>CEQI01036534.1_pt1 | contig 22320 bp, 20 predicted proteins | sample 531011 | NCBI WGS metagenome assembly CEQI01 (sample SAMEA2621204, study PRJEB7988) | marine metagenome | biome: marine biome (ENVO:00000447); feature: surface water layer (ENVO:00002042); material: "saline water (ENVO:00002010), including plankton (ENVO:xxxxxxxx)" | depth 5 m
GCGTCTCGCCGGGGCGACGGCGGGGGAGGCGCGAGCCTTGGTGCGCGTCGGCGAGCTGACGGTGGCCTCGCAGGAGGCCGACAGCGCGCCGCCCATCGTTGCGGCTGTCGCCGCGGGAGAGCTGTCGGTGCGGGCGGCGGACGCGATCCGCGCCGAGGCGGTGGTGCGCGATCCGCGCACCACGAGCCAGTTGATGCTCGACGCCTTCGTCGACATGGTGCGAATCGCGGGCGCCGCCGACCGCGGACGGGTGTTCGCTCAGCGGAGGCCCGGGGTGAGCGTCCACGTCGACCGCCAGGCGCTCGTCTCCGGCGTCGGCGCCGCCGCGCTGGAGGGCAGCCGGGCGCGGGTCTCGATCGCCGCCGCACAGCGGGTCGCCTGCGCGTCCGGCGCCGTCCCCATCGCCTCCTCGTGCACAACCAGGGGTGGCGGATCGACGAACGACCTCGCGCAGGAAAGCGGCCGGACGAGCGTGAGCTCGTCGCGATCCCGCCACCGGAACGGCGGGAACCGCCCCGGCCGATGCCGCGACGGCAGCGATGCGCGTGGCGGGCTCCGTCGCCGCGCCCGCCGCCGACCGGGGCCGACGCTCGAGGATTGGTCACAGAATTTGCCGAGTATCCACCCAGATTCGTTGTTCGCATCACAGCGCGATGGCAGACTCGCGAAGGTGAGAACCGAGCCGAAGGAGTCGGGTCGCGCGCGCAACGCTGCCGCGGACGACCGCTATTCCGACCCGCGCGCCGCCCTCGCCCACGAGGCGACTCCCGGGTCGGAGACCGCCGATGGTGCGCCCGTCGGCGTCGCCGAGTTCGCGCTCGACGGCCGCGCGGTGATGGACGCGATCGAGACCGTCGTCGACGGCAAGCGGGAGGTCATCGAACTCGCGGTGACCGTGCTGCTCGCGGAAGGGCACCTGCTGGTCGAGGACGTTCCCGGGGTCGGCAAGACGATGCTCGCCCGGGCACTCGCGAAGAGCGTCGACGGCACGATCTCGCGCATCCAGTTCACGCCCGACCTGCTGCCCTCCGACATCACCGGAGTCTCGATCTACGACCAGTCGCGACACGAGTTCGAGTTCAAGCCCGGCCCGATCTTCGCCAACCTCGTCATCGGCGACGAGATCAACCGTGCGAGCCCGAAGACGCAGTCCGCCCTGCTGGAGAGCATGGAGGAGCGCCAGGTGAGCATCGACGGCACCAGCCGGGAGCTGCCGGACCCGTTCATCGTGATCGCCACCCAGAACCCGATCGAGATGGAGGGCACCTACGCCCTCCCCGAAGCGCAGCGCGACCGCTTCATGGCCCGCGTGACCATGGGGTATCCGGATGCCGCGAGCGAGGCCGCGATGCTGCGGCACCGCGCGACGCACAGCCCGCTCGCCGATCTTCAGCCGGTGATCTCGCTCGCGCACCTGCGGCACATGGTCGAGACGGCGCGCCGGGTGTTCGTGAGTCCCGCGATCCGCCACTACGCGGTCGCCCTGGTGTCGGCCACCCGCGATGACCGCGAGATCCGCCTGGGCGCGAGCCCTCGCGCGACCCTGCAGCTGGCGCGCGCGGCCAAGGCCCGTGCGGCGCTCAACGGCCGGGACTTCGTCCTTCCGGACGACATCGACGCGCTCGCAGCCCCCGTGCTCGCGCACCGGCTGGTGCTCAGTCGCAGCACGGGCGCCGATCGCGGCGCCCAGACGGCGATCGAGATCATGCAGCGTCTCGTCGCCACCACCCCCGTTCCGCTGGGCGGCGGAAGCTGACGGTCGGGCGACGATGACCGCCCGACGACCCGGCCGCTCACGGGGTCTGCGCCGGCAGCTCTCGATCCGTCTGACGACGCGCGCCGTCGTGACCCTCGCGCTCGTCGGCGCCGCCACCGCCGCCGGCTACGCGACCGGGCGCGCCGAGTTCCTGACCATCGCCGCCGCGGGCAGCGCGCTGCTGCTCGGGGCCCTGGCGTATCTGCGGGTGCGCCGGCCGAGGCTCCGCATCGAGCGGGAGACCGACCCCGCCATCGCCGTCGCGGGCGACACGGTGCAGGTCACCGTGCTGCTGTACAACACCGCCGCGGCCCCCGCGCCGACCCTGGACTGCGAGGACGCGGTGCCGTGGGACGACGACCTCGTCGCGGTCCTGGTTCCGTCGATCCCGACCGGGTCGCCCGAGCGGCGGGTGCGGCGGATTCGCTACCGCGCGCGTCCGCCACGGCGAGGTCACTTCGAGCTCGGGCCGCTCATCGTCGAGTACGGCGACCCGTTCGGCATGGTGCGCGCCGTGGTGGCGACGACGGGAACTCATCCGCTCGTGGTGGTGCCGGATGTGGCGGAGCTGCCCGCCGGGGGCCCCGCCTTCGCAGAGGGGGAGGGGACCGCGCAACTCGCCCAGCACCGCGCCCACGGCAGCCACGATGATCTGACGACCCGCGAGTACCGCTCGGGTGACGCGATGCGCCGGGTGCACTGGCGCGCCTCGGCGCGACACGGCGAGCTCATGGTGCGTCACGAGGAGCAGCGCAGCCATCCCGATGTGCGACTGGTGCTCGACACCCAGCGCGACGGCTACCCCGACGCGCTTCCGGACGGCGACCCGGCGCACGACGAGGCCTCGAGCGAGTCGTTCGAGTGGGCGGTCCGCATGCTCGCCTCCGTCGCCATCCACCTCGACGAGGAGGGCTTCACCGTCGCGATCGAGGAGACCACCGCGGCGCAGCTGGCGCCGATCGGAGCCCGCTGGGAGGGGCGGGGCCGCGTCGACGACTTCCTCGTCAGCCTCGCGGGGGTCGAAACGCGCTCTGGGCAGGGCCACCGGCCGTCCGCCGACACGGAGGCGCGCGGCCCCGTGATCGCCGTGCTGGGCAACCCGCACCTCCAGACCGTCGACTGGCTCGTCCGGCGGCGCTCGCCCCGCGATGTCGGGGTCGCCGTGCTGCTGGAACCGGCCAAGACCGTGCTGCTGAGGCTGCGTGAGGCGGGCTGGGTGACGGTGGTGGCACGCATCGCCGACGACCCGGCGGAGGTCTGGGCTCGCGTGAGCGGCACGGTGGAGTTCGCCGATGTCGACGACTGAGCGGCGACCCACGCGGCCGACGGTGCGACGTGCCCCGCGGGGCTCGCGTGTCGTCGTCTCGAGGGTGGCGCTGGTGAGCGCGACCCTGCTCGTCGCGGTCGGCGGTCTGCATCCGCTGCTGCAGGGCCTCGGCTGGTTCTTCGCCGTGGCCTCCCTCATGCTCGTGCCGATCATCGTCGCGACCCTCGCGCGCGCGATCGGGGTTCCGACCGGCGTGGCGCCGCTGCTGGCACTGCTGGCGGCAGGCTTCGCGCTGGTCGCCGGTTTCGCCCCCGAGACGGCCGTGCTCGGGATCGTTCCGACCGATGAGACCTGGAGGCAGCTCGCCGCGCTGCCGGGCGAGGGTGCCGCCTCGATCGCCTCTCAGCGGGTGCCCGCCGAGGCCGACGCCGGGATCGTCTTCGTGCTCGCGCTGCTCGGTGTGACCGTCGCCGTCACCACCGAGAGCATCGCCCTCGGGCTTCGCCGACCCGCGTTCACCGTCGTGCCCGTCGTCGGAATCCTGGCGATCCCGGTGATCGTCGGCTCGGGGCTCGCGGACCCGCTGGTGTTCGTCCTGGCTGCGGCCGGCTCGTTGACGCTGCTGCGACTTCCGACGCCGCGGAGCACCGTCGTCGCGACGGCGACCATCGGAGCGTTCGCCGTCGTGGCGGCGCTCGTGGTGCCGCCGGTCGCGCTCGCCGAGCCGGGGACCCGCGGCTCGGTGGTCGGCTACGCGACCGGCATCAACCCGCTCATCTCACTCGGCCGCGACCTGCGGCGGGCCGACCCGGTGGAGGCGGTCGTCTACTGGACCGACACCGGGGCAGGGGCGTATCTGCGGCTCACGACCCTGGCGGTGTTCTCGGGCGGCGACTGGCTCGTCGGAGATGTCTCCGATGCGATCGAGGAGATCGACGGCGCGCTTCCCGGGCCCGAGGGCCAGAGCGAGGACGTGCGCAGCGCGCAGCGCGCGGGCACCTTCACGGTCGGGGAGATCAGCAGTCGCTGGGTGCCGGTCCCGTACCCGGTGACCGAGATCGAAGGGCTCGAGGGCAGCTGGCTGGTGGAGACCGGCGGGCTGTCGATCCGCACCTCCTCCGGCAACGCCTACCAGCAGACCTATGAGCTGGAGTACTTGGACGTGCTCGCGACGAGCTCGCAGTTGCGCGACGCGGCGGAACCCGGGCCCGAGCTGGAGCGGCAGCTCGCGCTGCCGGATGAGGTGCCGGCGAACATCGTCGAGACAGCGCTCGAGATCACGGGCCGGGCCGAGACCGACTACGACGCGGCGGTGGCGCTGCAGAATTACCTGCGGGGTCCCGACTTCGAGTATTCGACCGAGACCCCGCTGGAGCGCGGCGGCGATGGGGCAAGCCTCGAGGTCGTGTCGGCGTTCCTCGACGAGCGCTCCGGCTACTGCGTGCACTTCGCCTCGACGATGGCGATCATGGCGCGCACGCTCGGCACTCCGTCCCGGCTCGTGGTGGGCTTCCAGCCCGGCAGCGAGACGCTCATCACGCTGGAGGACGGTCGCGAGCGGCTCGCCTACGTCGTGACGACGCACGATCTGCACGCGTGGCCGGAGCTCTACTTCGAGGGGGTCGGCTGGACGCGCTTCGAGCCCACCCCGAGCCGCGGATCGGTGCCGAGCTACCCGGAGACGCTGCCGAGCGAGGCCGTGAGGGTGCCGGGGACCGGGCCGAGCACGCCGCGTGACGCGCAGGATGCGATCAGTCCGACGCTCAATCCGCGCGACGACGGGTTCGACGTCGACGACCCGGCCGCGGCGACGGTCGACAACGGACTCGCGTCGCTCCCGGCGATCACGACCGTCGTGCTCGTCATCCTGGCGGCGGCGGCCGTCACCCTGATGACGTGGCGTGCGCTGCGCCGGTGGCGGCGGCTCCGACGTGTCCGCCGCGGCGACGGGGCGGCGCAGGCGGCGTGGGATGAGCTGCGCGACACCGCGCGCGACGTCGGCTGGTCGGCACCCGACTCGGAGACGCCCCGGGCCTTCGCGGCGCGCCTTGGCATCGTGCTGGCGAGCGAGCGCGAGGTTCTCGACCGGGTGCGCGACGACGTCGAGCGGGTCGCTTTCGCGCCGGAGTCGACCGCCCCGCTCGACGACCGGGCTGTGCTCGAGGTGCGGCGCGCCATCCTCGCCTCGGCCGACGGGCGACAGCGGGCGAGGGCGCTGCTGCTGCCGCCATCGCTGATCGGCGGGGGCGCCCAGGAGGATTCGGAGGCCGACGCCGAGGCTCGGGCGCCCGCCTAGCCGGTGGCCTGCCCGCGCGCCGCACCGACGGTGCGAGTCGCGACCTCGCTCTCCTCGGCCGGCGCCACGGCGAGTAGCGGACGTCCGGTGAGCGGATTGTCCAGCCAGACGGCGCGCACCCCGTAGACCTCGCGCACCAGTTCGGGCGCGAGGGTGGTGCGCGTCGGTCCCTCGGCGACGACCCGACCGTGCTGCACGACCACGACATGGTCGGCGAAGGCGGCGGCGAGGCTCAGGTCGTGGAGGGCGGCGACGACGGTCATCCCGCTCGCGCTGAGGCGTTCCAGCAGCGTCAGCACCTCCAGCGCCGCGGCGACGTCCAGGTGGTTCGTCGGCTCGTCCAGCAGGAGCAGTCGCGGATCCTGGGCGAGAGCCCGGGCGAGGAACGCCCGCTGTCGCTCGCCGCCAGACAGGCTCGGCACCGTGCGGTCGGCGAAGGCGTGCGCGCCCGAGAGGCGGAGTGCTTCGTCGACGATCTCGACCGCGTCCGGGTCGTCGCCGCCGAGCCACGACTCGTGCGGGGTGCGTCCCAGCCGTGCGGTCTCGCGCACGGTGACGGCGAGATCGGTCGAGGAATCCTGCTCGACGAGGGCGACCCGTCGCGCTCGCGCGCGGCGGCCGAGCTCGGCGAGGTCGTAGCCTTCGAAGCGAACCTCACCCGCATCGGGACGCTCGACGCCGGCAACGGCCCGCAGCAGCGTCGACTTGCCTGCGCCGTTCGGTCCGAGGAGGGCCGTGAGGGCGCCCGCGGGGGCGTGGAACGAGACGTCCGTGAGCAGCGTCGTGTGATCGCGCACGACTGTGATGCCGCGCGCGTCGAGTCCCGGGCCCGGGGCCCGCCGCTCGCTCATGCCTCCGACCTCCGGCGCGCCAGCAGCAGCGCGAACACGGGCGCGCCGATCAGCGCGGTGACGATGCCGACGGGCAGCTCGCGCGGGTCGAACGCGGTGCGGGCGAGCGTGTCGGCCCACACCAGGAAGATGCCGCCGGTGAGCGCCGAGAGCGGTAGCAGCGCGCGGTGCCCGGGCCCGGTGAGCAGCCGAACGGCGTGCGGGAGCACCAGGCCGACGAAGCCGATCGAGCCGGAGACCGCGACGAGCGCGCCGGTGAGCAGGGCGGATGCCGCCAGGAGCGTCCAGCGCAGCCGCTGCACCGGGATGCCGAGCGAGGCCGCCGTGGCATCGCCGAAGACGAAGGCGTCGAGCAGGCGCCCCGTGAGCATCAGCGGGATCCCGATCACGATGAGCGCGGTGCCCGCAATCGCGACCGAGGACCAGCGCGCCCCGGCGAGCGAGCCGAGCAGCCAGTTCAGGATCTCGCGGTAGGAGTCGCCGGTCACCGACCAGAAGATGACGAAACTGGTCAGGGCGCCCGCGAGCGCCGAGACGGCGAGCCCGGCGAGCACCGTGCGGGTGGGCGTGATGCGTCCCAGCGAGTTGGCGAGCGCGAGGGTCGCCCCCAGGGCGAGCAGCGCACCGACGAAGGCGGCGAGCGGCAGCACGATGGCGGCCCCGAGCAGCAGCACGCTGACGGCGCCGAGCGAGGCACCCGACGACAGACCCAGCAGGTACGGATCGGCGAGCTGGTTGCGGGTGAGGGCCTGCATCACGGCGCCGCAGAGCGCCAGGCCCGCGCCGACAGCCGCCGCCGTCAGCACGCGCGGAAACCGCAGCTCCCACACGATCGCGTCGCGCGTCACGCTGAGCCCCGAGTCGCCGCCGGTCAGTTGGGCGCCGACCGCGGCCGCGACCTCTGCGAGGGAGAGCTCGGCCGGGCCGATCGTCACGGCGACCGCGATCGAGGCGAGCAGGCCTGCGCCGAGGATCATCGTCACGAGCAGCAGACGCAGGCGTCCCGCCGCGCGCGCACCGGGGCGGCGAGCGCCTCCCCGGGACGAACCGCGATGGGTTCGTCCCGGGGAGAGCCGCTCGACGCCCGGACTCACGGCGCCGTCAGGCTCGCCAGCTGCGCAGACAGGTCGCTCGCCGCGGAGACGCTGCGCACCCCCGCCTCGCTCGCCGCGAACGGCACGATCAGGTAGCGCTCGCCGAGCACGGCGGTCAGCTGCGCGGTCGCCGGGTTGCCCTCGAGCTGCGCGATCTTCTTCTCGGCGCTGCCCCAGTCGGATTCCACGAGCACGATGACGCTCGGGTCGGCCTCGATGACGGCCTCCCAGCTGAGTGAGGTCCAGCCGCCCTCGATGTCGCCCGCGATGTTCCGCAATCCGATCGCATCCAGCACCATCTGCGGGGCCCCCGTTCCGGCGCCCACGTAGGGGGTGTCGGAGCCGGAGGAGTACCAGAGCGCGGTCAGCCCGCGCGAGTCGGGCACGATCGCGTCGAGCTCGGCGCGCTGCGCCTCGATCAGGTCGCTCGCGTCGACGTCGAAGATCGAGGCGACCTCGGCGATCTCGCGGAAGACCTCCTCGAAGTCGAGCTCGTCGGGCACCTCGGCGCTGCGGCATGCGGCGGGGGACACGTAGGTGTCGATGCCGAGGGCGGCGAGTTCGTCGCGCTCACCGACGCCGTCGGCGGAGAAGTTCGACTCCCAGCCGGCGTAGATGAAGTCCGGTTCCAGTTCGAGCACCGCCTCCTCGCCCGGCACCCGGTCGCTCATGAGCGGCAGGTCGGCGGCGGCATCCGCCCACTCCTCGGGCACCGGGCCGTCGGGGAACGCGGTGCCGATGATGCGGTCGCCGAGTCCCAGCGCGAGCAGCATCTCGGTCGACGTCGACTTGATCGTGATGACCCGCTCCGGGGGCGCGTCGATCGTGACGGCGACCCCGCAGTTCGAGAGCTCGAGTGCCGCGGCGGCGCTTCCCGTGTCGGGGTCGACGCCGGACGCGGGTTCGGGCGCGCAGCCGGCGAGCGTCAGCGCGCCGAGGGCGACCAGGGCGGACACCATGAGAGGTCGGGACGCACGGCGAGCCCGCGGCTCGAGGGCGGGGCCGGTCGTCGGCGAAGAGGTGGGGGCGTGAGGCATGGGATTCCCGGGGGTTGAGGTGGTCGGCAGGGCGCAGAAAGAGGCTGCGCGGGCCGTGCCGCCCGAAAGCCCCGGGCGACGCACCGGGGCAGGAGTGCCCCGGGGGTCCGTGTGCCCATCGTAGCGGGGCGCGCTCCTCAGCTGCGCGCTGCGGTCGCGAGCACGGCGGCGACATCCTGCGCGGTCTCGACCGGCACCACCCCCGCCGTGACCCGCAGTCGTGGCAGCGGCTCGCCCGCCTGGAACGGCGAGCCGGGGGCCACCTGAATGCCCGCCGCCGCCAGGTGCACCATCGCCTGGCGCTCGTTGTCGACCTCGAGCCAGATGTTGATGCCGTCCGCGGCGGAGGTCTCGACGCCGTGCCGGGCGAGCCCGGCGGAGAGCGCTGCCTGCCGCGCCGCGTAGCTCTCGCGGGCGATGTCGAGCTGCGCGGTCGACTCCGGGTCGGTGAGCAGCTCGAAGAGCAGGGCCTGCACCATGCGCGAGGTCCAGCCCGGCCCGAGAAGTCGCCGCGCGACCACGCGGTCGATCAGGGTCCGCGGCCCGCCGAGAGCGCCGATCCGCAGGTCGGGCCCGTGCGACTTGGAGAAGCTGCGCACGTGCAGGACCCGCTCGGGGAGCCAGCGGGCCAGCGACACGTCGGGGGAGCGCGAGATCATCGACGAGTGGTCGTCCTCGATCACGACAGTGCGCTCCGCCATGCGGCTGCGGCGCACCAGCGAGGCCAGCCGCTCGGCGCGCTCCCCGCTCATCGACGCTCCGGTCGGGTTGTGCGCACGCGGCTGCAGCAGCACGAGGGCCGGGCCGCGCCCCAGGGCGCGCGCGAACTCGTCCGGTCGCATGCCCTCGGCGTCGACGGGAACCGGGATCGCCTCCAGGCCGTACAGCTCGACGAGGTCGAGGAACGGCGGGAAGGTGGGGTCTTCGAGCACGATCCGGTCGCCCAGCCGCACGAGCGCACCGAGGGCCCGGTCGATCGCGTCGAGGGCGCCGTTGGTCACCGTGAGCGACTCGACGGGGGCCGGCCACGTCGCCCGCAGGAGGTCGTGGAGCTCGGGGATATCGGGCTTCGACTGATAGCTGACCGGGGAGGCGCGGTCCGAGACCCGGGCGAGTGCGGGGCCGAGCTCGGGCAGCAGCTCCGGGTCGGGGGTGCCGCGCGAGAGGTCGAGCCGCGCCGCTTCGCGGCCCTCGAGTCCGCGGTAGCGGGTCGGCAGCCACTCGCGCGGGGCGGAGCGCACGAAGCTGCCGCTGCGCCCCCGGCTCGTGATGAGCCCGGCGGCGGCGAGGGTCTGCCAGGCGTGGCTGACCGTGGCGGGGCTCACGCCGAGCTCGGCGGCGAGATCGCGCACCGTCGGAAGCCGATCACCCGGGGCCAGGTCGCCGCTCGTGATGAGCCGGGCGAGGGCGGCCGCGATGCCGCGCGGAGTGCGCTCGTCGAGCTCGAGGGCTACCAAGTTGATGCGTCCCGTCGTAGATTGCGAATGAGGCCGGATACCCGATGCTGAGTTTTACGCCGCTGTCACGTGCAGAAACGTCAGAGAAATGTTTTCGGCGAACAATAACAAAAGCACGACCAAGGGAGCCAGCATGTCGATCATTCGAGCCGCGATCACCCAAACCACCTGGACCGGTGACAAAGAGTCCATGCTGGCCAAGCACGAGGGCTTCGCCCGCGAGGCCGCGGCGCAGGGTGCGCAGGTCGTCTGCTTCCAGGAGCTGTTCTACGGGCCCTACTTCGGCATCACCGAAGACAAGAAGTACTACGCGTTCGCCGAGCCGGCTGACGGCCCGATCGTGCAGCGCTTCGCGGCGCTCGCCAAGGAGCTCGGCGTCGTCATGATTCTCCCGATCTACGAGGAGGACATGACCGGCGTCTACTACAACACCGCGGTCGTGGTGGATGCCGACGGCACCATCCTCGGGAAGTACCGCAAGCACCACATCCCGCACCTCGACCGCTTCTGGGAGAAGTTCTACTTCCGTCCCGGCAACGGCGGCTACCCCGTCTTCGACACCGCCGTCGGCAAGATCGGCGTCTACATCTGCTACGACCGGCACTTCCCGGAGGGCTGGCGCGAGCTGGGTCTGAACGGCGCCCACATGGTCTTCAACCCGAACGCCACCAAGCCGGGGCTCTCGAACCGGCTCTGGGAGGTGGAGGGACCGGCGGCCGCGGTGGCCAACGGCTACTTCGTGCTCCAGCCGAACCGCGTCGGTCGCGAAGACAACGAGTATGGCGACTTGGCGGTCGACTTCTACGGCACCAGCCAGGTCATCGACCCGCGCGGCAACTTCGTCGGCGAGCGCGGCTCGGGCGAGCACGAGGAGATCCTGATCCGCGACCTCGACCTCGACATGGTCAAGCAGATGCGCGACGATTGGCAGTTCTACCGGGACCGTCGTCCGGAGTCCTACACGTCGATCCCCCAGCCGTAGTCCGGACTCTCGGGAGGACATCATGAAGACCCTCATCATCAACGGCACGGTCGTCTCGGCGACGGGGCGGACCCCCGCCAACGTTCTCATCGACGGCGAGACCATCGTCGCGGTGCTCCAGCCGGGTTCGACCGCCCTCGGCGTCGACCTGGAGAGCAGCGTCGACACGGTCATCGACGCGAAGGGGAAGTACGTCATCCCCGGCGGTGTGGATGCGCACACCCACATGGAGCTGCCCTTCGGCGGCACCGCCGCCTCCGACACTTTCGAGACCGGCACCCGTGCCGCCGCGCACGGCGGCACCACGACGATCATCGACTTCGCCGTGCAGACCTACGGCCAGCGCGTCTTCGACGGCCTCGAGGCCTGGCACACCAAGGCCGCCGGCAACTGCGCGATCGACTACGCGTTCCATCAGATCATCGGCGGCGTCGACGAGGACTCGCTCGCCGCGATGCCGAAGCTCGTCGACGAGGGCATCTCCAGCTTCAAGCTGTTCATGGCCTACCCGGGCGTCTTCTACTCCGACGACGCGCAGGTGCTGAAGGCCATGCAGGTCGCGCGCGACACCGGAATGCTCACGATGATGCACGCCGAGAACGGTCCCGCGATCGACGTGCTCGCCGAGCAGCTCGTCGCCCAGGGCAAGACCGACCCGTACTACCACGGCATCGCGCGCGCCTGGCAGATGGAGGAAGAGGCCACGCACCGCGCGATCATGCTTGCCAACCTCACCGGCGCTCCGCTCTACGTGGTGCACGTGAGCGCCAAGCAGGCGGTCGAGCAGCTCGCCTGGGCGCGCGACAAAGGGCAGAACGTGTTCGGCGAGACCTGCCCGCAGTACCTCTACCTCTCCTTGGAGGAGCAGCTCGGCGCCAGCAGCGATGAGGCCGGCGCGTTCGAGGGGGCGAAGTGGGTGTGCTCCACGCCGCTGCGCTCGCGTGCCGAAGGCCACCAGGACTCGATGTGGCAGGCGCTGCGCACCAACGACCTGCAGATGGTCTCGACCGACCACTGCCCGTTCTGCATGAAGGATCAGAAGGAGCTGGGCCTCGGCGACTTCCGCAAGATCCCGAACGGCATCGGCTCCGTCGAGCACCGCATGGACCTCATGTACCAGGGCGTCGTCACCGGCGAGATCACGCTCGAGCGCTGGGTCGAGCTGACCAGCACCACGCCCGCGCGGATGTTCGGGCTGTACGGCAAGAAGGGCGTCATCCAGCCGGGTGCCGACGCCGACATCGTGATCTACGACCCGAACGGCCACACCAGCATCGGCTACGAGAAGAAGCACCACATGAACATGGACCACGCGGCGTGGGAGGGCTTCGAGATCGACGGTCGTGTCGACACGGTGCTCAGCCGCGGCAAGGTGATCGTCGACGACGACACCTATCTCGGAACGAAGGGCGACGGACGCTACCTCAAGCGCGGCCTGTCGCAGTACCTGGTGTAGACGATGGACTTCGGAGCAGTACTTCAGACCAACCCGCCGGCCAGCCGGACGGTTCACCTCGCCAAGCTCGCCGAGCAGCACGGGTTCAGCCACGTCTGGACCTTCGACTCGCACCTGCTGTGGCAGGAGCCGTACGTGATCTACAGCCAGATCCTCGCCGAGACCCGCCGGGTCACCGTCGGGCCGTTCGTCACCAACCCGGCGACGCGCGACTGGACGGTCACCGCCTCGGTGTTCGCCACCCTGAACGAGATGTACGGCAACCGCACGGTCGTCGGTATCGGGCGCGGCGACTCGGCGGTGCGCGTGACCAACGGCAAGCCGACGACGCTCAAGGAGCTGCGCGAGTCGATCCACGTCATCCGCGAGCTCGGCAACAGCCGCGAGGTCGAGTACAACGGCTCCCAGCTGCGCTTCCCGTGGAGCGTCGGCAGCGAGCTCGAGGTGTGGGTGGCCGCGTACGGTCCGCTTGCACTCAAGCTCACCGGGGAGGTCGGAGACGGCTTCATCCTGCAGCTGGCGGATGTCGATATCGCCAAGTGGATGATCGCGGTCGTGCGCGACGCCGCCGAGAAGGCGGGCCGCAACCCCGACGACATCACGTTCTGCGTCGCGGCGCCGTTCTACATCACCGACGGCACCGACGAGGGGCTGGTGCACGCTCGTGAGCAGTCCCGCTGGTTCGGCGGAATGGTCGGCAACCACATCGCCGACATCGTCGCCAAGTACGGTGACTCGGGCGCCGTGCCGCAGGCGCTCACCGACTACATCAAGGGCCGCGAGGGCTACGACTACAACTCTCACGGCAAGGCCGACAATGACCACGTCGACTTCGTGCCGGACGAGATCGTCGACCGGTTCTGCGTGCTCGGCACCGCCGAGGAGCACATCGCCAAGCTCGAAGAGCTGAAGGCGATCGGGGTGCACCAGTTCGCCGGCTACCTGCAGCACGACAACAAGGAAGAGACACTGCGTGTCTATGGCGAGACCGTGATCCCCGCGCTCCAGGATCACCTCACGGCCAAGGCATGAGTCGCTCCCGGAGCTCCGCGCGTCGGGGACTCGCCGCGCTCTGGGGAGTGCTGGGCGTCCTCGCGGTCGGTCTGCTCTGGGAAGGCTACAAGTTCCTCGGGCCGGCCGAGGGTGTGACGATCGGGGCGATCGAGGGCGAGACCGGCTCGGGAGTCATGATCCTGCCGCGCACACACGATCGCGCCATGCCGCACATCTCCGACATGGTCACGCGGCTGTTCGAGTCGACCAGTGGCGGAGACACCCCGCCGCTCATCGTTCCGGTCATCACGGCCGCGCTCACCACGCTCGGGATCGCGGCCGTCGGCTGGCTGATCGGCGTCGCCGTCGGCGCCCTGCTGGGCGCTCTCATGCAGCGCTGGAAACTCGTCGAGTGGGGGCTGCTGCCGTGGATCGTCGTCAGCCAGACGGTGCCGCTCATCGCCTTCGCCCCCGTCATGAACAGCATCGGATTGCAGATCGACCGCGATGTGATGCCCTGGCCCCAGTGGCTTTCGGTCGCGGTCATCGCCTCCTACCTCGCGTTCTTCCCTGTGGCGGTCGGAATGCTGCGCGGACTCGAGGCGCCCGACCGCATCCACATCGACCTGATGCGCAGCTACGCCGCCGGCTACTGGCCGACGCTGCTGCGCCTGCGCCTGCCGGCCGCGGTGCCGCACCTGCTGCCGGCCCTGCGCCTCGCGGCCGCCAACGCGGTGCTCGGCGCCGTCGTCGCGGAGGTCTCGATCGGCATGCGCGGCGGCATCGGGCGCATGCTCATCCAACTCGCCGGTCAGGCCTCCAGCGACCCGGCCGCACCGTGGGGACCGACCTTCGGCTCGATCGCGCTCGGCCTCATCGCCGCCGGCTCGGTCGCCCTGGTCGGACTCGGACTCAAGAACTACCGCAGGGGAGAAGCCGCCGCATGACCACCACAGAAACTCCCCAGGCCTCCGTGCCCGCCGTCCGCGCCGCGGGGGTCGGGCGGGTGTTCCCCACCGCCTCGGGCGACGTGACCGCGCTCGGCGGGGTCGAGCTCGAGGTCGCGGCGGGCGAGTTCGTCTCCCTGATCGGCCCCTCGGGATGCGGCAAGTCGACCCTGCTGCGACTGATCGCCGACCTCGACCAGGCCTCCAGCGGCGAGCTCGAGATCTTCGGCAAGCCGGCCGCGCGGGCCCGCATCGACCAGGACTACGGGATCGTCTTCCAGCAGGCAGGCCTGCTGCCCTGGCGCACCGTCGGGGCGAACATCGCGCTGCCGCTCGAGCTGCACAAGGTCGACAAGGTCGAGCGCGAGGCGCGGGTCGCCGAACTCGCGGAGCTCGTCGGCCTCACCGAGTTCATCGATCGCTACCCCGACCAGCTCTCGGGCGGCATGCAGCAGCGCGTCGCGATCGCGCGCGCGCTCGCCGCGCGGCCCCGGCTGCTGCTCATGGACGAGCCCTTCGGCGCCCTCGACGAGATGACCCGCGAATACCTTCAGTCGGAGCTCACCCGCATCGCCGCCGAGACCGGCGCCGCGGTCGTGTTCGTCACGCACTCGATCCCCGAGGCGGTGTTCCTCTCGGACCGCGTCGTCGTCATGAGCCCGCGCCCCGGTCGCATCACCGAGGTGCTCGCGACCGGCTTCGGCGACGTGGTGCGCGACGAGGCGCTGCGCGAGTCGCCCGCCTACTTCGAACGCGTCACCGCGGTGCGCGAGGCGCTGCACGGCGCCCCCGTCGAGAGAGCGAACGAACGGTGACCGCGCGCGTGCTTCCCTCCTGGCTGCGGGTCGCCGCGCCCATCGCCGTGGGCGTCGTCGGGGTGCTCGCGTGGATCGTCTACGTCGACGTGCTCGGCGCCGCGCCGCGCATGCTGCCGAGTCCCGCGGCGATCGGCGCCGAACTCGTCGAGCGCTGGGGGATCATCAGCGACGCGATGATCATCACGGCGACGAACGCCCTCATCGGCCTTGTCATCGGGGCGCTCGTGGCGATCGTGTTCGCCGCACTCGCGGCCGCCGTGAAGCCGATCGACGGGATGCTCGCCCCGATCGTGGCGGCGATCGCCGTCGTGCCGATCGTCGCCCTCACCCCGATCCTCAACACGATGTTCGGCGCCTCCAGCCAGTTCGGGCGGCAGGCGGTCGCGGCGCTCGCCGCCTTCGTGCCCGTCTTCGTCAACGTGCTGCGCGGCCTTCGCCAGACGACGCCGGTGCATCGCGACCTGCTGCGCGCCTCCGCCGCCAGCCCCGGCCAGACGTTCCGCGTGCTCACCCTGCCGACGGCGCTGCCGTATCTCATGACGGGGCTGCGCATCGCGAGCTCGCTCGCGGTCATCGCCGCCCTCGTTGCCGAGTACTTCGGCGGTCCCGCCGACGGCATCGGCACCGCGATCGCGACCTACGCCAAGTCGGGGCGCGCCGCCCTGGCCTGGGCGTTCGTCGCGGGAGGCATCCTGATCGGCCTCGTCTTCTTCCTCGTCACCTCGCTTCTCGAGAAGCTGGCGACGAGGCGCCCGCCGGTCTGACCGGCGGAACCCCCTGCACCACCCGGCACCACCCACCTGAAAGGAACACCATGAGACACAGCACTCGCCGCGGCCTCGCGGCCGTCGCCGCTGCGGCCGTCACGGCGCTCACCCTCGCCGCGTGTACCACCGCCGAGACCGACACGACCGACTCGGGGGAGTTCGAGCCGATCACCTCGGTCAAGCTGCAGCTGCAGTGGCTTCCGCAGGCGCAGTTCGCGGGCTACTACGTCGCCCTCGACCAGGGCTACTTCGAGGAGGAGGGCTTCGACAGCGTCGAGGTCGTCCCGTCCGGTGGCGACATCGTCCCGCAGGATGCGCTCGTCGCCGGTGACGTCGACTTCGCCATCGCGTGGGTTCCGAAGGTGCTCGGCACCCTCGAGGCCACCGGTGTCGAGCTCACGAACATCGCGCAGGTCTTCCAGAAGTCCGGCACGCTGCAGGTCTCGTGGGCCGACAGCGGCATCAGCTCGGTTGCCGACTTCGAGGACAAGCGCATCGGCTCGTGGGGCTTCGGCAACGAGTGGGAGATCTTCGCGGCCATGGCCGATGAGGGCCTCGACTCGACCAGCGTGTCGATCACGACCCAGGACTTCAGCATGAACGCGCTGCTGGACCGGGATGTCGACGCCGCGCAGGCGATGACCTACAACGAGTGGGCGCAGATTCTCGAGGTCGTGAACCCCGACACCGGCGAGCTGTACCAGCCGGAGGACTTCAACGTCGTCTCGTACGAGGACACGGCCGGAGCGATGCTCCAGGACGCGATCTGGGCCGACACCGAGCGCCTCGAGGACCCGGCCTACGCCGACGCCGCGGTGCGCTTCCTGAAGGCCGTCACCAAGGGCTGGATCTTCGCGCGGGACAACCCGGAGGAGGCCGCGGCGATCACCTACGACGCCGCGATCAACGCCGAGGCGGCGTTCCCGGTCGGCCCGACGCATCAGCTGTGGCAGATGAACGAGGTCAACAAGCTGATCTGGGCCGGTGGCGACTTCGGTCTCATCGACTCGGCGGCCTGGGACAAGACCGTCACCGGCGCTCTCGCGGCGGTCAACCAGGACGGCCTGAACCTCATCACCACGGAGCCCGCGGCCTCCGCGTACTCCAACATCTACATCCAGCAGGCGCTCGACGCGCTCGCGGAGGAGGGTGTTGTCGTCGGCGGCGACTACACGCCGCTCGACGTAGTCCTCACCGAGGGCGGTCAGTAGCACCCCGCCGGTCGAGTAGCCCGCAGGGCGTATCGAGACCCCACCACCGAGGTCTCGATACGCCGCGGCGCGGCTGCTCGACCGGCTCACCTCACGAGGTCTGAATAGGCCGCGGCGCGGCTGCTCGACCGGCTCGCACGATTCAGCCGGTCGAGTAGCCCGCAGGGCGTATCGAGACCGTATTCTGACCACGAGGCACCGCAGCTCGGCTCCTCGACCAGCCCCACCACCCGGTCGCCATCGACCCCCTTCACTCGCAAGGACGCACCATGACCACGCACCTCGACCCCTCCGACGGCACTCGCGCTCACGACCTCGATCGGGCGCACGTCTTCCACTCCTGGTCGGCGCAGGGCGCCCTGAACCCGCTGGTCATCGCGGGCGGCTCGGGCAGCGAGGTCTGGGACTTCGAGGGCACTCGCTACCTCGACTTCTCCAGCCAGCTGGTCAACGTCAACATCGGGCACACGCATCCGAAGGTCGTGGCGGCGATCCAGGAGCAGGCCGCGATCCTGCCGACGATCGCCCCGCCTCACGCCAACCTCACGCGCGGTGAGGCCGCGAAGCGCATCGTCGAGAAGGCGGGCCCCGGCTTCGAGAAGGTGTTCTTCACCAACGGCGGTGCTGACGCCAACGAGAACGCGATCCGCATGGCGCGGCAGTTCACCGGGCGCGACAAGGTGCTGAGCACCTACCGCAGCTACCACGGCAACACTGGTGCGGCGGTCGTCGCCACTGGCGACTGGCGGCGCATCCCCAACGAGTTCGCGCGCGGCCACGTGCACTTCTTCGGTCCGTTCGCCTACCGCAGCGAGTTCTGGTCCGACTCGGTGGAGCAGGAGTCCGAGCGGGCGCTGCACCACCTGAAGCGCGTCATCCAGTCGGAGGGCCCCGGCTCGATCGCCGCGATCATCCTCGAAGGCATTCCCGGAACCGCCGGGGTGCTGGTGCCGCCGCCCGGATACCTCAGCGGGGTGCGCGAGCTGGCCGACGAGCACGGCATCGTGCTGATCTTCGACGAGGTGATGTCGGGCTTCGGCCGCACCGGCGACTGGTTCGCATGGCAGAACGAGACGGTGAACCCCGACGGCATCGTTCCCGACCTCATCACCTTCGCCAAGGGCGTCAACTCCGGCTACGTGCCCGCGGGCGGCGTGATCATCTCGCCCGCGATCGCCCACAGCTTCGACGAGAAGGTCTTCCCGGGCGGGCTCACCTACTCGGGCCACCCGCTCGCCATGGCCTCGATCGTCGCCACGATCGACGCGATGGAGGAGGAGGGCGTGCTCGAGAATGCCGCCCGCGTCGGACGCGACCTCCTCGGGCCGGGCCTGCGCGCGCTCGCCGAGAAGCACGAGATGATCGGCGAGGTGCGGGGTCTTGGCGTGTTCTGGGCCCTCGACCTGGTGGCCGACCCGGCGACGCGCGAACCCGTTTCGGCCTCCGTGATCGGCGCGCTGAAGGCGGAGCTGCTCGCCCGCGGACTGCTGCCCTTCGTCGCCGACAACCGCGTGCACGTGGTGCCGCCGTGCGTCGTCACGGACGACGAGGTCGCCCGCGCCCTCGCGATCTACGACGAGGCGTTCGCCGCCGTCTCCGCGTGACCGGATCTTCCGCCCGCCGCGCGCGGGCGGAAGCGCTGTCGGGCGCGTAGAATCGGCGACCGTGGCCACCCCTGCATCCCCGTTCCTGATCCCCGTCCATGAGCTCATGCACCGCCCCGGCGCGATGCGCGAGCTGGACCTGGATCTCGCCGCGCCCGAACAGCTCGGCGCCGGCGCCGCGTACGTGCGCGAAGGCGATTCCGTCGAGCTCGACGTGCGCCTGGAGGGCCTGCACGACGGCATCCTCGTCAGCGCGGACATCCGCACGACCGTGTCGGGGGAGTGCGTTCGGTGCCTCGACCCGGTGAGCCTGGACCTCGAAGTCGAATTCCAGGAGCTTTTCGCGTACTCTGAGGACGAAGCTTTCGACTTCCAGGTTCAAGAAGATCACGTGAATCTTGAACCGGTCGTGCGGGATGCGGTGGTCTTGGCACTGCCCTTCCAGCCGGTCTGTCGTGAGGACTGTCCAGGACTTGACCCGGAAACGGGCGAAAAGCGGACCTCCTCGTCCGAAGGACCAGCGCGCGAGGAAGTCGACCCCAGGTGGGCCGCCCTCGAAGGCTTCCAGACCGAAGAGTGAGGCTCGCGAGAGCCACCCAGACGTGTGCGGTGCGACCGCGCGCCGCGAAGAAAGAAGAAACCCATGCCGGTTCCCAAGCGCAAGCAATCGCGTTCCAACACGCGCAGCCGTCGTTCGCAGTGGAAGGCCGAGGTCCCCACGCTCGTCAAGACCGTCGAGAACGGCAAGACCGTCTACAGCCTGCCGCACCGCGCCAAGGTCGTCGAGGACTCCGCGGGAACCCCGCTGTTCCTCGAGTACAAGGGCCGCAAGGTCGCCGACGTCTGAGTCGTTCGCACGCCTCCGGGCGACGCGAATGAATCGTGGGCATGAGTAGCTCTGTCGGTGCGAGCGCACCTTCGGATCCCGATGCGTCTGACGTCGTGAGCGAATCCGCGGACGCGCTGCGCGCTCGACTGGTCGCCGAGCTCGGCCTCGAGATCGAGCCCGAGCTGATCGAGCTCGCGCTCACGCACCGCTCGTTCGCGTACGAGAACGGCGGGATCGCCCACAACGAGCGACTCGAGTTCCTGGGCGATTCGATCCTCGGGCAGTCGGTCACGGTGATGCTCTACCGCGACTTCCCGCACCTCGACGAGGGCGAGCTCGCGAAGCGTCGCGCCTCGCTCGTCAGCGCGGTGGCGCTGGCCGAGGTCGCGCAGAACATCGGACTCGGCGCGCATGTGCGCCTGGGCCGCGGGGAAGAGCTCACCGGCGGCCGCGAGAAGGGCTCGATTCTCGCCGACGCGGTCGAGGCGATCATCGGTGCGGCGTACCTGTCGGCAGGTCAGGAGGCAGCCAACACGCTCGTGCTGCGCCTGATCGCCCCGCTGCTGGATGACCCGGATCGCTTCGGCGCCGCGATGGACCCGAAGACGAGCCTGCAGGAACTGTCGACCCGCCTCGGCAAGGGGCTGCCGAGCTACGTCGTCGCCGACAGCGGGCCCGACCACTCGAAGCGCTTCCACGCCACCGTCGTCGTCGCCGGCGACAGCGTCGCCACGGGCGAGGGGTCGAGCAAGAAGCAGGCCGAGATGGCCGCCGCGCTCGAAGCGTGGACGCGCCTGCAGCCGCGCAAGCGCTGAGCCGCCATGCCGGAACTGCCCGAGGTCGAGGTGGTTCGCCTGGGGCTCGCCCCGGCGGTCACGGCGTCGCTCGTCCGCGCCGTCACGGTGCTCGATGAGCGTTCGCTGCGCCGGCACGAGGGCCCGAGCGAGGACTTCGTCGACCGCGTCACCGGCGCGCTCCTGAACGCTCCTGAACGCCGTGGCAAGTTCCTCTGGATCCCGCTCGCCGGGGAGCGCGCCGATGAGGCCGTCGTGGTGCATCTCGGCATGAGCGGCCAGGTGCTGCTGCGCTCACCGGACGCGCCCCGAGATCGGCTCACCCGCATCGTGCTCGATCTCGAGCACCCCGAGCACGGCCCGCTGCGCGTCGACTTCGTCGATCAGCGCATCTTCGGATCGATGGCGCTCGATGGCCTGGTGCCGACGCGCGACCGACCCGAGCAGCGCATCCCAAGCCAGGTGGTGCACATCGCCCGCGACCCGCTCGACCCGGACTTCTCCGAACGCGCCTTCTTCGCGGCGCTTGCCCGCAAGCGCACCACGATCAAGCGCGCTCTGCTCGACCAGACACTCGTGAGCGGCATCGGCAACATCTATGCCGACGAGGCGCTGTGGGCGGCACGCATCCACTACGACCAGCCGACCGAGACGCTGTCGCGGCCGCGCGCGCGGCGCCTGCTCGACGAGGTGCGGGCGGTGCTCGGCAAGGCTCTCGCCGAGGGCGGCACGAGCTTCGACGCCCAGTACGTCAATGTGAACGGCGCGAGCGGCTATTTCTCGCACTCGCTGAACGCCTACGGGCGGCACGGCGAGCCGTGCCCACGCTGCGGGCGGCCGATCGTCCGCGAGGTGTTCATGAACCGCGGATCGCACTTCTGCCCGAGTTGCCAGCGCCTCCGCGCGGTGCGCGGCTGATCAGAGCTTCCGAGCCTGCAGCGTCCAGGTGAGGGGCAGTCGCGGGCGGTCGCCGCGCATCCGGAACTCGCCATCGGGGCCCGGCCCTGTCATGTGTCCCGGCAGCGCGAGCCACGGCACACTGTCGTGCTCGGCGAACGCCTCCAGCTGCAGTCCCTCGTCGAGGAGCGCCTGCACCGTCTCGGCGAGGCCGTGGTTCCACTCCATCGTGCGGGTGGCCGCGATGGTGCCGGTCGTCTCGACATACGTCTCGGCGCTGTCGAAGACGAGGGGCTCGTCGTGCTCGAAATAGCCGTAGCGCGTGGTCACCCGCTGCTCGTCGCTCTCGTCGAGCGTCCACATCAGCGGATGCCCCTCCCGCATGAAGAACCGGCCGCCGGGCTTCAGCAGCGCCGCGGCGGCGGCGGCCCAGGGACGGATCCGCGGCAGCCAGCCGATCGCGCCGATTCCCGTGTAGACGAGGTCGAACGAGCCCGGCTCGAGCACCTCCGCCGCGAGGTGCACGTCCGCCTCGACGAAGTCGATCGCCGCGCCCACGTCGGCAGCGAGGCGCCGGGCCTCGGCGAGCGAGGCGGGGGAGAAATCGAGGCCGGTGACGTGCGCGCCGAGCCGGTGCAGCGACAGCGTGTCGGTGCCGATGTGACACTGCAGGTGGACGGCTCGGAGCCCGGCGATGTCGCCGAGCCGCGGCAGGTCGAAGCGCACGACGTCCGAGAGGTGGGCCGGGTCGGCGCGGAAGGCATCGAGACGGTAGTCCGGCGAGGCGGCGTGCAGCGGGGCGCGCGCATCCCAGTTCGCTCGATTCACCTCGAGGTAGTTCGCATCCTCGGTCATGTCAGGTCCTTTCGCCAGGCGCCCTCGAACGCGATCGGCGCGAAGCCGACGGCGTCGTTGACGTCGAGCATGAAGCGGTTCTCCTCCGCGTTGAAGGTGATGATCGAGGGGTGGCCGGGAAAAACTCGCTGCAGTTCCCGGATGCTCGCCACCTTGAGCAGCATGCCCAGTCGGTGCCCCCGGTGCTCGCGCAGCACCAGAGTGTCGTCCTGGTCGACCGGGCGGGAGAGCGAGGGCGGAACGATCAGCAGCGAATATCCCACGAGCGTGGACGTCGGCACGTGCTCGACGACGGCCATCAGCTGGTGCCGCGGATCATTCGCCCAGCGCTCCTCGGCGTCGAGCAGTCGCTGCACGGTCCAGAGGGTGAGTCCCATAGCGTGGTGTCACTTCCCGCGGGGTTCTCGTC
>CEQI01008712.1_pt1 | contig 22275 bp, 19 predicted proteins | sample 531011 | NCBI WGS metagenome assembly CEQI01 (sample SAMEA2621204, study PRJEB7988) | marine metagenome | biome: marine biome (ENVO:00000447); feature: surface water layer (ENVO:00002042); material: "saline water (ENVO:00002010), including plankton (ENVO:xxxxxxxx)" | depth 5 m
TGAGTATGAGAAAAACCATATATAATGCTATCAGAGTAATGATAACCAGAACAACCATCCCATCCTTCAATTCGGGTGTCAGGACCTATTTGAACCATACCAAATGGCCTAGTCGGACCTGGAAATGTATGTCCATGTGCTCCAGTTCCAATAAAAGGATTGATGTATTTAAGAACATCACTATTACTTTTACTACAACAAGTAATTGTAGAAAATAAAGAAATGTAAAAGAAATATTTAATCAGTCTCAACACCTTGTTTTGCTAATACATTTTTAGTCATGTATGCGTAAATTAACAAATAAAGAAAACAAAAAACAGCTATCCAATATGAAGGTTGAATTCCAATTATATCTGCCAACTTACCCTGTATAGGAGGAATAATTGCACCACCTAAAATCATCATTATTAAAAAAGCTGAACCCTGAGAAGTGTACTTTCCAAGATTTCTGATACTTAATGAAAAAATACAGGGCCACATAATTGAGCAAAATAAACCACCACATAAAAAGGCATAAAGGGCTAAGTTTCCATGAGCAAAAAGACCAATTAACATCCCTATTACACCTAGTAAACTAAAAATTTTCAATGTACGAACAGGAGCATCCTTGGCAAGAAAGAAGCCACCAATTTGTACTGCAACACAAATTGAAAAAGCCACTATATCTACCATTGTATAAGCACCAAAGTTCACTAGAAGAATGACACCAAAAGCTATATATGGAACTAATAAATAAAGTACTTTTTTTAACCCTTTAGTTGGATTAAATACAGTAATGGCACCAACCCATCTACCTATCATTAAACCACCCCAATACAATGATATGTAAGGGGCAATTTCGGCATCATTCATTACTTTAAGTCCTAGTGGATTTAGTTTTTTTGTTTCATCTGAAACAAACTTGAGTAATTCGCCTAAATTACTTTGTATGGTTACTTCTACTCCAACATATGTGAAAATAGCTATCATACCCAGTAACAATTGAGGTTTTTGCATAGCACCCCATCCAGATGGATTCTTAGAAGATTGCCAGTATGCAAAAATTAATCCAACCAAAATAATTAATAAAGAAATCACTAGTAAAAGCAATCTTTTTTCTTCAAGATGCTCATTAAAAAAACTAAAATTAGTTGAACCATAAGATACAAATACAAGTGCAAAACATACACTTATAACTGCTGTTATTAACAACAAAATTACCATGGCCTTTCTGGCTGTTTCAAAAGTAGTTTCACCATCAGCTGATGGTAATTTTTTAGAAAAATAAAATAAAGCTGCAGCTCCTAAGAAGAGAGCTGTAACTCCTAAATATAAATACTGTATGGTTGAGATTTGAATTTCGCCTTTATTAATGAGATTATTTAATTCATCTCCACTTAGAGGAGTACTTCCAAAAATTATTAATGCCACTACAATTGGACCAATGGTGGTACCAAAAGAATTGACACCTCCAGCTAGGTTAAGTCTATGAGAACCTTTGGCTGGATCACCAAGAGAAATAGCAAATGGTTGAGCCGCAGTTTGTTGTAAGGAAAATCCTAGTGCCACAATGAAATAGGCAATTAATACATAGTAAAATACCTGTGCATCGCCCATTTGTGCATTATTTACTGCAGGCAACACGGCCAACGCACCTAAAGAGGATATAAGTAATCCGTAGATAATTCCATTTTTATAACCCCATTTATTTAAAACATCTTTTCCTGTTGTACTGGAAACCACAAATAAAGCTAACGCTCCAAAATAATAAGCACCATAAAATGCAAAATCAACCAACTGAGATTGGAATTGATCAATATTAAAATAAGTTTTACAAAATGGAATAAATACTCCATTGGAAGCAGCTATAAAACCCCAAAAAAAGAAAACGGTTACTAAGGTAGATAAGGCTGAGTAGTTTGTTTTTTGTGTCATTGATAAATATGATTAAAATTGAATATTTTTGAAAACAAATAATGAGATTAGCATACTAAATTAAACATGAAATCTATAAAACCTACAATTATATGCCTAAGAATTAGTTCCATTATATACTTTTTAATCGCAGTATTATCAATTTTAGTTGGTTTCTATTTTATGGAAGATGATCTGTTCCTAAAATTAACTTTCATTACACTATTTTTAATATCAATATTTTTATGCGTTTTTATTGAAATTGTGATTAATGGTTTAAAAAAGCGAAAAAAATGGACTTGGTTTGCCTCATTAATTTTATGTGGGATTTATATACCTAGTGCATTTATAATTTTGGGAATAGTTGGTATAATTCCATTATTTGATAGTAACATAAGAAAAGAATTTAATCTTTGAATGAAACAATAAAACTAATTTTTAGTAAAAAATACTGAAATTGAATGTTAGTTTATTTATTTAGTAAATTTTGTTTAACTTTGCTAATGTTTTATTAAACAAAAAGACTTTAAATTAATTTACATTTGCAAAAAATTTTTTATGACACCTAAACCAATTAAAGGATTTTCAAAGCTATCTAAAGAAGCTAAGATGGAATGGATTGCCAATGAATATCTTGGTGGCGATGATAGATGTATAGGGTTACTGAAAAGCTATTGGCATGAAGACAAAAATGTACAAAAGATACATGATGAATTCATTGAAAATACCATAACTAACTTTTACATTCCATTTGGTATTGCACCCAACTTCTTAATTAATAATAGAGTTTTTTGTATACCAATGGCTATCGAAGAAAGCTCTGTAGTTGCTGCTGCTGCTAAAAACGCATCATTTTGGTTAAAAAGAGGTGGATTTAAATCCGAGGTAATCTCTACTACTAAAATTGGCCATGTGCATTTCGCTTGGTATGGTGATTTTAAAAAATTAAAAGCATTATTTGAACTAATTAAGCCTAAGTTTTTTCAAGAAACTGAAAAAATGACGGCAAACATGAGAGCTCGTGGAGGTGGGATTTTAGATATCGACATAGTTAATAAAACAAACTTAGAACCAAATTACTATCAGCTTGTAGCTAAATTTGAGACTTGTGAAGCGATGGGAGCCAATTTCATCAACAGCTTACTAGAAAAATTTTCCAAAATTCTTGAAAGAGAAATTCAAGAAAGTAATTTTACAGATGAGGAGAAACGTGTTGTGATCATTATGTGCATTTTAAGTAATTACACACCTGAATGTTTGGTTAAATGTGAAGTCTCATGTCCAATTGAAGAATTAAATGTAGACCCAAGTATTGATACAAACGAATTTGCTAAAAAGTTTGAACAAGCCATTCATGTTGCCAACATTGAGCCTTACAGAGCAACTACACACAATAAAGGTATTTTTAATGGTATTGATGCTGTAGTCATAGCAACTGGAAATGACTTTAGAGCTATTGAAGCATGTGGACATACTTACGCCTCTAAATCTGGGCAGTATCGAAGCTTAACACATGTTGACATAAAAGATGGCCAGTTTAAATTTTGGATTGAAATACCCATTGCCGTTGGAACTATTGGCGGTTTAACTGCTTTGCATCCTATGGTTAAGTTTTCTCATCAATTATTGGGTAATCCAAATGCTCAAGATTTGATGAAAATAATGGCAGCAGTAGGACTAGCCCAAAATTTTGGTGCAATAAGATCTTTAGTAACTACGGGTATACAGAAGGGTCACATGAAAATGCACTTATTAAACATCCTAAATCAATTAGGGGCTACTGAAGAAGAACGAGAAAAAATCAAATTTCATTTTAGGGATAAAGTTGTTTCACACAGAGATGTTGTAGATGAATTTTGCAAACTAAGAGGCATTAAGAACAAATCTAAAGTGAATCAGGGTTCTTGAAGTCCTTCCACGCTAACGGAAAACTACTTATCACAGGAGAGTATTTAATTCTTAAAGGAGCTAAATCTCTTGCTATACCAACTAAATTTGGTCAATCATTGCATTACGATGAAACAAAAAATGATTCATTATTAGTATGGAACAGTCTAGACAGCAATAACAAAACCTGGTTTAATGCAACATTTGACCTCAATAAATCTGAGATAATTAATACAAGTAATGACCAAAAAGCTGAATTTCTTCTTAAGATATTAGTCAAAGCACAACATTTAGGTAATGAATCAAAAGTAAAATCTGGAGAAATTGTTACTAATCTAAATTTTGAAAGAAATTGGGGGCTTGGTACAAGCTCCACACTAATTTGGAATATTTCAAAATTATATGAAATAAATCCAATGAAATTACATTTTTCCGTTTCAAATGGTAGCGGATATGATGTTGCTTGTGCTGGATCTGAATTACCTATCACTTATACACTTAAAAACCATGATCAGGCTCAATTCAACACTATGAAATGGAATCCTGATTTTAAAAACGAAATTCTGTTTGTTTTTCTTAATAAAAAACAAAATAGTCAAACTGAAGTTGATAAATTCAACAAGGCATTTATAAGTAGCCAAGACATAAGTCACGCCAGTAAATTAACTGAAGCCATTATTAAATGTCATGATTTAAATGATTTTGAAACACTTATTGACAACCATGAAAAGCTAATTGGAAAGTGTTTAAATCAAGCCCCCATAAAAGAAAAAATTTTTGATGATTACCCTGGTGCGATTAAATCTTTAGGTGCTTGGGGGGGTGATTTCATTCTAGCAACAAGAAAAAATCATACCTATTTTCACGAAAAAGGATTTAATACAGTATTTTCATTTGAAGATATGATCATATCATGAGCGAAACAAAATTCACATACAAACCAAATGGCCAAATCATTAAAAAAGGTTCCATTTCTGTTGAAAGCCCATCAAACATTGCATTGGTAAAATACTGGGGTAAAAAACCAATACAAATTCCTACAAATACATCAATTAGCTTTACATTAAATAATTGCCATACTATAACCAAGCTTAATTTTGAAAGAGCTTCAAAATTTGAAATAGACCTTTTTGTTGACAATAAAAAGAACACTCAATTCTTACCTAAGATTGAACAGTTTTTTGAAAGAGTAAAAGATTACATTCCTTATATTTTTGACTACAGACTAAAAATTGAAACCAGAAATACATTTCCTCACAGTAGTGGAATAGCTTCTTCCGCATCAGGTTTTAGTGCATTAGCCTATGCTATTGTACAACTTGAACAAAAAATAGCTGAGCTTACTACTCAACAAGTCACGGATAAAGCATCATTTCTAAGTCGTTTGGGCTCAGGCAGTGCTTGTAGGTCTATTTACGGACCTTTAGCTATCTGGGGGAATCATCAAGATATTAAAAATTCATCAGATTTACATGGGACGGCTTACAATAATGTTAATGATGTTTTTAAAAGTTACCAAGACACTATTTTACTTATTGATAAAGGACAAAAAAAGGTCAGTTCTACAGTTGGTCATGGATTAATGAAAAATCACCCTTTTGCCGAACAACGATTTTTACAAGCTCAAAACAACATCAGGATATTACTCCAGGCCTTAAAAGATGGCGACATTAATAGTTTTATTCAAATTACTGAAAGTGAAGCACTTACACTCCACGCTATGATGATGACCTCCAATCCATACTTCATACTAATGAAAGAAGGAACATTAGCTACCATCAATAAAATATGGGAATACAGAAACAATGCTAACATTCCAATTAGTTTCACTTTAGATGCCGGAGCAAATGTTCATTTGCTTTATCCAAAGCTTTATTCACAACAAGTACTTGATTTTATTAAAAAGGAATTAATTGTTTATTGCGAAAATGAGCAGTATATTTGTGATCATATTGGTCAGGGAACCAAATTAATTGATGCAAACTATGATTAAAGAATCTTTATACTATGGAAAAATTCTTCTTTTTGGAGAATATGGTATTATTCAAGATTCTATGGGCTTATCAATCCCTTATACTGATTATAATGGTCAATTTTTATACAGTGAAAGTCCTTCTTCATATTCAACAAAATCTAACCAATCATTGTTGAATTATTACAATCATCTAGTTTCTCTTAATAAAGAAGGAAATTTACCATGCGACCTCAACTTAGACAAGTTTAAAGAAGAATTAGATCAAGGTCTATATTTTGATTCGTCTATTCCTCAAGGTTTTGGTATTGGTAGTTCTGGTGCAATTGTAGCAGCAATTTATGATAAGTATTGTAGAACTAATAAGATTGATGCAAATAAGCAGATTTCAAATGAAGATATCTTAGTTCTCAAAAAAATATTCAGTAACCTTGAAAGCTATTACCATGGTACAAGTTCAGGATTGGATCCTTTAATATGTTATTTAAAGATTCCTGTTCTTATTAAATCTAAAAATGAAATAGGCACTGTTGGTATTCCCGATTCTGTAGATGGTAAAGGGGCCATATTTTTATTAAATACTGGTCAAGTTGGTAATACTCAACCTCTAGTTCAACATTTTCTTGAAAGATGTAAAGAAGAAGGTTTTCGTAATATGCTTAAAAACAAGTTCAAGAAATATAATGATGCAAGTATTGAAGCCTTTCTTAAAAATGAGGGAAAATCATTACTTAAAAATGTAAAGTCATTATCAAAGGTTTTGTATGAACATTTTCAGCCCATGATTCCAAAGGTTTACAGGCAATTATGGAAAGAAGGAATTGAAAGTAACGCGTATTATCTCAAGTTGTGTGGCTCTGGTGGTGGTGGTTTTATACTTGGATTTACCGAAAACCTTGAAGTAGCTCAAGATAAATTGAGTGATTATCAGATAGATGTCATCCATAGATTCTAAATCTATTCAACAAGAACCCTCAAAAAAGTCAATTTTCATAAAATTATTGGCCCTACTTTCTATTGTTAGATGGTATAATATATCCTTAGTTATAATTAGCTTGTATTTCGTTCAAATCTTCATGTTCAACACTGGAAAACGATTTTTTTTCACACTTCAAAGTCTTGATACGCACTTTTATGTCTTATCTATTGTACTAAGTATTATGGGAGGGTATCTAATTAATGCTTTCTACGACTTTGAGAAAGACATGATTAACCACCCCGACAAGACTTATTTTAATAGAATTGTAAGTAAAAAAAGCTGCTTAAACCTTTATGTAATATGTGTTTTATCTAGTATAATCATAGCTTATCTTATCAACTATAAAATTTGGATTTTTATAATCATGCTTAATGTTGCTTTGTGGATATACTCTCATAAACTCAGAAAAAAACCATTACTTGGTGAAATAAGTGCCTCATTATTAATGATAAGTTTTTTTGTAGGAATTAGTGTGCTATACATGAAAATTGACAAAACACTAATTATTTTTTCAACTTACATTTTAACCATAGATTTAACTCGAGAAATCATTAAAAAAATGATCTCTCTTAAAGGTGATTTAATAGTTGGGGAGAAAAGCATACCAATATTATTTGGTATTAAAAAATCAAAATATATCATTTTTTACATGATGATTAGTTCAATTCTAGCTATTCTAACACTATTACCTATTATAATTGAAACTTATATATCAATTTATTTCATTATTTCTCTTTTGATAATATCTGTGAATATTTATATGCTACATCATGCACGCAATGCAAAACAATATGAAAGAATCAATACGTGCTACAAACTTATAATAGGGCTTGCCATTTTATCTATTGTGCTATATTAGCCGTGATGAAATTTAACATTCTTTTACCAATATTGATTTTAACTTCATGTAACCAAAATATGAACGAAAAAATATCCCCCCCTGTATGTGAAAAGCATCCTAAAGTCCTTTCTATACACAATGACCAAAGAACAGATAATTATTTCTGGCTAAACAATAGAAAAGACAGCAAAGTAATAGACTATCTAAATGCAGAAAATAATTATACCAATAAAGTACTTGAAGAAACCGAAAATATTCAAGAGAAGCTTTATAAGGAACTAAAAAGTAGAATAAAAAAAGATGATAAAAGTGTTCCATACGAGTGGCACGATTACATATATTGGAGAGAGTTCAAAAAAGGAAATGAATATCCAAAATATTGGAGAAAAAAAACAAATGGGAGTGAAGATGAATTGCTTATCGATTGTAATCCAATAGCTGAAAAATATGATTATTTTGATTTTGGGGATTATGACATCTCCACCAACAATGAGCTAATGGCTTACAGTATTGACACCCTATCAAGAAGAATTTATCAAATACATATTAAAAACCTTAAAACTGGTGAACTATATCCAGAAACATTAGAACAAACTACAGGATCCGTCACATGGGCAAATGATAACAAGACTTTATTTTATGTCAAACAAGACCTTAAAACCCTTCGTTCATTTCAGATTTACGCACACCAAATTGGAACCAGCCAAAGGGAAGATGTGTTAGTTTATGAAGAAACTGATGAAACATTTTATTGTTCGGTATATAAGTCAAAATCTGAAAATTATGTTATCATAAATTCATCAAGTACATTAAGTGACGAATATCGAATAATCAATGCAAATGAACCTCAAAATACACCTATCCTATTTCAAAAAAGGGAAAGAGGATTAGAGTATAGTATTTATCATAATAATAATGGATTTTACATCGTTACCAATCAAGACCATAAGAATTTTTCCATCAAATTTTGTAATGAAAATAAAACTGATAAGAAAAACTGGAAGACTATCATTGAAGGCAGGGATAGCACTTTAATTGAGGGGATTGATATTTTTCAAGATTACATGATTATTTCTGAACGTAAAAATGGATTGGTTGACCTTCAAGTTATTGAATTGAAAAACCTAAAATCACACTATATTCCTTTTGATGAACCGACTTATGTAGTTCAAACAACAACTAATTTGAATTTAAATAGTAAAAAACTACGTTTTGCTTACACCTCCATGATAAACCCTGGCTCAATTTATGAATATGATTTAGAGAATAGAGAAACAAAGACCCTCAAAACAAAAGAAGTCCTAGGAGGCTATGATGCAAATCAGTTTATCTCTGAGAGAATTTGGGCAGAGGTCAGAGATGGTGTTAAAGTACCCATATCCATTGTTTACAAAAAAGGAATTAAACTGGATAAAAGCAATCCTACTCTAATTTATGCCTATGGTTCTTATGGCTACAGCTTGGATGCTACATTTAGCAGCAATAGATTAAGCTTACTGAATAGAGGTTTTGTATTTGCCATTGCTCACATAAGAGGAGGAGAAGAATTGGGTAGACAGTGGTACGAAAATGGAAAATTATTAAAAAAGAAAAATTCATTTTATGATTTTATTGATTGCAGTAAAGCATTAATTGAAAAAGGTTTTTGTTCTGAAAAAAATCTTTATGCAGCAGGTGGTAGTGCTGGGGGGTTATTAATGGGTGCAGTTATAAACATGGAGCCTAATCTATACCATGGTGTAATTGCACATGTGCCATTTGTTGATGTGATAACTACCATGTTGGATGAAACTATACCATTAACAACTGGTGAATATGATGAATGGGGAAATCCAAATAACAAAGAGTATTATGACTATATGAAGTCCTATTCACCTTACGATAATGTAGAAGAAAAAAACTATCCTAATTTATTGGTGACTACAGGACTTCACGATTCACAAGTACAGTATTGGGAGCCTGCAAAATGGGTAGCAAAACTAAGAGAATTAAAAAAAGGTGAAAATTTACTTTTACTCAAAACCAATATGAATACCGGTCATGGTGGTGCATCTGGACGTTTTGAATATTTAAAGGAAATTGCATTTGACTATGCCTTTTTATTTAAGCTTGAAGGAATTAGTAATTAACATTTTCCAAAATTTCATCAATTATTTTATTAGGATTTTTGTTTGTTGCTTGAATAGTAACATGTGCTTTTTCATAATAAGAAATTCTATTTTGTAAAAATTGTTCAAATTGAACAATTTGATTGGAAAATAAAGGACGATTATTTTTATTTTTTAATCTAGCAAAAAGTAATTCTACATCAGTATCTAAATAGACGGTTAAACCATTTTGCTTTAACAAAGCTATATTGTTAAAATAACAAGGCATCCCACCTCCAGTACTTATGACGTATTGGTTTATTGGTAAATCTCTAATGATGTCTTTTTCCATTTTTCTAAAAACATCTTCCCCTTCATTATTGAAAATCTCATGAATTGATTTACTGTGCGCATTAGCTATAGAGGTATCCGTATCTAAATGAGAATAACCTATTTTTTCAGCCATTTTTTTACCAATAGTAGTTTTACCGCACCCCATCATACCAATTAGCAAAATGTTGTGACCTTTTGGTAAATCAATCATTTTTATCGAAAATTTTCAGGTAGTTAGTCACCTGATTTACATATTCTTTATAATCTGCAGGGTCAGTTTCTATCATAAGGTCGTAAAAAGGTTTTTTTTCATTAGAAAAACTACCAACCTTAAATGGTGATTTTGAAAATAATAATACTAAGCGTAAAGGGACTATTCTTTTATGAGTCAAATCAATCAATATATCAAAAGTTTCATTCATAAAGTTTCTTACTGTACTGTTGTTTGGCAAACCATAATAATTAAGATTCTCTAATGTGAAAAAATCAAGACCTAATCTGCTTTTTAAAAAAAATGGCTCATCTTTCAATGGATAAAAAGCTAAAATTTTGAGGTTTTTAATTGCATACTCCTTTTTTAAAAAATCAATGATTTCAACCAGTGAGTTATAATCATCTTTTGATCTAATTTCACAAAGCATTCCCATGGATTTAGCATCTTCAATATTACAAGACCTCATTGTTCTATTGGATTTTTTTTTCAAGTGTTTAGATATAACACGTTCTCCCCAGTAATATTTAAACCTTGTAAAAGAAAACTTCATGACAGAATGAATAGTTACTATAAATGTATAAATTCCCTCAAAATAATGAACCTTGTCCCTCTATGATTTGGTCTTGGTTAGAGTTATTTATACCAATTAATGCCAAAAAATCGTTTTCAGAAACCATCTCAATTTTCCATTTTTGGGCTTTTTCCAATTTAGAAGGACCCATATTTTCACCTACCACCAATATATCAGTTTGCGCACTAACAGATGAACTGATTTTACCACCATGATCTGCAATCATTTGTTTAATTTGATCTCTAGAATATTGGATAAACTTTCCTGAAACCACAACTTTTTTTCCAGCTAAAACAGAGGAAATCTGTCTAGATTCCTTATTTACCTGTTCCATTTGAACCCCATGGCTTTTTAATCTCTCAATCAGATTAAGATTATTATCATCTCTGAAAAATTCTAACACAGAAATAGCGATTTTATCTCCAATTTCATCCACATTTGCCAGCTCCTCCTGGTTGGCACTAATTATAGCGTCTATATTTTTAAAATGATCAACTAATTTTTTCGCAACAGTTTCACCAACATATCTAATACCTAATGCAAAAAGAAATTTAGAAAACGGAACATTTTTTGACTCTTCAATTCCATTGATGATATTATCAACAGATTTTTCAGCCATTCTTTCAAGAGGAAGTAGGTCAATTTTTTTTAATTCATATAAATCTGCAATGTTATTGACAAGTCCAGCATTGAATAATTGTTCAATTGTCTCGCTTCCAACCCCATCAATATTCATTTGTTTTCTTCCGATGTAATGAATCATCTTACCCTTAATTTGAGGCGGGCATTCATTAGAATTGGGGCAATAATGCTGTGCTTCACCTTCATCTCTTATCAGTTTACTATTACATTCTGGACAATTTTCAATGAAATTGAATGATTCGCTAATGGAACTTCTTTTTGATTTATCTACCCCTACAATCTTTGGAATTATTTCTCCACCTTTCTCTACAAAGACCGTGTCCCCAATTCTCAAATCTAGTTTTTGAATTTGATCTTCGTTGTGTACGCTTGCCCTCTTAACAATTGTTCCACTTATTTCAACAGGGCTTAAATGAGCTACAGGTGTAATTGCCCCTGTCCTTCCAACTTGATAAACTATATTCTCTAAAATTGTAGAAACTTGTTGAGCTCTATACTTATATGCAATTGCCCACCTTGGTGATTTTGCTGTATGTCCAATTTCTTGTTGTAAATCAAGTTGATTAACCTTAATTACTATTCCATCAATTTCAAAAGGAAGTGCATTTCTTTTATCATCCCAATAATTAATAAAATCCATAATATTATCTATACTAGATGCCTTTTGAATATATCTATCCTTTACTGATGGTGTCTTAAAACCTAATTGTTGTAAATAATTATATTGATCAGATGCATTATTAAATATGGAATCCTTCATGTAAACTGCATATAAAAAGCAATCTAAATTCCTTTTAGCTACTTCTGCTGAATCTTGTAATTTTAGAGAGCCAGATGCTGTATTTCTAGGATTTGAAAATAACGGAAGTCCAGTTAATTTTCTTTGATTATTAAGTTCCTCAAAAGCAGGAGTTGGAAAAATAATTTCCCCTCTAACTTCAATTTTTTCAGGGAAATCACCAACTAATTTAAGGGGGATAGCTTGAATTGTTCTAATGTTATTGGTAACTACTTCTCCCCTTACTCCATCTCCTCTAGTTACCCCCTTAATTAATTGACCATTTTCATAAATTAAACTTATGGCTACTCCATCATATTTAAGTTCACAAATGTATTCGAAGGGCACATCAATAATTTTCTTTATTCGCTCATCAAAGTCTATAATATCCTGTTTTGAATAACTATTGGAAAGGGATAACATTGGATATTTGTGAGCGTGAGAATCAAAAGACTTTGTCACCTCTCCACCTACTCTTTTTGTTGGAGAATTTTCATCTGAATAAGCTGGGAATTTCTCCTCAAGTGATTCTAATTCTTTAAGCAATTGATCAAATTCATAATCGCTAATCAATGAACGACTATTTACATAATATTCATAATTATATTCGTGTAACTTTTTTCTAAGTGCTAAAATTTTATTTAATGCTTCTTTACTCAAATTTCTCAGCTATTATAAACCTTTTTTTACCTTGTAGATCCGAAATCAACTGTATGTTTTTGTATGATTTATTTTCCATCAAATTTAGTACTTGATTACCAAAATTCTCATGTATTTCAAAGAATATTTTTCCCTTATTAGTTAAGTTTTTATCAGCAAAAGCAAGAATTGAAGTATAAAATACCAATGCATTGTTATCATCTACAAATAAGGCTATTCTTGGCTCATGATTAATCACTTGTTTTGACATTTTGATTGATTCTCCTTCTGGAATGTAAGGAGGGTTACTAATAATGCAATCAAATTTTGGGTAAGTTAATTTTGGATCTAAAATATTATCATGCATAAAATTAACTTCCAGATTTAAATTATCAGCATTTTTTTTAGCCATTTCAATTGCTTCCATAGAGAAATCTAAAGCAAAAGCACTTATATTTTTAAGCGCACTCTTTAGGGCAAGAATAATACAACCTGAACCAGTACCAATATCTAACACATTAATTTGATTATTTTGGGGTATTTGTGCTTTGGCTAAAGAGACTAATTCTTCAGTTTCTGGTCTTGGAATTAAGGTATATTGATTTACCATAATATCTAAACCATAGAAATGTGTTTTTCCAATTATATATTGAATAGGTTTACCCTCTTTTAATGCAAAAATAATTTTGTTGAATTTTTCTAAATTGACTAAATCCATTTCTTCATTCTGATAAAGAGTATATTCAGCTTTACTCCAATTTTTTAAGTATTCTAATGCCAAAAAAAACAATTGCTCTTGTTCTCTTTTGTTATAAAAATTGGTTAGCTTTTGCATGAATTTGAGTTTAAAAGAAGAATATGTTTCCAATGCATGCATATAATTTGTAACTTTACGATGAATACCTTACTAAAATAAAATGAAAATTAAAGGCGGAGATTTTTTAATACACAAAACTGACCCTTCTTCTATTTTTATACCTGAAGAATGGAATGAAGAGCAAATAATGTTGAGAGATATGGTGCAAGATTTTTTAAAAAAAGAACTTCACCATCTCACTGAAGAACCAGATGCAACAAAAGATATAACTTTTGCAAAAGAATTACTAGATAAAAGTGCAGAACTAGGACTTTGTGGCCTACACATTAATGAAGGTTATGGTGGGACTAATTTAAATTTCAATTCAGGGCTGCTATTTACAGAAGCCATGTCTTGGGGGTTCTCTTTTGCCACAACAATGGGAGCCCACGTGTCTATAGGATCTTTACCAATAGTTTACTATGGTAATGAGGAACAGAAGAAGAAGTATTTACCAAAAATTGCCAACGCAGAAATGAAAGCCGCTTACGCTTTAACAGAACCTAGCGCTGGTTCTGATGCTAATTCTGGAAAAACTAAAGCAACCATTGATCAAGAAAATAATAGATATCTGATTAATGGTCAAAAGATGTGGATAACAAATGCAGGTTTTGCAGATTTATTTATTGTTTTTGCCAAAATTGAAGATGATAAAAACCTATCGGCATTTATAGTAGAAAAATCGTTTGGAGGTATCACATTAGGTGAAGAAGAAAAAAAGTTAGGTATAAAAGGATCTTCAACCAGACAAGTATTTTTTACAGATTGCCCCGTACCTGAAGAAAATCTTTTGGGTGAAAGAGAAGGTGGTTTTAAAATAGCCTTAAATATTCTAAATTCTGGAAGGATAAAGTTAGCTGCAGGATCTGTTGGTGGATCGAAATTTGCATTAAATAAAGCCATAAGCTATGCTATTGAAAGAAAACAATTTGGTAAAAGCATAGCTGAATTTGCAGCCATGAAACATAAAATGGGTGAAATGGCTAGGAGAATATTCGCTGCTGAATCTGCAGTATACAGAACTGGTAAGAACATAGACCAAAAAGAACAAGAACTTCAAAAAGAGGGTAAAAATGAAAATGAAGTTAAACTGGAAGCATTAAGAGAATTTGCTATTGAGTGTGCCATGATGAAAGTGTATAGCACAGAAGTATTAGATTATTGTGTTGATGAAGCGCTTCAAATTTATGGTGGAATGGGATATAGTGCTGAAGCCGGAGTAGAGATGGGTTATCGTGATGCAAGAATTACAAGAATTTATGAGGGCACTAATGAAATAAACAGAATGTTAGCCTTTGCTGAATTAATGAAGAGGGCCTTCAAGACTAAAGAATTAAACTTAAAACAAGCTGGAAAGAAAATATCATCAACGCTCATAAAAAGGTTTTTTAGAATTCAAAAATTGACTTCTGAACAAGTAATTGAAAACTACAAAAACTTATTTTTAATTCTATCAAAGTACTCTTTTGATGCTTTTGGGATGGAACTTGAAAATGAGCAAGAAGTTATCATGAACTTATCTGATATACTTGCAGAAACATATGTTGCAGAGTCGGTATACTTAAGAGTGAAAAAATTAAAACAGTCAAAAGGATCGAATTCTACTATTCAACACAAAGAAAACATATCTGCCCTCCAACTATATGAAGCTAATATTAAAATTGTTCATTGTGCCAACACTATAGTGGATAGTTTACCAGATACAAAAAATAAAGTACTTCGATATTACATTAAATTATTAACACCACAACCCCATTTGAACCCAACTAGAATAAGAAGATCTATTGCAGAAAGTTTAGTAGAAAGTAAAAATTACAATTGGTAATTACTTATTTTTTTTTAGTGAGTCAACAACATTAGGAATTGTATCCATCACCCTGAAAAAAGCGATGATATCGTTTTTGTTTACTTTTTCATGAATGGCTTTTTCAAATGAAAATAGACGTTGAGCAGCCAGATTCCTTAACTCAACTCCATACTCAGTTAGGCAGATATAAACTTTACGTTTATCCGATTTGTCTTTTCTTTTGTATATAGCTCCTTTTTTCTCCATGGCCTTTAAAATTCTGGATAAGCTATTTGGTTCCATGCTCATTCTTGGAGCAATTTTAGTAACTGGAGTACCAAATTTTTCATTTATAGTTAGAAGTACAAAAGCCATGGACAAACTGACACCTTTCTCTGCGGCTTGGTCATTATACAGCTTAAAAAGTTCAATCCAAGAAGATCTAATTCTGTTAACAACTACACCTTCGGCTATTTTTTCATAATTATCCAAGTGATAAATATGTAAAAATTAATTCACATTGCATTGAAAAATTAAATTTATTACATGTTTTTAAAAAATTTTAAGTGATATTTATATAAAAATTAGATTATTTGTTTTTCTTTACAATGCACGCATAGAAATTTAATCATGAAAGAAAAAATTGTACTGATTGATGGTTGTAGAACTCCTTTTCTTCGTTCTGAAACTGAATTTTTAAATACCATGACCTATGAATTGGGTCAATTAGCCATTAAAGGCTTAATATCAAAAACTGCTATAGACCCCAAAATTGTAGATAGTGTTGTAATGGGCTGTGTAATTCACACTCTGAAAACTAGCAATTTAGCAAGAGAAGCAGCGCTTACAGCTGGAATTTCTAACAAAACCCCATGTCATACTGTGACACAAGCATGTATTTCTGCAAATAGAGCAATAGCTGCTGCTATTGGAGAATTAGCTACTGGACAAGCAGAGGTAGTTATAGCTGGAGGGGCAGATAGTGCTTCTGAAACTCCTATCGGCTACAAAAAGCACATGAGAACAAAACTCATGAAAGGGAAAAAAATTAGATCAACTGGTGACATGATAAAGTTTGCTTTGGGTTTTAAATTAAAAGACTTTTTACCAGAAATACCAGATATATCAGAGTTTACCACAAAAAGAACAATGGGCCAAGATTGTGATATTATGGTAGCTAAACATAATGTAGGACGAAAAGAGCAAGATGAATTTGCAAAACGTTCTCATGATTTAGCTGAAGAAGCTTGGAAAAATGGTTTCCACGAAAAAGAAGTCATTCCAGTAGAAATTGAACCTGACTTTAAAATGATTAAGCGAGATAATGGAATTAGAAGCGGAACACCAATTGAAAAATTAGCTAAACTAAAACCAGCTTTTGATAGAAAACATGGTACACTAACTGCGGCAAATTCATCTTTTCTAACTGATGGTAGCGCAGTTTGTCTGTTGATGACAGAATCTAAAGCAAAAGAATTAGGCTTAACTCCAAAAGCTGAAATAGTAGATTATTGTTTTACAGGTCAAAGATTGGAAGACGAGCTATTATTAGGTCCAGCCTATGCCATGAGTAAAGTATTAGATAAAGCGGGATTGAATTTAGATGACATAGATGTATTTGAGATTCATGAAGCTTTTGCAGGACAAGTACTAACAAATATAAAATGTCTTGCAAACGAAAACTTTTGTAAAACAGAACTCAATAAAGAAAAACCAGTTGGACAAATAGACATGAATAAAGTTAATAATTGGGGAGGTTCACTTTCTATAGGTCATCCATTTGGCGCTACAGGGGCTAGATTATTAACCACATCAGCAAATAGATTAATTGAAGAAAATGGTAAATATGCCATGCTATCTGCATGCGCTGCAGGTGCTCACGGACATGCTATGATCATTAAAAAATACGAAGCATAATGAATAACGATTTTTTTAGATTAGAATTAAAAGGTGGAATTGCTACCATTTGGATAGACTCGCAAAAGGAGAAAATAAATATTGTATCACCAACATTAATCGGTGATTTTGAAGAAGTATTCAATGAAGTAAGTAACAATAATGATATTAAGGGAGCTATACTAATTAGTGCAAAAAAAGATTTCATAGCTGGTGCTGACATTAAATCATTTAAAGGAGAAAAAGTAGGTGATTTTCAACCAACAAGCAGAAAAGGCCACGCAATGTTACAAGCAATAGAAGATTGTAAAAAACCCATAGTTGCGGCCATTCATGGTACTTGCTATGGCTTAGGCACTGAAATTTCTTTAGCCTGTCATGCTAGAATTTGCACCGATGACACCAAAACAAAAATGGCATTGCCCGAAGTTAAATTGGGACTACTTCCAGGTGCTGGTGGTACACAACGTCTTCCAAGGTTAGTTGGATTAGCCAAATCTCTTGACATCATGTTAACTGGAAAAAATGTTTTTGCTTACCCAGCAAAAAAAATGGGACTAGTTGATGAAGTTGTTCATCACAGTAAACTTCATAGAGCTGCAACAACTCTAGTAGAAAAGATGATCGGAGGAAAATTTCAACGAAAACCGATAAAAAAATCAATTGTTGAAAAATTACTTGACTCGTCATTAGGCAGAGGAGTTGTATTTAGTCAGGCTCGAAAAAAAACATTAAAGGCCACAAAGGGCAACTACCCTGCACCAATCGCTATAATTGATTGTGTAGAGACAGGATTAAAAAAAGGACTTAAAAGTGGATATGAAAAAGAAGTAGTTCTTTTTGAAGAATTGATGCTATCTGATGTCTCCAAGGCTTTGAGAAATCTATTTTTTACCACGACTGAAAAGAAGAAAAACCCTTACAAAGCAAAACAAAAAAATACAGACCGTATAGCTGTTTTAGGAGCTGGATTTATGGGAGGTGGAATTACAGACGTTTCTGTCAACAATGGAATGGATGTCATTTTAAAAGACTTAAGTGAAGATATGATTCAATCTTCTAAAAGCACCATTTGGAAAGGATTGAAGAGGAAGATCAAAAGAAAACAACTTAAAGATACTGAAGCAAAAACCATTGTACAAAGAGCAGTTGGACAAACCGACTTCAAAGGTTTCCAAGGAGTTGATGTTGTGATAGAAGCTATTGTAGAAAATATGGAAATTAAGCAAAAGGTCATTCAAGAATTAGAGACTATATGTCATGAGGATTTCATTTTTGCTTCCAACACATCATCATTACCATTAACAGAAATGTCTAAAGCAGCCAAAAAACCAGAAAATGTAATTGGCATGCATTATTTTTCCCCCGTTCCAAAAATGCCATTGTTAGAAATTATCAAAACAGATAAAACCTCTGAAGAAACACTAGCTACATGTTATGAGATAGGAAAAAGACAAGGCAAAACATGTATAGTAGTCAATGATATGCCAGGTTTTTACGTTAACAGAATATTGTGCCCTTATTTAATTGAGGGATTATTAATGATTGAAGAAGGAGTAAGAATTGAAGATATCGATGGAGCCCTTACAGCATTAGGAATGCCCATAGGACCAATTACACTTCTTGATGAAGTTGGTATTGATGTTGGTGCACATGTTATGAGTGGAAATATGGCAGAATTACTTAAAGGAAGAGAAGGATTCAAAATAAATTTTTCCATGCCAAAGATGTTTGAAGCAGGTTTGCACGGTAGAAAAGCCAAAAAAGGCTTTTACAACTACGCCATGAAAAAAGGAAGGCTAAGAAAAACTTCACCTAATCAAGATGCATATCAACATTTTGGAAATCCATCCCCTAGAAAAATAGACCGAAAAGAAATTGAAGAGCGTACTATGTTAATGCTTTTAAATGAAGCTGTCTGGTGTTTAGAAGATAATATACTTCAAAACCCCAAAGACGGAGACATTGGAGGTGTTTTCGGAGTAGGTTTCCTACCTTGGTCTGGAGGGCCATTCAGTTACATGAACTTATTAGGTTTAGACCATGTTGTGGAGAGAATGGAACACTATGCCTCTATTCACGGACCAAAATTTAATCCAAGACCACTTCTAAAGTCAATGGCAGAGAAAGGAGAAAAGTTTATTGTTTAATCAATTATTAGCAATAATAGATTTTTTCACAACACTCTCTTAACTCTATTGTTTAAAGTTTTCTGCTCTAATACGGCTTAAGCTTTGTTGTGTAATTCCTAAATAAGAAGCAATATGATAATTAAGTGCATACTTCTCTATGTCTTTATGTTGTTGCAAAAACAGATTATACCTGTCCAACGAAGACATTTGAAGTTGGTTTAAAATCCTCTTTTGCAGATTAACGATAACACGTTCTAAGTTTTTTCTATGTAATGATTCAATCTCTGGATAACTTAAAAAGATAGATTCTATACCCTCTGAAATTGAGAATTCAATAACAACTGAGTCAGCAATACATTCTATTTCCTGGGTTGATTTTTCATTACTAAAAATAGCTATGTAGTCACTTATCCAATGATCTTTCAAAGCAAATTGTAAAGTATGCTCTTTACCATTAATGTCATAAATATATGATCTTAGACAACCATCTAAAACAAAATAGGTTTTTTCGACCAATTGATTATGAGTAATTAATTTGTTTCCTTTTTTAAATTTCTTGATACAAGAAATTGACTCAGTAAATTTTCTAGCCTCATTACTAAGGTTAAATTTTTCAGAAATATAATCGTTTAGCATTGTCATTGTCTGTTACTTTACATCAGAGGCCTATATCACCATATATGAAAGGTAATCGAATAATTCTTGCATAAACTAATGTTTTCCATAATAAAACTATGACTTATCATCTAAATGATAATTACCATATGTTAAATAAAAATATTTTAACAAAACATTAACCGATTTATGATTTATGTTTATTGACTTAAAAAATTAAGAACGTACGTATAAAATATCGTCTATTCATTTAGATTTGTAAAAATTATAAAAATGAAATTATTTAAGAAATTAAGTTTAATATTAATAATACCTGCCTTATTGAGTTTAAATAGCAACTCAAAATTAGAATCTCTAAAAATTGGAGCAAATGCACCACTAATTAATTATAAAATGAAAGAAGTTTCTGGTGAAGAATTTTCTTTAAATGATTTAAATCAAAAAAATGGGTTATTAATCATTTTCAGCTGTAACACATGTCCTTTTGTTGTAGGAAATAAATCTATGGATGGATGGGAAAGCAGATACAATGAAGTATATGAAACCTGCAAAAAAAACCAAATTGGCATGGTTCTAGTCAATAGTAATGAAGCCAAAAGAAATCAAGGCGATTCCTTTGATGACATGAGGAATCACAGCAAAAAACAAAAGTATAATTCTCCATATGTCTTAGACAAAAATAATCAACTAGCAGATGCTTTTGGAGCATCAACAACTCCTCACGTTTTTCTTCTCAATAACAATTTAAAATTAGTTTACAAAGGTGCCATTGATGATAATTGTGGAGCTAAAAAGGAGGTAAAAGAAAAATGGTTAGAAAACGCCTTAAACTCTCTTGGAAAAGGAGAAAATATTGAAAATCCAGAAACAAGAAATTCTGGATGCAGTATTAAAAGAATCTAAAGTAAAATTATGCCTCAATTATCAGCAAAATCACATGCGATGCCCGCATCGCCCATTAGAAAATTAGTTCCATACGCTGAAAAAGCAAAACAAAGAGGAACGGTTGTTCATCATTTGAATATAGGTCAACCTGACATCTCTACTCCAAAGGTGGTATTAGACGAATTAAAAAACCTAAAAATTGACGTTATTGAATACAGTCATAGTGCCGGTTTTAGTTCATACAGAAATGGATTAGCTAATTATTATCAAAAAATTGGTATTCAATTAGATCCTGAAAAAGAAATTATGATTACCACAGGTGGATCAGAAGCTCTAATTTTTGCTTTTCAATGTTGTTTTGAGCCAGGTGATGAAATTATCATCCCTGAACCATTTTATGCCAATTACAATGGCTTTGCTACTACATGTGGAATTAAAGTTGTCCCTGTTACCGCTTCTATTGACAATGGCTTTGCCTTACCACCCATTTCAGCATTTGAGGAAAAAATTACGCCTAATACCAAAGGAATATTGATATGTAATCCTGGAAACCCTACTGGTTATTTATACTCAAAAGAAGAACTTGAATCACTGCGAAAAATTGTCAAAGAGAAAGATCTTTTTCTATTTGCTGATGAAGTATATAGAGAATTCTGTTATGATGGAGCTACTCACACTTCAGCATTACAATTAGAAGGTATTGAACAAAATGTAGTATTGGTGGATTCGGTATCTAAACGCTACTCCATGTGTGGTGCGAGAATTGGAGCATTAATAAGTAAAAATCACCAATTTATGGAAATGGCACTCAAGTTTGGACAAGCAAGATTAAGCCCACCTACCTTAGGTCAAATTGCTGGTGAAGCAGCTCTTAAAACACCCAGTAGCTACTTTGATGAAGTATCTGCAGAATATGTAGAAAGAAGAGATATAATAGTAGATGGCTTAAATAAAATTCCAGGTGTAAAATGTCCAAGACCCCAAGGTGCCTTTTATTGTATTGCAGAACTACCAATTGATGATGCAGATCATTTTTGTCAATGGTTATTAGAAAAATTTGAATTTGGTGGTGAGACGGTCATGCTAGCACCCGCCTCTGGATTCTATGCTAATAACAGTGTTAAAAATCAGGTTAGAATTGCCTATGTATTGGACAAAAAACACCTAGAGAATGCCGTTAAATGTCTAGAAAGGGCACTAGAAGAATATCCTGATTCTTGATTGTTTAATACCAAAAAAAGATATCTTTATTTCAAATGAAAATAAATT
>CEQI01091048.1_pt1 | contig 21813 bp, 19 predicted proteins | sample 531011 | NCBI WGS metagenome assembly CEQI01 (sample SAMEA2621204, study PRJEB7988) | marine metagenome | biome: marine biome (ENVO:00000447); feature: surface water layer (ENVO:00002042); material: "saline water (ENVO:00002010), including plankton (ENVO:xxxxxxxx)" | depth 5 m
TGCCGAGTCGCCGAGCCAGCTCGGTGGGGGAGAGATTCCCGTGCATGACCAGGTGCTCCATCGCCTGCATGTCGGTGTGGTTCACCTCGAGCTGCTTCCCCACGTGGGACTCGAAATCGGCGCTCACCTCAAGGATCTCGCGCACATGCATCGTCGCGTCGCGCACGCCGACGCGCGGCGCGCCATCGCGCGGCGCGGCGTCCCGGACGCGGGGTCGAGTGCTTGGCATGGAGTAAGTTTATCGCTATGTTGTTCGAAGTCCTAGTAATTAGATGATCGAATGAGAGATATGCACGCCGTCACGCGCTTCATCACCTCCCGCCGCACCTCCTGGATCGTGCTCGTCGTCGCCGGGCTGCTCGCCGGCGGGATCTTCGCGTTGGGCAGCGGCTCCGAAGGGGAGCTCTCCCCGGGGGTCGGACTGCCTGACTCCGCGGAGTCGTCGCGAGCGACGGCGCTGCAGGAGACGCTCGACGGCGCCGACTCGACGAGTGCGCTGCTGGTCTTCTCGCGCGATGGCGACGTGCTCTCCGATGCCGATCTGGCCGCCGTTGTCGAGCGCAGCGAGGAGCTGGCCGACCTCGCCGCTGGCGGGTTCGTGCCGCCGCCGACCGTCTCCGACGACGGCACCACCGCATTGCTCGCGCTGCCGCTGGACGTCCTGGAGGACGCGGGCGAGCAGGCGGAGCGCGCCGATGAGCTTCGCGAGATCGCCAATGCGGGGCTGCCGAGCGGCCTTGAGGCTCTGCTCACCGGCGCCGAGGGCTTCGCCGTCGACATCGCCGCGGTCTTCGAAGGCGCCGACTTCACGCTCCTGCTCACGACGGTCATCGTCGTTGCGGTGCTGCTGCTCGTCACGTACCGCAGTCCGTGGCTGTGGCTCGTGCCGCTCGTCGTCGTCGGCACCGCCGATGGTCTCGCCGGCGTGGTCGCCACCCGCGTCTCGGCGATCTTCGGGATCGTCCTCGATGCCTCGGTCACCGGCATTCTCTCGGTGCTCGTGTTCGGTGCCGGCACCAACTACGCCCTTCTGCTGATCGCGCGCTATCGCGACGAGCTGCGGGTGTTCGAGGATCGCCGTGAGGCGATGGCGCGCGCCCTGCGCGGAGCCGGCCCCGCGATCATCGCGAGCGGCGGCACGGTCGTGCTGAGCCTTTTGACGCTCGTCTTCGCGGAGCTCGCGGGCAACCGCGCCCTCGGCATCGCCTGCGCCACCGGTGTCGTGATCGCGATGATCTTCGCCACGGTCGTGCTTCCGGCGGCGCTCGTCCAGTTCGGACGTGGCCTGTTCTGGCCCTACATCCCGCGCGTCGGCAGTGAAGGAAGCATGAACCGCGGCCTCTGGCGCGGTCTCGGCGTGCGGGTCGCGCGCAAGCCGGCCGTCGTCGCGACGATCGGCGTGCTGCTGCTCGGCGCACTGGCACTCGGTGGCACGCAGCTGCGCGTCGGTCTCGCGCAGACCGAGCAGTTCACGACCGTGCCGGAGGCGGTCGTAGGCCAGGAGATCATCGCAGATGCGTTCTCCGCCGGCAGCGGATCGCCGGTTGTCGTGATCGCCGAGGCGGACGCGGCCGAGCGTGTCGCCGAGATCACCGAGGAGACCGACGGGGTCGAGTCGGTCACCCTGGGTGAGACCGACGGTGAGATCACGCAGCTGAGCGTGGTGCTGGACGCCGCCGCCGAGACGCCGGAATCCTTCGCGACCGTCGAGGCGCTGCGCGCCGCCTTCGCCGACCTGGTGGGCACGAGTGTCGACGGCGACGCGATCGATGACGCGGTCGCGCTCGTCGGAGGCCTGGATGCGCAGGCCCTCGACGTCAGTGACGCGCAGCAGCGCGATCAGGCGCTCGTCATCCCGCTGATCCTCGGACTCGTCTTCCTCGTGCTGGTGATCCTGCTCCGCGCCCTCGTCGCTCCGGTGCTGCTGCTGGCCACGGTCGTCGCCTCGTTCTTCGCGAGCCTCGGCGCGAGCTGGCTGCTGTTCGACAGCCTGTTCGGGTTCCCCGCGGTCGACACGAACGTCGTGCTGTTCAGCTTCCTGTTCCTGGTGGCGCTCGGTGTGGATTACAACATCTTCCTGGTCACGAGAGCGCGGGAGGAGGCCTTCGCTCACGGGACGCGCGAAGGCATGACCCGCGCGCTTGCCGCGACCGGCGGCGTGATCACGAGCGCCGGCATCCTGCTCGCGGCTGTCTTCGCCGTGCTGGGGGTGCTTCCGCTCATCACACTCACCCAGATCGGCATCATCGTCTGCATCGGCGTGCTGCTCGACACGCTGCTGGTGCGCACCGTGATCGTTCCGGCGCTCGCCTTCCTCACCGGCGAACGGTTCTGGTGGCCGGGACGCGCGATCTCGGCCGAGCTCAAGGTGGTGCCCTCGTCGGCAACAACACGGATCGGGGGAGACCCCCGAGGAGCAGCAGCGGATTGACGTAGCCGCCGTCGATGCGCGCTCCCAGGTGCAGGCAGGGGAGCGCGCAGTGGCCGGGCTCGAGGTGGCCGATCAGCTGCCCGCGCTGCACCGGGTCCCCCGCGGCTACGACCGCGATGACCGGTTCGAAGCTCGAGATGACGCCGTCGGCATGCCGGATCGACAGCACCGGCCGGTCGACGACGACGCCCGCGAAGTGCACGACGCCGTCGGCGGGGGACCGGATCTCGGCCCCTTCCGCCGCGTGCAGGTCGACTCCGCGGTGGCCCGCCCCGTAGGGCGTGGCCGGAGCCACGTACGGCCGCGCGATCACGATCGGATCCGCGACCGGCCAGGCCCACACCGCGAGCGCCAGCAGGGCAGCCGCCGCGCGGGAGGCGCGGGCCGGAAGCGGGATCATCGCTCGAGTCTTGTGAGCCGAGACGCGGTGCGCGGCGCGCGCCCCGGGGGCAGGGGAGAGTGGCGCCTCGGCGCACTCTGGGGAGGCGGAGTCCGCAGTGCTACACTCATCCCAGCATCTCGCCTCGGCGAGGTGACTTCGCGTGCCCATCCGCGCTCCGCCGAACTCGGCGAAACGCTGGCCGCCGCATCCATCAGTCCTCACCCCGGTTCTCCGGCGCGAGGTGGATGTCTGGCCAGGGCACCAGGGCTCGCCCCCAACCGGGTGCGACACACAACTGAGAACCGCAGGTCGCGGCATGCCGCGCCTGCCAGAAAAGGAGCACGGCCATGGCCGTCGTCACGATTCGCCAGCTGCTCGACAGCGGCGTTCACTTTGGACACCAGACCCGTCGGTGGAACCCGAAGGTCAAGCGCTTCATCCTGACCGAGCGCAGCGGCATTCACATCATCGACCTGCAGCAGTCGCTGGCCTACATCGACAAGGCCTACGAGTTCGTCAAGGAGACGGTCGCCCATGGCGGCACCGTGCTCTTCGTCGGAACCAAGAAGCAGGCCCAGGAGGCCATCGCCGAGCAGGCGCAGCGCGTGGGCCAGCCCTACGTCAACCAGCGCTGGCTCGGGGGACTCCTCACCAACTTCCAGACGGTGTCGAAGCGTCTCGCGCGCATGAAGGAGCTCGAGGAGCTCGACTTCGAGGACACCACGAAGGGGTTCACCAAGAAGGAACTCCTCATCAAGAAGCGCGAGCTCGACAAGCTGCACAAGTCGCTGGGTGGTATCCGCAACCTCACCAAGACCCCGAGCGCCATGTGGGTCGTCGACCCCAAGCGCGAGCACCTCGCCATCGACGAGGCGCGCAAGCTCGGCATCCCGGTCATCGGCATCCTCGACACGAACGCCGACCCGGACGAGCTCGCCTACCCGATTCCGGGCAATGACGACGCGATCCGCTCGGTCAGCCTGCTGACCCGCATCATTGCGGACGCCGCGGCCGAGGGCCTCATCCAGAAGCACCAGAAGCCCGAGGCCGAGGGCAACGTCTCGGCCGTCGAGCCGCTCGCCGAGTGGGAGCGCGAGCTCCTCGAGGCCGGCAAGGCCGAGGAGGCCAAGGCCGAGGCGCCCGCCGAGGAAGCCAAGGCTGAGGAGCCCAAGGCTGAGGATGCCAAGGCCGAGGCGCCCGCCGCCGAGGAGGCCAAGGCTGAGGAGCCCGCCAAGAAGGCGCCCGCCAAGAAGGCTGCCGCGAAGACCGAGGCCGCGCCGGCCGAGGCCGCCGCCGAGTAATTCCGAGAGCCGGGCGGGCACACGCCCGCCCGGACTTCCCGGCGCAACCCGCCGTTCATCTGTTTCACACTCAAGCCAGTTAGGAAGCATCCATGGCCAACTTCAGCCTGGAAGACGTCAAGGCCCTGCGCGAGCGCCTGGGCACCGGAATGGTCGACACCAAGAACGCTCTCGTCGAGGCCGATGGCGACATCGAGAAGGCCGTCGAGATCCTGCGCCTCAAGGGAGCCAAGGGCAACGCGAAGCGTGCCGACCGCTCCACGAGCGAGGGTCTCATCGCCGTCGTCGAGTCGGCCACGGCCGTCACGATGATCGAGCTCGCCTGCGAGACCGACTTCGTCGCGAAGAACGACAAGTTCGTCGCGCTCGCCGAGAAGGTCGTTGCCGCTCTCGCCGACTCCGGCGCCGAGACGGTGGATGCCGCGCTCGCGGTGGCCGTCGACGGCGGCACGGTGGGCTCGCTCATCGAGGACCAGGCCGCGACCATCGGCGAGAAGGTCGAGCTCCGCCAGGTCTCGCGCATCGCCGGCGAGAAGTTCGCCGTCTACCTGCACCGCACCAGCAAGGACCTGCCGCCGCAGATCGGCGTTGTCGTCGCCTACACGGGTGACGACGCCGACACCGCACGCAGCGTGGCCCAGCACATCTCGTTCGCCGCGCCGGTCTACCTGTCGCGCGAGGACGTGCCCGAGGCCGAGGTCGCCAACGAGCGCCGCATCGTCGAGCAGATCAGCCGCGAGGAGGGCAAGCCGGAGGCCGCCCTTCCGAAGATCGTCGAGGGTCGCCTGGGCGCCTTCTTCAAGCAGGTCTCGCTGCTCGAGCAGGACTACGCGCGCGACAACAAGCTGTCGATCAGCAAGGTTCTCGCCGACGCGGGCCTGACCGTGACGGGCTTCGCCCGCTTCAAGGTCGGCGCCTAGTCAGTCCGCATCATCGCCGCAGCGCCCCGCAGATCCTCGGATCGGCGGGGCGCTGTGCGTTGCGGCCGCCGGAGGCGATCCGGGCCCCGGTGCGTCAGGCGACGGGGCTGGCGGTGCTCGTGGTCTCGGCAATGTTCCGCGCGGGGCGGAATCGCCCGGTCGCGATGAGCACGACCACGAGCAGCGCGGGCACGATCCAGCCGGACCAGCCGAGGATGGTGGCCTGCGTGGGGTCGACGATGTCGCCCGCGGCGACCACGAGCAGCGACAGTCCCGCCGCGGCGTTGAAGGCCCCGTGTGCGAGGGCGGCGGGCCAGACGGAGCCGGAGCGGATCCGCAGCCAGCCGAAGACGCCGCCGACGACGATGCACATGCCGCACATGCTGAGCACGGCCAGCCAGCCGGGCGCGGTCGGGTAGTTGTAGCCGAGCAGGATGAGCGGCGCGTGCCAGAGACCCCAGATCACACCCGAGATGAGAACGGCGGGACCGGCGCCGAGCGGCATCAGCTTGGGCAGCAGCCAGCCGCGCCAGCCGAGCTCCTCGCCGAGCGCGGGGATGGTGTTCAGCAGCGCCGCGGGCACGATTGACACCGCCTGCAGCAGTACGAGCAGCTCGAGGGGCATCGGCAGTGGGCCCGCCTCGGCGATGAGAGGCTCCAGGTAGGCGCGGAAACCCGAGAAGCCGACCAGGTCGGAGCGGTACAGCCCGAAGGCGGCACCGGTCAGCAGCGCCGCCACGATCATGCCGATGGCGAGCACGAGGCCGAGGACGAGGAACAGCGCGAAGCGGCGGCCGGGGCCGGGGCTCCGGAGCCCGAGCGCGGTGCGCCAGTCGGGCTCGCGGTCCACGACGCGCACCACGAGGATCGCGGCGATGGCGGGCGTGGCCATCATGGCGATCGCGAACGCGGTGAACCACGGGTTGGTGAGGCCCCCGGTGAACCACAGGGGGAGTGCGACCAGCCACGCGCCGCCGAGGGCGAGCAGCGTGAAGACGACGATGGAGCGGACGGGCAGTCGCATCGATCTTCCTCACCAAGTCAAAAGTTGTTCTAGTGAAACTATAACTACCGACGTTCGGGTGCGCGAGCTCCGCGTCGCGCCGCGCCGGGATCGCGCCCGGCCCAGGTATCCTGAAAAGGCATCCCCCACACTCTTGAGGAAGTCCCATGTCGAGTCGCCGCCGTGTCCTGCTCAAGCTCTCCGGTGAAGCGTTCGGCGGTGGACAGCTCGGGGTCAACCCCGACATCGTGAGCGCGATCGCCCGCGAGATCGCCGTCGCAGCGCCCCAGCGCGAAGACGATCCCGACGGCGTCGAGGTCGCGGTCGTCGTCGGCGGCGGCAACTTCTTCCGCGGCGCCGAACTCAGCCAGCGCGGCATGGATCGCGGCCGCGCCGACTACATGGGAATGCTCGGCACCGTCATGAACGCGCTCGCGCTTCAGGACTTTCTCGAGCAGGCGGGGGCGCAGGTCCGGGTGCAGTCGGCGATCGCCATGACCCAGGTCGCGGAGCCGTACATCCCGCTGCGAGCCGAGCGGCACCTGGAGAAGGGACGCATCGTCATCTTCGGCGCCGGAGCGGGGCTGCCCTACTTCTCGACCGACACCGTGAGCGCCCAGCGCGCCCTCGAGATCGGCGCCGACGCCGTGCTGGTCGCCAAGAACGGCGTCGACGGCGTCTACACGGCTGACCCGCGCACGAATCCCGACGCCGTGCGGCTCGAGGAGATCAGCTACCAGGAGGCGCTCGTGCAAGGCCTCAAGGTGGTCGACTCCACCGCGTTCAGCCTCTGCATGGACAACGGAATGCCGATGCGCGTGTTCGGCATGGAGCCGGCGGGCAACGTCACGCGAGTGCTTCAGGGCGAGCACATCGGCACGCTCGTCCGCCCGTGACCGGACCGCGCGCCCGCAGCGTCTGGGACATCGCGCTGTCGATCCTGCTGCTGATCCTGACCACGCTGATCGGCGTGTTCGGCGCGCTTCTGGCGACCGTGACCTTCGCCACGCTCGGCACCTGCGTCGGCGACTGCTCGCTCGACGGGGCCACGAGCGCGCTGTTCCTCGCCGGAGCGGCCGCGGTGATCGTGGTCGCGGCCGGGGTGATCGGCACGGTCGTCGCCCTGGTGCGTCGCCGCCGCGCCTGGTGGGTGGCACTGCTCACGCTGGTCGGCGTCATCCTCGTCTGGGTGGCCGGCTTCCTGCTCTACGGCGTCGCGGTCAGTGGCTGAGTTCGATCCCTACGGCGCCGACGTGCTCGCGGGGGACTGGCGCGGCCGGGGGAAGGTCAGCGTGCCCCGCGTGGCCGTCGAGCGCGGCCTCGTCGTGGAACTCGCCCCCGAGATCGACCCCGGCGGATGGGTCGGCGCAATCGTCGGATTCGAGAAGGGCCGGGTCGCGCTCGAGGACCGCGCGGGCAGAGTGCGCTGGTTCCCGCTCGGCGGCGGGTACCTGATCGACGGCGCGCCCGTCGTGCTCGATCCGCCGCGTGCGGCGCCCCGGAGCGCCGCACGCACGGCCTCCGGCGCGCGCGTCATCGAGGCCGAGAACCCGAATGCCGCGCGCCGCGCGCGCGTGGCGCGCGCCAGCCGCATTCTCGTCGAGGGGCGCCACGACGCCGAACTGGTCGAGAAGGTCTGGGGCAGCGATCTGCGGGCCGAGGGCGTCGTCGTCGAGTACCTCGGCGGCATCGACGATCTGGCGGCCGTCATCGGCGAACGGCAGCCCGGACCGGGCGCGCGACTCGGGGTGCTCGTGGATCACCTCGTTCCCGGATCCAAGGAGAGCCGGATCGCCCAGTCGATCCGGCATCCGCACGTGCTCATCGTGGGGCACCCCTACGTCGACGTGTGGCAGTCGGTCCGGCCTGAGCGGCTCGGGCTGACGCGCTGGCCCGAGATCCCGCGGCACGTCGAGTGGAAGCACGGCATCTGCGAGGCGCTGGGCTGGCCGCACGCCGATCAGGCCGACATCGCGGCCGCCTGGCAGCGCATCCTTGGCTCCGTGCGCACCTATGCCGACCTGGAGCCGAGCCTGCTCGGACGCGTCGAAGAGCTCATCGACTTCGTGACGACGCCGGACGGCGCCGACTCGTAGGTCGCGCGCCGCGCGCCCGACTAAGCTGGACCAAGGCCGAAACGGTCGTCGTTGAAGGAGTGTGCCGTGATTAGTGACGTTCTCGCCGAGGCCAAGGAGAAGATGCACTCGGCTGTGGATTACGCGAAGAATGACTTCGCGACCGTGCGCACGGGGCGGGCCAACCCCGCGCTGTTCGAGAAGATCATGGTCGAGTACTACGGCACGCCGACGCCCCTGCAGCAGCTCGCGAGCCTGCAGAACCCCGAGGCGCGCACGCTCCTGATCACGCCGTACGACAAGACGGCGCTCAAGGAGATCGAGAAGGCGATCGTCAACTTCCCGAACCTCGGCGCGAACCCGTCGAACGACGGCGAGATCATTCGCGTGACGATGCCGGAGCTCACCGAGGAGCGCCGCAAGGAGTACGTCAAGATCGTGCGCACCAAGGGCGAGGACGCCAAGATCGCCATCCGCAACGTGCGCCGCAAGGCGAAGGACGACCTGGATGCGCTCAACGGCGAGGTCAGCGAAGATGACATCGCGCGCGGCGAGAAGGAGCTCGACGCGCTCACGAAGGCGAACGTCGACGCGGTCGACGACGCACTCAAGCGCAAGGAAGCCGAGCTTCTCGAGGTCTGATGACGTCGCACTCCGATGACGAGCCGTCGGCGGAGCCCGGCTCCGCCGAGCAGCACCCTGCGCGCCGGCACCCCTCCGCGTTGAGCGAGTTCGAGGAGCGAGCGCACGCCGCTCGCCTCGATCTGGAGGAGCGCGCCACGGCGGCCCGCGCCGACATCGAGGAGCAGCTGCACCACGCGCGCGCCCAGTTCGACGCGACCAACGAGAAGATCCAGGCCCGCACGGGCCGCAACCTCCTGGCGGCCATCGGCATCGGCGTGCTGCTGGGCGGGGCGTTCCTGGCGAGCCTCATCGTGCTCAAGTGGGTGTTCATCCTCTTCGGCGCCGCCCTGATCGCGTTCACGACGCTCGAGCTGGCGCAGGCGCTGCGCCAGGCCGGGCGCACCATCCCGCGCATCGTCTCTGCCGTCGTCGGCGTCTCGATCGCCCCGGTCGCCTTCTTCTTCGGCATCGAGGCGCTCTGGATCGCGCTCGTCGCCGCGATCGCCGTGGTCACGCTGTGGCGCCTGGCGGAGCTCGTGCTGCCCTCGCACCGCGCCCCGACGCGGGAGGTGCTGCTGGACATCGGTGCGGGAGCACTCGTCCAGATCTACGTCTCGCTCATGGCCGGGTTCTATCTCGTCGTGACCGGGAGCGAGGGGGGCGAGTGGTGGACGCTCGCGGGCATCATCATCGTCGTCTCCACCGACATCGGCGCCTACGCAGCCGGGCTCAGCTTCGGCAAGCACAAGCTGGCCCCCACGATCAGCCCCGGAAAGACCTGGGAGGGCTTCGCCGGGGCGGTCGCCGCCGCGCTCCTGGCCGGTGGCCTGCTCGCCGTCCTGATGCTCGGCCAGCCCTGGTGGGTGGGACTGGCGCTCGGCGCTGTGCTCGTGGTCGTGGCGACGATGGGCGACCTCACCGAGTCGATGATCAAGCGCGACCTCGGCGTGAAGGACATCTCGAGCTGGCTTCCCGGCCACGGCGGATTCCTCGACCGGCTGGACTCGGTCCTGCCCTCGGCGATCGTCATCTACGCGTTCTTCCTGATCTTCGCGAGCTGAGCCGAGCGGTGACGGACGCACAGCGAGTGTTCGTTAGAATCGCCGCGTGAGTACGACGTTCCCGCGCACGCGCGGCTCCCAGCGCGGTTACGACATCGATGAGGTCGAGGACTTCCTCGAGGATGCGCACCGCGCCTACGTCGGCGAGCCGACGTCGACCGTGATCACCTCGGAGAGCGTTCGTCGTGCCGCGTTCACGATGCGCCGCGGCGGCTACCAGCCGGACGCGGTCGACGCCGCGCTCGAGCGACTCGAGGACGTCTTCGCCCAGCGCGAGCGCGAGCAGGCGCTGAGCGAGCGCTCCGAGGAGTGGTACGCCGATGCGCGCGCCTCTGCCCAGGTGATCCTCGACCGTCTGGTGCGCCCGCGCGGCCAGCGCTTCCGCCGAGTGGGGATCTTCACCGGCGGCTACTCGGTCCGCGAGGTGGACGCGCTCGGCGACCGCATCACCCGCTACTTCCAGGAGGGCACCCCGATCGAGCTGGAGCAGCTGCGCACGGTCGCCTTCTCCGCCCAGCGCGGCGGCTACCTGGAGTCACAGGTCGATCTTCTGATCGATCGCGTCACGGAGGTCATGCTCGCCGTGCGCTGAGCGGCGCGCGTCGCCCGGGCAGGCCCCGGTCGACCCGCGATCGCGGCGCACTGCCTCCCCGAACTGGGGGCCGCGCGCGGCTCCCCGGACTCCCAGGGGGCGTCAGTAGACTGACGGAACTGTGAGCGGGTACCGGCGGCGAGGTGTGACGGCACGTCTGCGCCCTCCGGTGCCGGCGCCGGAGCGGCATGCCCGCACGGCCCGGTCGCTCCCGGTCTTCGCGGCCCTGGTGTCGCTCGCCTTCGTCTCGGTCGCCGGGGTTCCGCACGCCAGCAGCCAGACTCTCGACGATCCCGCCGCCGCCGCCGTGGCGGCTCCGGTGCAGGAGTTCGCGGTCAGCGATGCCGTCGAGTCGCGCGTGGAGCGCGACGGCTACGACGTGACCGACCCGCCGCCGCCCGCCGCCGCGACCGCGCCGGTGGTCGGAACCCCCGACCCCGGCAGCGCGCAGGCGATCGCCTATGACATGGTGCTCGCGCGCGGCTGGGGCGAGAGCCAGTACTCCTGTCTCGTCGCGCTCTGGACCCGCGAGTCGAACTGGAACCTGTACGCCGAGAACCCCACGAGCGGCGCATACGGCATCCCGCAGGCACTGCCGGGCAACAAGATGGCAACCGCGGGTGCCGACTGGCAGACCAACGCAGCGACGCAGATCACCTGGGGGCTCGGCTACATCGCGGGGCGCTACGGAACGCCGTGCGCCGCCTGGGAGTCGAGCGAGACGCGCGGCTGGTACTGAGTCCTCGCGGCCGCCGGCGTGTCCTCGTCGCGACGGCATCCCCGCGGTGCCTCTTCTACAATCGAGGAATGGCTCGGTCTTCTCGTTCGCGCGCGCGTCGGCGCGACGTCGAGCCGGAGCCGCTCGACCTGGAGCGCATCCTCGCGGGGACGCGCCGAGTCGAGGCCAAGCGCGACGGCAGCTGGAACGTCCAGCCGCAGGCGGCCAACGCGGCGATCAAGAGCTACGTGTGCCCCGGATGCGGTCTCGAGATCGCCCCGGGGACGGCGCATCTCGTCGCCTGGCGCGCCGACGGCCTGTTCGGAGAGGCCGACGACCTCGCGGCACGCCGACACTGGCACACGCACTGCTGGAAGACCCGAAGCTGAGGATCCCCGTGACCGAGCCCGCCCCCATCCGCATCTCGTCGAGCGTCATGCTGCCCGCGCGGCGGGAGGACATCGAGCTTCGCACCGCCGACGGGCTGCGCCTCGTGGGGGAGCTCGCGCTTCCCGAGTCGCGGCCGCCGGTCGCCACACTCGTGTTCCTGCATCCGCTGCCGACCGCGGGCGGATTCATGGACTCCCACATCATCCGCAAGGCCGCCGCCCGCCTGCCTGCCCTCGCCGACCTGGCGGTGCTGCGCTTCAACTTCCGCGGAGTCACCTCGCCGCGCGGCACGTCGGAGGGCGCCTTCGGCGACGGCATCACGGAAGCGGAGGATCTCGCCGCGGCGATGGCGTTCGTCGCCGAGCGCGGGCTCCCGACGCCGTGGCTCGTCGGCTGGTCCTTCGGCACCGAGGTCGCCCTCAAGCACGGGCTCGAGCATGCGATCGCTGGCGCGATCCTGCTGTCGCCGCCGCTGCGGCGCACGACGAGCGACGAGCTCGCGCTGTGGGCGGGGCGGGGCGTGCCGCTCGTCGCGGTCGTGCCGGAGCACGACGACTTCCTGCGCCCCGACGAGGCGCGCCAGCAGTTCGCGGTCGTGCCCGAGGTCGACTTCGTCGCCGTGGAAGAGGGCAAGCACCTCTGGGTGGGGGAGAAGCAGACCTTCCGCGTGCTGACCGAGATCGTCGAGCGCGTGAACCCCGCGGCGCTGCCGCTGCCGACCGAGTGGACCCCGCCGGCGGCCTAGCCGAGACGCCGCGCTACAGCTCGTTCTGCCGGGGCACGATGACCTGCTTGACAATCAGCAGGATCGAGGCGGCGACCGGGATCGCAATGAGCGCCCCGAGGATGCCGAGCAGCGTACCGCCGGCCAGGGCCGCCACCACGACCACGGCGCCGGGGATCTTCACGGCGCGGTTCATGATGTTCGGGCTCAGCACGTAGGCCTCGACCTGCATGTACACCAGGTACCAGATCCCGACCACGATCACGGCGGGGACGTCGTTGAACAGCCAGACGGCGAGCGTGATGATCACGGATCCGGAGATCGTTCCGACCAGCGGGACGAGCGAGAACAGGAACGCGATGAACGCGAGCAGTGCGGAGTACTGGATCGGCTCGCCGAGAATCAGGCCCAGCACGCTCAGGAAGACGAAGGTGAGCACGCCGTTGGAGAGGCCGAGGAGCGCCTGCCCGATGACGAAGCGACCCACCGACTTCGAGATCTGCTCGGCGAGGTCGATGAAGCGCTCGCGCTTGGACGCCGGAACGAGCTGGTACAGGCCCCGCTTGATACTCGCCAGCGAGGCGACGAAGTAGAGCGTGAGGATCAGCACGATCAGGATGCCGAACGTGCCGGTTGCGATTCCGATCGCGGTGTTGAGCACCCCGCCGGTGATCGCACCGATGTTCTCGGTGAAGAAGTCCTCGAGGTTGCCGACGACATCGTCGAAGGCGAGCCAGGGAAGGGTCTGCGCCCACCAGTCCTGGATCACCTGGGTGTCCTGCACCGTGACGACGATGTCGGGAATCGACTCGATCAGCTTGTTCACCTGGTCGACGATCACCGGGATGATCGCGAGCACGAGGCCCGCGACGACGGCGAGCACGCCGACGAGCACGATCAGGATCGCGAGCGGCCGCGAGACCTTGTGGCGCTGCAGCCACGAGACGGCGGGGTCGATTCCGAGGGCGAGGAAGATCGCCGCGCCGATGTAGGTCAGGATCGTCGCGAGGTTCGCGACCGAGGAGCCGATGAGCAGCGCGACCAGAACGCCGAGACCGCCGAAGAGGCCGAGACTGAACGCGTTGTTGATCTTCACCGAGAAGGACCTTTCGACGTGAGCTGAGGCGCATCGCCGGGGTGCCAGCGCGTGGCGGGCGTCCCGATCGGTTGCAGCCGTTGAGCGAAGAGTATCGAACTCGGGCGACGCGCCGACTTAGGCGCTGTGCTCGTGTTCCGCGATCGCGGCGTTCTCGCCGCCGTCGATCGGGTCGTCATCGCGTTCGGTGGGGAAGTCGCTGTTCTCCTGTGCGACCGGAGCCGTGGTGGCGAGCACCCCGCGCAGACCCTCGACGTAGCTCGCGATCGACTCGCGCTCCAGGCGCAGCTGCTCGAGTCGCTTCTCGGCGTCCCCGACGAGCTCCGCGGCGCGGGCCTCGGCCTCGGAGACGAGAGCGGCGGCGCGCTTCTCCGCGTTGTCGAGCACCTCGGCGGCCTGGGTGCGGGCACGCTCGGCCGCCTCCGATGCGGCGGCCTTCGCGTTCGCCTCGAGGGCATCCGCCTCGGCGCGCTTCGCAGCGGCGCGCTCGGTGGCCTCGGTGAGCTGAGCCTGGGCCTCGTCGAGGTAGCGCTGCGTCGCGGCGGCGGCCTCCTGGTGCTTGAGCTGGTACTCCTTCTCGGCGGCGTCACGGCGAGCCGTGATCTCCACCTCGAGATCGGCGCGCGCCTGCTCGGCCGTGGTCACCAGGCTTGCGGCGAGCTCCTGCGTGTCGTGGGCGATGCGGGCGCGGGTGGACTCGACCTCCTGCGCGAGCTCGGCGCGCTGGGCGGCGACGTCGCGGGCCAGATCAGTGCGCTGCTTCTCCAGGTCGGCGGCGACCGCGGCGCGCTGCTGCGCGAGCTCGTTCTCCGTCGCGGAGCGCAGACCCGACAGCTCGGCGGCGAGAGACTCGCGTGCTCCGCGGACTTCGGCTTCCCACGCGGAGCGCGCCCCGGTGAGCTCCGACTCCTGCGCAGAGCGCGCGGCGTCGAGCTCGGTCGCAAGCGACGTGCGTGCGGTCTCGAGCTCGCTCTCCAGCTCGGCGCGACGCGTGGTGATCTCGTTCTCGAGCTCGGCCCGGCGCGACGTCACCTCGTGCTCGAGCTCGCTGCGGGCGGTCGACAGCTCGGCCGCCAGGCGCGCCCGGGTGGCCGCGGTGCTCGCCTCGAGCTCGGCCGTGGCCTTCTCGGTGGCCGCCGCGAGCTCGGCGCGGCTCTGCTCGGTCTCGGCCGCGAGTGCGGCGTTGGCTGCCTTCGTGTCGGCCTCGAGGGCGGCGCGGGCCTGCGCCATGTCGCGCTCGAGGTTGGTGCGAGCCTCTTCGAGCTCGCGCTCGAGGTCCTCACGTCGGCGGAGGCTCTCCGCCTCGAATTCGGCGCGGCTGCGCTCGGTGTCGCGGGCCAGCGCGGCCGCGGCCTCGCGCGCCTCGGCGACCTCGCGCTGGGCGACGACCTTGAGCTCGGCGATCTCCCGCTCGCCCTCGGCACGCAGCGCCGCGGCGTCGCGCTTGGCGGCGGCGCGCGCTTCGGCGGTCTCGGTCGCGACGGCACCGCGAGTCGCGGCGGCTTCGCGCAGCGCATCCTGGATCGTGGTCTCGGCCTCGGCGGCAGCACGCTCGGCGGTGCTCGTCGCCTCGGCACGGGCGTTGTCGACGATGTGGGCGGCGTCGGTGCGTGCGGTCTCCACCAGGCGCTGGGCCTGCTCGGCGGCCTCGGCGCGCAGCGCCTGGACCTCCTCGGCGGCGGTGGCGCGCAAGCGCTCGACATCGATATCGGCCTGGGCGATCAGCCGGGTGGCCTGCTCCTCGGCGACGCGAAGGGTGCTCTCGAGGCGTGTGCCGAGACCGGCGTAGGTCGGTCGGCCCACCTCGTCGAGCTCAGCCTGCAGGTCGTCGGTGACGGCTTGCAGTCGCTTGACGTCCTTGCTCAGGTCCGTCTTGGCCTGGTTCGCCTTGATCAGGTCGCGCCGAAGCTCGCCGAGAGCCTGGTCGACTTCGTCCTTCTTGTAGCCCCGGAGTTCGGTGCCGAATCCCGCGTCGTCTACCGCCACTGCGCTTGCTCCTCGATCGGTGTGGTCCCGGTTCGCACACTCGGTCGCGAACGGGAGTCTCAGGGAAAAGGGCCCCAGGAGGGGAAGATCGTTCCCGAGTCTAGGGCGTGACGCTCCCGCGCGCACCGCGTGCGGGAGGCGCGGTGTACGGCGTTCTTTCGGACTTCGCCCAGCTTTCCCCGGGTTGTCGGGGAACCCGTCGGCTACTCTGAAATGTCTTGTCCGCAGTCCTGCGCCACGGATTTCGTGTCTGGATCACGAAGTCACACCCGGCGGCGTGAGATCCCCGCGGCCTGAGAGGAGTCATCCGTGCGTTTCGTCGTGGCGATCGTCTTGTTCGTCGTTGCCTTCGTCGGCATCGGCCTGGGCATCGCTCAGCGCACCGTCCTGGCCGGTCCCGACCATGTCACGGTCGAGACCACCACCAGCGGCACCGCGCCCGTCACCGTCATCGACGGCTCCATTCTCAACGCCCTTCCGGGCACGCAGACGATCGATGCCTCCGGCAGCGAGACCGTCTTCCTCGCCTACGGTCGCACCGCGGACGTTCTCGCGTGGGTCGGCGACGCCTCCTACAACCTGCTGGAGTGGGACACCGAGGCGCAGACCCTCGGATCGAGCGTCCAGGCGGGCCTCGAGGCCACGGTTCCGGCGCCCTCCGGCTCGGATCTCTGGGTGCAGGAGTTCAGCGGTGTCGAGGAGCTCACCCGCAAGATCAACGTGCCCGCGGATGCCTCGATCCTGATCGTCGGCGACGGCGAGACTCCGGCTCCGAGCTCGATCTCGATCACCTGGCCGCTGGACAACAGCGCGCCGTGGTCCGGACCGCTGATCGTCGGCGGCGGACTGGCCCTCCTGGCGGGCCTGGCCGCGTTCGTCTGGGCGCTGCTGCACGCGCGCCGAGCCCGCGGCCCGCGGCGCAAGCAGCCGAAGCTTCCCAAGCCTCCGAAGCCGCCGCAGCTGCGGCCGGCGAAGCAGCGCAAGGCCATCGAGGCCGCACCGCCGCGCGGTCGGCGCCGGCTCTTCGCCGCCTCCGGCGTCGCGGTCGTCACGGCGCTCGCGCTCGGGGGCTGCACGTTCTCGGGAACTCCCGAGCTGTTCCCCGTCGAGACCCCGACCGCCAGCCCGACGCCCGGCGCCGCGGGAACCGAGGACCTCCCCGCGCCCGCGGTCACCCGGCCTCAGCTGGAGCGCATCATGGAGCGCATCGAGACGACGGTCGCCGAGGCCGATGCGGAGGGCGATGAGGATCTCGCCGAGACGAGGCTCGCTGGTCCCGCGCTCGAACTGCGCGCGGCGAACTACGAGATCCTGAGCAGCGACTCGTCGCAGACCGCCGTGCCCGTGCTGCCGCAGGGCCCGGTCGAGGTGATCCTCCCGCAGCAGATCGACACCTGGCCGCGCACCGTCTTCGCCGTCGTCAAGGACGAGAACGCGACCGTCGCGCCGGTTGCCGTGATGCTCATCCAGGAGACCCCGCGCGACAATTACAAGGCGCACTACGTCATCTCCCTCGGCCCGAGCACGACGCTGCCTGACATGGCGGCGACGGCGATCGGCGCCCCCCGGGTCGGCACGGACGTCGCGCTCGGCGTGCTGCAGCCGAGCGAGCTCGCGGACGCCTATGGCGACATCCTGCTGAACGGCGACGAGAGCGAGTACGCCGTGTTCTTCGATGCGGAGACTGACACTCTGCGCGAGCAGATCGGTGCCGAGTACAAGGAGAGCGTCAAGACCTCGCTGCCCGCCACGGCGAAGGTGACGTTCAGCAACGTCGCCGGTGATGAGGATCCGATCGCCTTCGGCACCAACGACGCCGGCCTGCTGGTCGCGGTCGAGCTCGTCGAGGTCGAGAAGGTGACTCCCGTGGAGGCGGGCGCCGCCATCAATCCGCGCGATCGGGTGAAGGCCCTGCTCGGGCTCTCGCAGACGACGAAGGGCGTCGAGGCGCGCTACGGCGTCCAGCTGCTGTTCTACGTGCCCCCGGTCGCCGAGGAGGGCGCGCTCATCCAGCTCCTCGGATACTCGCAGGGCCTGATCAGCGCGACCGAGGTCGACTAGGCGCGGCGACGGCCTGCGCCGCGTGGCAAAGTAGAGACGTGACTTCCGTACCTCCCGGACCCAGCCTCCGCGGCGCCGTCGACCTGTCCTCGCTCGTGCAGCGAGCCTCAGCGAAGCCGACCGGCGCCCCGAACGATGCGGCCTCGCCGACGACGCCCGCTAACGGAGCGGCGACGCCCGGCTCGCCGCTGGTCGTTCCCGCCAACGACGCCAACTTCACGCGCGTGCTGGAGCTGTCGTCGACGGTTCCGGTCGTCGTCGAGTTCATCGCTCCGGGGCTCGAGCCGGCGCTCGGCGCGATCATCGAGTCTTACGGCGGACGCCTGGTGCTCGCCGTGGTCGACGGCCAGGCGAATCCGCAGCTCGCGCAGGCCTTCCAGATCCGCGAGGTGCCCGCGGTCGCCGCGGTCGTCGGCGGGCGCCCCGTCAACCTGTTCCTCGGCATGCCGGCCGAGACCGAGGTGCGTCAGGTGCTCGACGAGCTGCTGCAGCTCGCGGCGCAGAACGGCGTCACCGGCCAGGTGCCGGTGAACGGAGCGGGCGAGCCGGGCGACGCCGACAGCGGCGACGCTGCCGCGCCCGAGGAGCCGCCGCTGCCGCCCCTGCACCAGGAGGCGTTCGACGCGATCTCGGAGGGCGACTTCGCGGCCGCCGTGGCCGCGTACGAGAAGGCCCTCACGCAGAACCCGCGCGATGCCGATGCGATCGCGGGTCGTGCGCAGGCCTCACTGCTGCTTCGCTTGAAGGGCGCCGACGCGGAGACCATCCGCTCCGCCGCGGCCCACGCCCCGCAGAGCGTGGCCGCGCAGCTCGCCGTCGCCGACCTCGACGTGAGCGGGGGGCACCTGGAGGACGCGTTCGCGCGGCTGCTGGAGATCTTCCCCGCGCTGGACGCCGACGGCAAGGCCGCGGTGCGAACGCGCCTGCTCGAGTACTTCGAGATCGCCGGCTCCGACGATGAGCGCGTCGCGGTGGCGCGGCGTCACCTCACCGGACTGCTCTACTAGGCGAGCGCCGCTCGCCGAGGCCCGCCGCGCTAGACGGAGGCGGGCGCGAGCCGCAGCCACACCGCCGCGAGCGGCGGTAGCGTCAGCTCGACGGAGGCCGGTCGGCCGTGCCACGGGGTGTCGCCCGCGTCGACGCCGCCGAAATTGCCCACGCCGGAGCCGCCGAACTCGAGCGCATCGGTGTTGAGCACCTCGTCCCAGCGGCCCGCCGTCGGCAGCCCGACCCGGTACGGGCCGACCGGGTTGCCGCCGAAGTTCACCAGGCACGCCATCGTCTCGCCCTCGCGTCCGCGACGCAGGAAGGCGACGATGTTGTGCTCCGGATCGTTCGCGACCCACTCGAAGCCCGTCGCCTCGTTGTCGACCGACCACAGGGCCGCGTTCTCGCGGTAGACGCGATTGAGCTGGCCGACGAGGCGCGCCAGGCCCTGGTGGGCGGGCTGGTCGAGAATCCACCAGTCGAGTCCGCGCTGCTCGCTCCACTCCGAGGGCTGCCCGAACTCGCTGCCCATGAACAGCAGCTGCTTGCCGGGATGCGCCCACATGAAGGCGAGGTAGGCGCGCACATTCGCGAGTTTCTGCCACTGGTCGCCGGGCATCTTCGACAGCAGCGAGCCCTTGCCGTGCACGACCTCGTCGTGGCTGATCGGCAGCAGGAAGCTCTCGCTGAACGCGTAGAGGAAGCTGAAGGTGATGTCGTTGTGGTGGTGCGAGCGCCACATCGGGTCCTCGTGCATGTACTGCAGCGAGTCGTGCATCCACCCCATGTTCCACTTCAGGCCGAAGCCGAGCCCGCCGTTCTCGGTCGGCTTCGTGACGCCGGGCCACGAGGTCGACTCCTCGGCGATCATCACGACGCCGGGGTTGCGGCGGTAGGCGGTCGCGTTGACCTCCTGCAGGAACGAGATCGCTTCGAGGTTCTCGCGCCCGCCGTGGATGTTCGGCACCCACTGGCCGGGCTCGCGCGAGTAGTCGAGGTAGAGCATCGAGGCGACCGCGTCGACGCGAAGCCCGTCGATGTGGAACTCCTCGAGCCAGTAGAGCGCGTTCGCGACGAGGAAGTTGCGCACCTGCGAATCGCCGAAGTTGAAGACGAGCGTGCCCCAGTCCGGGTGCTCGCCGATCCGCGGGTCCGAGTGCTCGTAGAGCGGCTCGCCGTCGAAGTTCGCGAGCGCCCACTCGTCTTTCGGGAAGTGCGCCGGCACCCAGTCGACGATGACGCCGATCGAGGCCTGGTGCAGCCGGTCGACCAGGTAGCGGAAGTCGTCGGGATGCCCGAAACGGCTGGTCGGAGCGTAGTAGCCGGTGACCTGGTAGCCCCACGAACCGCCGAACGGGTGCTCGGCGACCGGGAGGAACTCGACGTGGGTGAAACCCAGTTCGTGCACGTACTCGATCAGCTGATCGGCGAGCTCGCGGTAGCCGAGCCCGGGGCGCCAGGAGCCGAGGTGCAGCTCGTAGATGCTCATCGCGCCGTTGTGCGCGTCGTGCGCGGCGCGCTGGGCGAGCCACGTGGCGTCGCGCCAGGCGTACTGGCTGTGGCCGACGACGGAGGCGGTGGCGGGCGGGCGCTCGGTGTAGCGCGCCATCGGGTCGGCCCGCTTGACCCACTCGCCGCGCGCCGTCAGCAGCTCGAACTTGTAGGTCGTTCCCGGATCGAGCGCCGGGACGAACAGCTCCCAGACCCCGTTGTCGTCGAGTCGACGCAGGGCGTGCTGCTCGCCGCTCCAGTGGTTGAAGTCGCCCACGATGCGCACGGCGCGGGCGTGCGGCGCCCAGACCGAGAAGCTCGTGCCGGCGACGCCTTCGTGCTCCTTGACGTGAGCCCCCAGCCAGTGCCAGAGCTGCTCGTGGCGCCCTTCGCCCCAGAGGTAGAGGTCGATCTCGCCGACGCTCGGCACGAAGCGGTACGGGTCATCCGCGGTCCAGGTCGGGCCGTCGCGGTAGGTCGTCTCGAGCCGGTAGCTCTGCCCGGCGCCGGGCGCGAAGCCCTGCCAGAGTCCCGCGGAAGCGTGGGCCAGCGCGATGCGCGAGCCGTCCGCGCGGATGGCGGTGACGGTCTCGGCGAGCGGTCGCACGGCGCGGATGACGTGGCCGTCGCCCGCCGGATGCTGACCGAGCCAGTCGTGCGGTCGCGGATGCCGACCGGTGGCGAGTTCGGCGGTGAGCGCCTCGTCGAGCGGGGGGAGGGTCTCCATCAGCGCACCTTCGAGTAGTCGACCGCGAGAATGTGCACCGGCTCGCGGAACGCGTCGAGTCGCACGTAGTTGTCGGCGCCCCACGCCCAGCGCTCGCCCGAGATCAGGTCGCGCACCTCGAACTGGGCGTCGGGAGCCAGACCGAGCTGCCGCAGGTCCAGGTGCACGGTGGTCTCGCGCACCGAGTGCGGGTCGACGTTCGCGACGATGATCAGTCCGTCAGGCTTCCTGTCGCCGGTGAACTCGGCGGCGAGGTGCTTCGTGTAGACGAGCACGGCGTCGTCGTCGCTCCAGTGGATGCGCAGGTTCCGAAGCTGGCGGAGCGCCGGATGCGCCGCGCGGATCTCGTTGAGCCGCGTCAAGTAGGGGGCGAGCGTCCGGCCGGTGGCGGCCGCGCGCGCCCAGTCGCGCGCCTTGTACTCGTACTTCTCGTTGTCGATGTTCTCTTCGCTGCCCGGGCGGGCGACGTCCTCGAAGAGCTCGTAGCCCGCATACACGCCCCAGGTCGGCGCGCCGGTGGCGGCGATCGCCGCGCGCACGCGGTAGGCGGCGGGCCCGCCGAACTGCAGGTACTCGGTGAGGATGTCGGGGGTGTTGACGAAGAGGTTGGGGCGCAGATAGTCGGCGCTGCGTCCCGCCAGCCCGGCGAGGAACTCCTCGAGCTCGGTCTTGGTGTTGCGCCAGGTGAAGTACGTGTACGACTGGTGGAAGCCGGCGCCTGCGAGCGAGTGCAGCATCGCGGGCCGGGTGAAGGCCTCGGCGAGGAACACGACCTCGGGGTGCTCTCGGGCGACCTCGGCGAGCAGCCACTCCCAGAAGTCCAGGGGCTTGGTGTGCGGGTTGTCGACGCGGAAGATCTTCACGCCGCGCGAGATCCAGAGCTCGACGATCCGCAGCACCTCCTCGCGGATGCCCTCGGGATCGTTGTCGAAGTTGATCGGGTAGATGTCCTGGTACTTCTTCGGCGGGTTCTCGGCGTACGCGATCGAGCCGTCAGGCCGGGTCGTGAACCAGTCGGGGTGCTCGGTCACCCAGGGGTGATCGGGCGAGCACTGCAGGGCCAGGTCGAGTGCGATCTCGAGACCGAGCCGGTCGGCCTCGGCGACGAACGCGGCGAAGTCCTTCGCGGTGCCGAGGTCCGGGTGGATCGCGTCGTGCCCGCCGGGCGTGCCGTCGGCGAGCGGACCGCCGATCGCCCACGGGCTGCCCGGGTCGTTCGGGCCGGCGGTGGTCGAGTTGTTCGG
>CEQI01017131.1_pt1 | contig 21609 bp, 17 predicted proteins | sample 531011 | NCBI WGS metagenome assembly CEQI01 (sample SAMEA2621204, study PRJEB7988) | marine metagenome | biome: marine biome (ENVO:00000447); feature: surface water layer (ENVO:00002042); material: "saline water (ENVO:00002010), including plankton (ENVO:xxxxxxxx)" | depth 5 m
ATAAAGTTTGCGCCTGAATTAGCAAATATTTGTTTGTTGAACCATACTGGACCATTATAGTCCTTTCCACTATCAAACCTGTAGTCCATACTTAAGTTAAAAGCATGTCGCTGATCATAACTTAGTGGAATTGTTGTTCTTAAATTGGGTTGGCCAGTATTAACTAAACTATATCCTGAGGTGGCGGAAGAACCTGTTCCATTAGCAAATTGTAACGTATAGTTTGCCGACATAGAAACATTTCCACTTCTTCTAAGTTCATACAAAGCAGAAAAACCTTTTACAGTACTAAAATCAATATTTCCATATGTAAGGTAGGAAACAGGATAAGAGTAATTTGTCTTAACAACCTGAATCATATCTCTTAATTCCCTGTAAAATGCAGAAAGTGTTAGAGATGAATTTAAATTTAATGTTTGAGCGAAACCTAATTCAAAATCAACAGTTTTCTCAGATTTTAAATTAGGATTATTAACAAATGCGTTAACAGTCTCTTCTAAGTATAAATAACTAATTGGATTTAATCTATTTCCTGTAGGTGGTCTTTGTGTCAAAACATCGTAATGAGCAAAGAATTGTGCCTCATCTGAAATAGGAAAAGAGAAAGATATTCTTGGAGAAAAATCTGTTTGAGGCTCATAATCTTTGAACACCGGTATACTATCCTCTGAATTTACTAAATATGGTGTGATCTGCCCAGTAGTTGAAGCTTGGGCTAATACTTTAGGATCATTAATAGCTTCTCCATTTTGGTCAAACCAATCTTGGCCATTTCTATATCCAACTACCTCAGTAGGATTATCTAAATCGTTAACATAAACTACATAGTCATCTCCAATACCTACTGGTCTAACATAATCACCAGTTAAAAGATCTACATTAGAACTTGCTGTATATGTGCTATACAAACAATATTCATCGGCTAATACAGATTGATTAGCATCATATCTATCTACACGTAATCCAATACTAAAAATTAAATCGTCAAAAGCAAACTTATCTTGAATATATCCCGCAGTATATATAGGTTCAAAAGCACCTATATTTCTAGAATAATCATTGTTATCATTTCTTTCAGAAAAGAAATCATCAATGGATGCAGCTGAATTTAGTTCATCACCTTTATAATCATATCCATAATAAGAAATCAATCCATTTTCGTTAAGCTCATCTGCACTAAACATATCAATAGACAATTGATTAGGATCAAAGGAATCGATATCAATAAACTCGTCATCAGATAAGTTAAACTTTTCTCTTAGGTTAGCATCAAATCTAGATTGTGCATCTATATTAACCAATCTATCGTAATAAACCTCGTCATAAGTTCCTAATGGGTTAAATTGAGGATTAGCTAAATCTAATTCTAAAATATGGAAATTTGTAAGTTGTCTAGCTAGACCCCAAAGAGGGTTTGGTGCAACGAACCAGCTTCTATCTGTTCTCTTCTCATATTCGAAACCAAATTGTATAGCGTGATCTTTAATGTCAGCAGATCCATTTGCACGAACAGAAAATTGCTCTAATTGTTGCTTTCCATAAGACCCATACTGATCGCCATAATTGTAATATAAAGAATAAACATTTCTAGGTCCTTGACCATTTAAAAGTCCTAATTCTCCTAAATCATTTGCAGTTCTAATAACACCTCTATTACCGCTTCCACCAAAGGACAAACTTTGCAATTCATTATCCCTGAACATATCATAATACTGTTGAGTATACGCAGCTAAATCAGGATTAGAAGAATTACTTCCATCAAAAGTCATTAATGTATCTATAAATCCTCTATGTATAAAACCACTCACTCCACTTGCAGTATCCTCTCCGAAGGTAAAAAATCTATCTTTATATGTATTGAACTTTCCAACGTGACCATATCTGAATAAATCTTTACCGTGGTTGGGATTTCTTCTTTCAAAATCATTTTTTGTGTAGTCTACAGTAATGTTATAATATGCATTTTTAATATTTGAAGCAGACTCTTCGTCGCCTTCTTGAGCTCCAAAACGCTGAGTAAATCTTGCATATGTTCTCCAGGTATTTCTTTCCTCTTCCGAATTATTGTGCCAATTAAGCAAAGAATAAGTATAAACAAAGGGATGATCTACAGAATGACTTACCGCTCCGCCTAATGTTAAATTAGTTTTTAGTGTTGGCTTGAAATCTAACTTTCCTGAAAGATTGAACCCGCTAGAGTTTGTATTCATCTTGGCTTGAACATTTTCGAAATCATCTGCTCTTAAAAAAGTTGCATTACTTAATAACCCAATAGAAGAAGATTGTTGATTAGGAACAGCAACAAATAAATTATTTTTCAAATCATCTAAACGATCGTCTTTAATTTTCCATACACCTACAGCTGAGGGACTATTATCATCAATGTTTCTAAATTCACCAGCTAGAAAATAACCTAAAATAGCTCTACCCTTGGATCCATCTGACTTAATTTCTTTGTAAATAGGTCCCGATAAACCAAAACCAAGTAGGCCATAATTATAATCATCAAACATATGTGATGAAACCACTTCTGCACCTCCAAACAATTGATTAGATGGCCCCTTTGATGTTACACTTATAATACCACCAGTTGCGTCTCCATACATGGCAGATAGACCACTAGACATAACAGTAATTTGTTCAATTGCACTTTGAGGTAAAGCTAAACTTCCTCTTACCTTAACACCGTCTACATAATAATCTGTAGCTTCAGATCTAGAACCCCTAACATTGACAGATGATCCTTCATCAGACTGGTATACTCCTGCTGCAGTTGCTGCTACAGAAGTTACACTTCTAGTGGGCATAGAACGTATTTCCTCACTAGTCACTGTTTTGCCGCCTAAATTATCAGGATCTAGTAAAGGTTTTTCATCTTTAATTACAACTTCTTCAATATCAATACCCTCTGATAATTGAACATCTCTAAATGTTATTTTATTTGAAGAAACCACGATACCTTCTAAAGTTACTTGTCCGTATCCAACAAATGATACGATTAAGTCATATGTGCCCGGATCTAATGGTTTAATTGTATAATTTCCATCAAAGTCAGTTGTGACACCAGCAATTTGATTACCATTTCTTTTAGCAACGACATTAGCAAATGGGACAGTTTCACCGGTATTTTTGTCTGTAATTTTTCCTTCTAAAGAACCCGATTGAGCAAATACAGATGAGCTAATCAAAATTAAGCTTATCAGAAGCAAGTATAATTTATTGAACATAGTTTTATAAAATTCTATTCATATTCTGCTTTACAAAAGTTTGTAAATATAGAAATTAAATGAAGATTAACTCAATGATAAGTTAAAAAATTTGTAGAATTACAAAATGAAATAAAACCCGATAAGTATGTGTAAATATTTTATTATTTTTTCAATAATTTTTATTGCTTTTTCCTGTGGAGATGAAACTAATCAAATACCCAACGTGCCTGTCAACTTTAGCATTCAAGCATCTGAACTTGGAGGGGTAGGAAGCGCAATATATACACAAGATATTTATGGTGTTAGAGGCATAATCATTTATCATAAAAATAACAATGAGTATCTAGCATATGAAAGAACATGTACGTTTAGACCTACAAATGATTGCTCCGTAGTTCAATTAAACGACGAGCTAAATCCAAGTTTTATGCTAGATAGTTGTTGTAAATCAAGCTTCTTACTAGACGATGGAACACCTTTTAGCGGACCTGCTCTTTTGCCACTCAAACAGTACAGCACTAGTTATGATGGCACATACATCTACATTACAAATTAATTGAGTAAAAATCGCTTAATTATTTGCTGTTCATTATTGGAGTTTAATTTTAATAAATACGTGCCTTTTTCTAATTTATCTAAATTCAATCGAAGGGTATTTTCCAATACTTGTACATTAATCAATTTACGACCTTGCATATCATAAATCTCTAAGTAACTGTAGGAATGTATATCGCCACCAATAAAAACATCTATATAATTAGTTGCAGGATTAGGAAAAATTGAAAGTTCAACATCAATTAAATCAGAAATATTAGTTGTGGTGAAAAAAATCTCATTCGAATTATATTTACAGCCCCATTGATCAACTAAAACCAAACTATAACTACCATCTTCATCTGCAATTATTAAATGTGAACTTTGATCTAAAATTTGTTCTCCATCTAAAAACCACTGATACTCAAAGATTGAAGACTCCAAAAAACTAATGGTATCGAAACTTAAAACTAACTCTGGCGTAAAATCATCACAAACAACGATAGTTTGATCTTCTGAAGCGGCAGAGCAACCATATTCATTAGTTGATAACAAATAATAAAAGCCTGAATTTTCTGGAACATATGAAATATTGTTTGCATTTGGAATAGGACTATTGATATAATACCATTGATAATTAACATCCGAAGAATCTGAATCTAATGTCAAAGTAATATTTTCTTCATCAAATGAAAAACTAGGCTGATTTGGCGAGTCATATACATAGATTGTGTCAATAACGTCAGCAAATGGTGTTGGTTGTATGTTATATGTTGTATAATTCAGAACAAGACTACCATTGCTCAATGTAGCTGAATTTGAGAAGCCTTGAAAATCAACTGAACCACAATAATCATTATTTGAAATTACACCATCTTCTTCATAAACATTTATAGTATAATTTTGATTTAATAGCTGTAAATTATCTAAACTAAAGCTAACCGGCAAGTTTTGTTCCTCTAAAACATTAGACTGATAAATGATATTTTGAGATTCATCAGTAATTGTAAAATAAAAGTCCGGACTCCCTAAGCCTCCGAATGCAAGATTCTCCTCATCAGGAAATTCATTACCCCAACCATTTGCATTTTGTATTTCTACATTTGTCAAAAAATAAAATGGTTCTGAGGATGTGTGAGCAACATAATGAACTAAATATTCACCTGGTTGGTTATACAATTGTGAAGTTGGGTTTTCCAAGATAGATACATTACCATTTCCAAAATCCCAAGAATAAGATTCAAGACCCGGATTATTATTTATAAAATCAACTGTAAGAGGAGCACAACCAGAAAAGTTAGTCATAGCAAAACCACTGTTAGCAGAAATATTTGGTAATATAGTTAATGGAAGACTAAAGCTTATTTCTTCAGGTCCAACAACCCAAGAAAGTTCATGAGTTGCTACAACAGTGACATCAACATTAAAATCACCATATTCTAATGGCACACCATAAAGGTTTACACAGCCATACTGAGTGATAGTTGGATCGTAATGGCAATCATTATCAGAATTATTGCATTCCCATGACAAACCTATTGGTAATGATATAGAAGTGATATGATAATCTTCAAAAAGAATTAAATTTTCGCCAAAACCTTCGATTTCAACAATTGTATCCAAAGGAAGTACAAAAGTCAAATCTTGATTATAGTTTTGATTTACATATCCAGTAGCTAGCGTATCAGGTGATAAACCATAATTAGCTGATACAGGTACAAAGTTTTCATCAGGAACACATTGTCCATTTAAATCTAAACTAATTAATAAAACAAAAAGAAAAATTAAATTAAATTTATACATATCATAATCTTGTTAGCTAACAAGATTATGATATATTTTTATAATTTGCAAGTTTAATACCTATAATAATTTGGCTTATAGGGCCCTTTAATCGGAACTCCAATATAGTCAGCTTGATCTTTTGTAAGATTATCAAGCTCCACACCTATCTTTGATAAGTGAAGTCGAGCAACTTTTTCATCTAAATGTTTAGGTAATGTATAGACTTTTTTCTCATATTTATCTATATGGTTCCAAAGTTCTATTTGTGCAATAACCTGATTTGTAAATGAAGCAGACATTACAAATGAGGGGTGTCCAGTTGCGCAACCTAAATTAATTAAACGACCTTCAGCTAATAAAATTACATCATGATTATCGACAGTATACTTGTCTACTTGTGGCTTTATAGTATCTTTAGTATGCCCAAAATTATCATTTAGCCACGCAACATCAATTTCATTATCAAAGTGACCAATATTACATACAATTGCTTTATCCTTCATTAATTTAAAATGTTCTGCTTTAACAATATCTTTATTTCCAGTAGCGGTAACAATAATATCTGACTCTGGAATAGCATCAAGCATTTTCTTAACTTCAAAACCTTCCATAGCAGCCTGTAAAGCACAAATAGGATCTATTTCAGAAACTATAACTCTTGCACCTGCACCTCTTAAAGATTCTGCTGAACCTTTACCAACATCACCAAATCCGGCGACAACTGCAACTTTACCTGCAATCATCACATCAGTGGCTCTGCGAATACCATCAACAAGAGACTCTCTACATCCGTACTTATTATCAAATTTAGACTTTGTCACTGAGTCATTAATGTTTATAGCTGGAGTATATAAAGTACCGTTCCTTTCCCTGTCAAATAATCTAAGTACTCCAGTAGTTGTTTCTTCAGAAAGACCATTAATGCCATCTGCTAACTCAGGATATTTATCAAATACCATATTAGTTAAGTCACCACCATCATCAAGAATCATATTCAAAGGCTTTTTATCTTTGAATGCAAATAAAGTCTGCTCTATACACCAATCAAATTCATCTTCATTCATACCTTTCCAAGCATACACTGGAATTTTAGCAGCTGCGATAGCTGCGGCAGCATGGTCTTGTGTAGAAAAAATATTACAAGAAGACCAACTAACTTCAGCTCCTAATTCTATCAAAGTTTCTATTAAAACGGCGGTTTGAACAGTCATATGTAAACAGCCTGCAATTCGAGCACCTTTAAGTGGTTTTTGTTTACTAAATTCGTCTCTTAACGACATCAATCCTGGCATTTCTGCTTCTGCTAATTTAATTTCTTTTCTACCCCAATCAGCTAGAGTAATATCTTTAACTTTATATGATAAATTTTCCACTTTAGTGTTCATTTGATAAATTTTAGGGTACAAAAATACAAAATTAACTCCTCATTTTAAGCTATATTGCTCGTCCAATGTCAGATTTTTTATTTCAAAAAAAAACAAATAAGTTTCAATTAGTAATTGAATCAATTGATAAATTATGTAAGATTGAAAAATCATCATTAACAAATTCAGTAAAAAATAAACGCAAAAAAGAAATAATAGCTAAAGAAAAACTAATTAAAAAACTTTTTCCTAATGAGCAATTATCTTACAGTAAATTTGGAGCTCCACAGCTCTCAAATGGTAATGCAATATCAATATCCCACTCAAAAGAATTATTTGCAGTAATTACTGCAGAAAAAGCTGCCTCGGTAGATATTGAACCAATTGATAAAAAAGCATTTCGCCTCAAAAATAAATTTCTTGATAATATAGAATTAAATTTTATTAAACATCACGAAACAGCAACCTTACTATGGTGCGCAAAAGAATGTTTATATAAACTTCATCAAACAGGAAATATTAATTTTAAACAACACTTAAAAATTTGTCAACTTTCAAATAATCAAATACAATGTTCATTATTAAATAAAACATACTTTTTGAAATATAAAAAAATTAACAATCATTGGCTAGTGTATTATTTTGATTAGTTACATTTGCAGGAATGGATATTTATAATTTAATAACCTCAAGTAAAAAAAATGGCCAAAAATTATTTGCTGTTTTAGTCGATCCAGACAAACAAAATACAAATCAATTAAATAAGCTTATAGATAAGGCTGTAAAATCTAAAGTTGATTTAATTTTTGTTGGCGGTAGCTTGCTAACAAATGGAAGCTTCGCAACCTGCATAACTAAAATTAAATCTTCGTGCTCCATTCCTGTAGTAATATTTCCAGGTAATTCTATGCAGATAAATAAAGACGCAGATGGAATTTTATTTTTGTCTTTAATTTCTGGTAGAAATGCTGATATGTTAATTGGAAATCAAGTTATTTCTGCTCCTATTCTTAAAAACTCTAATTTAGAAATTTTGCCAACAGGCTACATACTCATAGATAGTGGAAAACCTACAACCGTTTCATACATGAGTAATACTACACCAATTCCTCATGACAAAAAAGATGTTGCCCTGTGCACAGCAATGGCAGGAGAAATGTTAGGACTAAAGCTAATTTTTATGGATGGAGGAAGTGGAGCCACTAATCCAATTTCAGAATCCATGATTAATTTAGTCAGTAAAGGAATAAATATACCGCTAATAATTGGAGGAGGAATTAATAGTGTAGAAAAAGCTTTAGCAAATTGCAAGGCAGGCGCAGACATAATAGTAGTTGGCAACAGTATAGAAAAAAATCTAATTTTGTTAGAAGATATTGCAGAGTCAATTCGAAAATTTAATAAGATTCAAAAAAATGAAAAAAGTAGTAGTTATAGGTCCTGAATGTACTGGAAAAAGTACACTTACCGAAAGCCTAGCTCTACACTTTAATTGTCCTTATCATAAAGAATACGCTAGAGATTACATTGCTCAACTATCTGTCCCATATTCTCAAAAAGACATACTAAAAATTGCTAAAAAACAAATTGAGATAGAAAATGCCATACCCACAAATAGCCCATATGTTTTTTTGGATACCGACTTAATTGTATGCAAGGTATGGAGCGAATTTAAATACGGTAAATGCGACCCTTGGATTTTGGAACAAATACAAGCTAGACATTACGACTACTATTTGTTGTGTGATGTTGACCTTCCTTGGAAAAACGATGGTATACGAGAACACCCCAATCATAGAAAAGAACTATTGGCGATCTATGAAAAGGAATTGAAAGCTCTAAACAAACCATATACCTTGATTTCTGGAAAAAATAGAACTCAAATGGCTATTGATACAGTTAAACGATATGCTTAGTATAAGTTACTAAACATAAAGTCCGTTTAGCTAATTTATCAGAAGTTTCTTTGAAATAAATATGTTGATATTAATAAAGAAAAAATTATCTTTGCGTTGTCTTTACGGGGTGCCTTAACAAGCTGAGATTATACCCATCGAACCTGCCAAGGTAATTCTTGGAAGGGAAGGGAGTTTTACATAATTATCCACCAGCAACTCCGTGCTAGTGGTAGTGTTTAACGAAATTTATTTAACCAATGACAATCAAATCGTTTTTAATCTGGTGCTTTTTAGCTATTAGCTTAGTCTTAAATGCCCAACAGAAAGATACATTAATTGTGTATCCCGACTTACAAGAAGTCAGCATCAATGCCTTAAGAGCAACACCACAAACACCCATATCTTACAGCAACATTAGTGCTCAACAGCTAGACGAGCAAAACCTAGCACAAGATATACCTTATATGTTGTCGCTAACACCATCAGTAGTAACCACTTCAGATGCTGGAGCAGGTATCGGATATACGGGATTTAGAGTTCGTGGTAGCGACCCTACACGTATTAATGTAACAATTGATGGCATTCCTCTCAATGACCCTGAGTCGCAAGGAGTATGGTGGGTAAATATGCCTGACTTTACCTCATCCGTAGAAGATATTCAAATTCAAAGAGGCGTAGGAACATCTACTAATGGTGCTGGAGCATTTGGTGCTAGTATCAATTTAAAAACACAATCGCTGAGAGCTAAACCATACGCTACGACTAGCAATACCATAGGCTCATACAGTACACTCAAAAATAATGTAGAATTTGGCACAGGACTTCTTGCCGATAAATTTACTCTAGATGGCAGGTTGTCAAGAATCAGCTCTGACGGCTACATCGACCGAGCCACATCTGACTTAAAATCCCTGTACCTTTCAGGAGCTTACTACGGAACTGACAACGTGCTTAAGTTAAGTATAATTTCAGGAAAAGAAAAAACCTATCAAGCATGGAATGGCGTACCTCTATCCTACCTAAATGACGATAGCTTAAGAACTTATAACTCTTACACCTATGACAATGAAACTGATAACTATTGGCAAGACCACTATATGTTACACTACAATAAACAATTGGCAAATAGTGGAATGTTCAATTTAGGCTTACATTTTACTCATGGTGAAGGCTATTACGAGCAATATAAGAACGGGCAAGACTTTGCCGATTATAGTTTAAATAATGTAATTGTTGGGAATGATACCATTACTGAAACCGACCTCATTAGAAGAAAATGGCTAGACAATGATTTTTATGGAGCTATATTCTCTTACAACAATAGCATCAACAAATTGGACTACACCTTTGGAGGTGGTTGGAATACTTACGATGGTAGACATTATGGCGTGGTTCGTTGGGCAGAATATGCTAGTAATAGCCAAATTGACCACATCTATTACGATAACAACGGTATAAAAACAGATTTTAATATCTACGCCAAAGGACTTTACCAATTTAATGAAGATTTGACCGTTTATGCCGATTTACAACACCGACAAATTGACTATTCATTTTTAGGAAAAGATGAAAATGGAGCAGAACTTAACGATACAGTAAATTTTGAGTTTTTTAACCCCAAGTTTGGAGCCTTCTATCAAATTGATAACAAAAACTCTGCCTTTGCCTCCTTTGCTATTGCCAACAGAGAACCAAATCGTTCGGATTTTGTTGATTCTTCGCCTAACTCCAGACCAAATCACGAAACCATGTACGATACCGAAGTGGGCTATAAAATTGAAGGCTCTAATTTTACTTTCTCAGCAACCGCTTACTATATGATTTATGAAAATCAATTGATACTAACTGGTAAAATTAATGATGTTGGAGCATACACTAGAGAAAATGTTGACTATAGCGAAAGAAAAGGTGTAGAATTAGAAGCTGGTATAAAAATTAGTCCTAAATGGACTTGGACTACTAATGCTACATTTAGCAAAAATATCATCGCTCACTATACCGAATATGTGGATAATTGGGACACTTGGATACAAGAAAGTAAAAGCTACTCCAATACAAGCATAGCCTTTTCGCCCGAAATGATATGGGCCAGTCAGCTAGACTACCAATTTAAAGATAATCTAAAGGTACAATTCATTTCTAAATATGTGGACGAGCAATTTATAGACAACACTTCAAGTGATGATCGTAAATTAGATGCTTATTTGGTTCATCACGCCAGAATAATATGGGACATAGAAAGTAAACTGTTTAAGTTGGCAAGACTTAGCCTTCAAATCAATAACCTATTAGATGAAAAATACGTAAATAATGCTTGGGTTTATCGTTTTAAATCGGATGGCTACGACCCTCGACCTGACGATCCATACGTTACAGCTAATAGTGAGGGATATTATGATATGGCAGGATATTTCCCTCAAGCTAAACGCAACTTCCTTGTAGGTTTAACATTAGGCTTCTAGATCTAAATAACTAATAATATACCCCCTTTGAACGACTGTCAAAGGGGGTTTTTTAAACTCCGCCAAGCTTTTCATAATTTAATACAGCCTTGGCAGTAGCTTTATCTTTTTTCAACTGTATTTTTAAAGCATCGAGATTATTAAAACTAATTTCTTCTCTTATACGCTTTATAAGGCGAACCTCAATTTGTTCTTTATAAATTACCGAATCAAAATCAAAAATATGTACTTCTATACTGTGTTTTTTGAATGTAAGACTTGGATTATTTCCAATGTTCATCATCCCTTTTAAAAGTTGTCCTTTGACTTCCACATGAACAGCATAAACACCGTCTTTAGGAATAAGTTTGCTTTCATCAACAATCTTAAGATTAGCCGTAGGAAAACCAAGTGTTCTACCAATTTTCTGACCCTCAATAACTTCTCCCTTAAAAGAATAATTGTAGCCTAAATAATTAGCTGCCAAAGAGACATTTCCTAACAAAAGAGCTTGACGTATTTTTGTTGAACTTATGCTTACATTATCTATTAATTGAGCTGGAATCTCTTCAACGTCAAAACCATATATAGGGGCATACTTATTGAGGTGTTTAAATGATCCTTCTCTATTTCTCCCGAAATGGTGATTATAACCAATAACAAGTTTATGAGTTTTAATTTCATTAACTATGATATCTCTGACAAATTTCATAGAAGTAGTACGAGAAAAATCATTTGTAAATGGATGAATAATTAAATGGTCTATACCTGCTTTTTCTAACAATACTATTTTTTCTTCCATAGTGTTTATTAATTGTAAATTATGATCATTGGGAAATAAAACCATTCTTGGATGAGGATAAAAAGTAAGTAAAACTGTCTCTCCATTTTGGTTTTTTGCAATTTCCTTCAACCTATCAATAATTATTTGATGACCTAAATGAACTCCGTCAAAAGTTCCTGTTGTTAAGATTGGACGATAAACATTTTGGAAGTTTGAAATTGAATGATAAATCTTCAAATTAAAAAAATTTTTAATGTTAAAAGCTTGTTCAAAAGTACTAATTAATTTATTGAATAAATCAGTACTCCAAACTAAATATTTCTTGTAGATTTGCTGATACTTTATGAGAACATATAACATTTTTTTTAACATAAAATAATCTTTATAATATGTCAGAAAACAAAGGTAAAATTTCACAAATCATTGGACCTGTTGTTGACGTTACTTTCGAAAACAACAATACTGATTTGCCAGATATATACGATTCACTAGAAATAACTAGAGATAATGGAGCTAAGTTAGTATTAGAATGTCAACAACATATTGGTGAAGATACAGTTCGTGCAATTTCTATGGATTCAACCGATGGTCTCAAAAGAGGTTTAGAGGTAATTGCAACGGGTGCTCCGATTAAAATGCCTGCAGGCGAAAACATAAAGGGCCGTGTATTTAACGTCATTGGTGAAGCAATTGATGGCATGGACAATATTGACAAAAAAAATGGCCTTCCAATTCATAGGGAAGCACCTAAATTTGAAGATCTTTCCACTTCTACTGAAGTTTTATATACAGGTATAAAAGTTATTGATTTAATTGAACCATATGCCAAAGGGGGTAAAATTGGACTTTTCGGCGGTGCTGGAGTTGGAAAAACAGTTTTAATACAAGAGCTAATTAATAATATTGCAAAAGGACATGGAGGTTTATCAGTATTTGCCGGAGTTGGTGAAAGAACTCGAGAAGGTAATGATTTACTGAGAGAGATGCTCGAATCTGGAATTATAGATTATGGAGAAGAATTTATGCATTCTATGGAAAAGGGTGGTTGGGATTTATCAATAGTTGATAATTCTAAAATGAGTAATTCAAAAGCGTCTTTTGTTTTCGGACAAATGAACGAACCTCCAGGCGCACGTGCTAGAGTTGCACTTTCTGGACTTACCTTAGCAGAATATTTTCGTGACGGCGATGGTAAAGGTAAGGGTCGTGACGTCTTATTTTTTGTTGATAATATCTTTAGATTTACTCAAGCAGGCTCAGAAGTATCGGCTTTATTGGGCCGTATGCCATCTGCAGTAGGTTACCAACCTACTTTAGCCACAGAGATGGGCACGATGCAAGAACGAATTACATCAACTAAAAATGGATCCATAACTTCAGTTCAAGCTGTTTATGTACCTGCAGATGACTTAACAGATCCCGCTCCTGCAACAACCTTTGCTCACTTAGACGCAACCACAGTTCTTTCAAGAAAGATTGCTGAATTAGGTATTTATCCCGCAGTTGATCCATTAGATTCAACATCTAGAATTTTATCACCTGATGTTGTTGGAAATGAGCACTATAATTGCGCCCAAAAAGTAAAACAACTTTTACAGCGCTACAAAGAATTACAAGATATTATTGCTATACTTGGAATGGAAGAACTTTCTGAGGAAGATAAATTAGCTGTTTCTAGAGCTAGGCGTGTACAACGTTTTTTATCTCAACCATTTCATGTAGCCGAACAATTTACTGGACTTAAAGGTGTTCTTGTTGATATTCAAGACACTATTAAAGGATTTAATATGATTATGAATGGTGAAATGGATAAGTATCCTGAAGCAGCTTTTAATCTTGTTGGGACTATAGAAGAAGCTAAAGAAAAAGGAGAAAAAATGTTATCCGATGCCAAATAATAATTGAAACATGCAATTAGAAATAATTACCCCTGAAAACAAATTATTTGAAGGCTCAGTTAACTCTGTTCAACTTCCTGGTTTAGACGGAAAGTTTGAAATATTAAATAACCATGCTCCTATTATTTCTATTTTGACCAAAGGTAATATTCGAGTTATTGATACAAATAACAAAACCGAGCTTTTCAAAATTAATGGTGGTGTAATAGAAATGCAAAATAATAAGGTTATAGTTTTAGCAGAATAAAATATATACAAAATTTTTAATGAGAAAATATTTATATATATGTATTTTCTTTGCATCATGCACATCTAATTTTGATTTAAAAGATGGTGATTTTTTATTTCAAGATCTAGATAGCTCTGAACTCTGCGAAGCAATAGAAGCAGTATCCGAAGGTTATAAAGGCTCTAATTTTTCACACGTCGGTCTAGTAATAAAACAAAACAATAAAATTTTAGTTATTGAAGCCATCCCTCCAAAAGTAGTCCTTACTCCTATAGAAACCTTCCTTAATAGATCTAATGACAGCAATGGTAATCCAAAAGTAATTGTTGGAAGACTAAAAAGTGAATTTCAAAATTATATTGATGAAAGTATTAATTATTGTCTTAATAGAATTGGTGATAAATACGATGACGAATTCATTTTCGACAACAATGCAATGTATTGTTCAGAGTTAATTTATAATTCTTTTAATAATGAACAAATCTTTAAAGCCCAACCTATGAAATTTGAAGATCCTAGTAATGAAGAAATTGCTAAAATATGGCAAGATTATTATTTAAGAATAGACAAACCTGTTCCGAATAATAAACTAGGAATTAATCCTGGAATTATGTCAACTTCAAATGCTATTGAAATAGTTTATATTTATGGTCTGCCTAGTGGTTACAAATCTAAAAATTGAAAAAATGAAAAAAATTAGTTTATTTATTTTAATTATTCCACATTTTATAATTAATTCCTCATTAGCTCAAAATTTTTTAAAGAAAAATATTGAAGAAGTAACAATAACATCAAATCGATCAATGTACAATGAAGAATTCAAAATTATACATACGATTGACGCACAAGAAATAAAAAGCTCTGCAAATCAAACAATTGCTGATATTTTAGAATTTGCAATTAATATTGATAATAGAGAACGAGGAGGACAAGGTGTTCAATCAGATATTAGCATTAGAGGTGGCACTTTTGAACAAACATTAATTTTAATTAATGGAATTAAAATGAATGATCCACAAACAGGACATCACAATCTCAATATACCTATTAGCCCAGAATTAATTGAAAGAATTGAAATTACAACCGGAGGTGCAACTAGAATATATGGTAATTATGCATACTCAGGTGTTATAAATATAATTACAAAAGAGAATCTAGAAAATTCATTAATTCTATCAAAAGGTCAAAATAATTTTAATCACGGTGAAATAAATTTCAATCTTCCAACAAAAAATTTTAATCAAATTTTTCATTTTTCAAATAAAAATAGCGATGGATATTATGAAGGAACCGATTATAGAATGTATAACTTTTATTATCAAATAAAAACTAAATTTAATGATATAAAATCAACATTAAATACTGGAATTAATAAAAAAGATTTTGGAGCATATAATTTTTATTCAACTAAATATCCTAATCAATTTGAAAAAACAAAAACTACGTTTGCATCATTAAATATTAATAAAAAAGGAGATGTTGGATTCAACAATAACTTTTATTGGAGAATGCATGAAGATGAGTTTATTTTATTTAGAGATAATCCTAGTCTTTATCAAAACTTTCATAAAACTAATGTTATAGGTCTTGACTTAAACATTATCAAAAAAACTCAATTAGGTACATTTCTAGTTGGAGCTGAAATGTCATCAAATAGTATTCTATCAAATAATTTAGGTGAAGATTTGAATACTCCGATACTTATCAGTGGAGATAATTATTTTAACAAAGCAGATAATAGAACTGTAACAAATTTGTTTTTAGAAAATAACGTATCATTAAAAAGAATGAAAATTTCTGCTGGAATTATGTTAAATATAAATTCAACATTTGGAAATGAATGGTTTCCTGGATTAGACATTAATTATAAAATATCTAAAAATTTAAATTGTTATTTATCCATAAATAAATCAATGAGAACACCGAATTTTACAGAATTATATTATACTTCTCCAACAAATGAAGGGAATATAAATTTAGTTCCTGAACAATCTATCTCAAAAGAAATTGGATTTAAAGCACATAAAAAAACACACACAACTTCAATAGCTATATTTGAAAGGAATGGCGATAATCTAATTGATTGGATATTATTTGATGGAGACAGTATTTGGAGAACTCAAAATCTAAATAAAATTAAAACTACGGGTGTAGAGCTGAATTCTAAAATCAATCTTAAAAAGATTTTTAATTCTAAAATTAATTACTTTAAAATCATGTTTGCTTCAAATAATGTTGATACAATTTCTGATGGATTTAGATCTGCATATGTCTTAGACCATCTTAAAACAAATTTATCTTTTAGCATCAATCACAACATAACTAATAATATTTCATTAGATTGGAAAATGTCATACCAAGAAAGAATTGGAGATTATCTTGATCCTGATACTGAAACATTTAAAAATTTTGAGCCATTTTGGCTAACTTCATTAAGACTCACAAAAGATATTAAATCTAGCATTAAGTTATTTTTAGACATAAATAATTTCTTTGATGTAAAATACTCTGATTTTGGAACTATTGATCAACCTGGAAGATGGGCTAGAGTTGGGCTAAAAGCTAAAATTTAATTAAAGTTTATCATTGTTTTTATGTCTAAGTGAATCTCTTTTGGTTTTTATCTCAATTTTTTTTTCAAATGCTTCTTGTAAATTTATATTAGTTTGATTAGCGATACATAAAACAACAAATAGCACATCGGCAAGTTCTTCACCTAGATCAGAATTATCATTTTCTTTGTATGATTGCTCTCCGTATTTTCGCGACATAATTCTAGCTACCTCTCCAACTTCTTCAGTAAGTATTGCCAAATTTGTTAACTCATTAAAATATCGTACACCATAGTCTTTTATCCATTTATCTACTTCTTTTTGTAAATCTTTTATTACCATCATTTTATATGTTTTGAATCAATTATTAAGGTTACAGGCCCATCATTACACAAATCAACTTGCATATTAGCGCCAAATTGTCCAGTTATAACTTGCTTCTGAGACTCTATGCTCAAGCGTTCTACAAAGGATTCATAAAGAGGCTTAGCAATTTCTGGACGTGCCGCCTCAATAAATGAAGGTCGATTACCCTTTTTGGTTTTAGCATGTAAGGTAAATTGACTAACCAATAATATTTGTCCCTTAGTATCAATAACAGATTTATTCATTTGATTATTTTCATCCGCAAAAATACGGAGATTAGCTATTTTTTTACTGAGCCATTCAACATCTTGTTCTTTATCCGAATGTTCTATACCTAAAAAAATAAGTAGTCCTTGCTGAATTTGGCTGTAGATTTGACCCTTTATGCATACAGAAGCTTGAGAAACACGTTGTATTACCGCTTTCATTTTTCGTAACGATTTATTCTAAAACTTTCTTCATCTTGCTCAAGCATCTTTAGGTAGTTTTTATATCTAGAAGGTGCTATTTCACCATTTTCTAGAGCTAATTTAACGGCACATTTAGGTTCGTTGATATGCAAACAATTATTGAATTTACAATCTGATTTTATCTTAAAAAATTCTATAAAGTAATCAGCCAACTCATACTTATCCATTTCTATTAGCCCAAAACCTTTGACACCAGGTGTATCAATGATAGAAGCCCCAAAATCGAGATCATACATCTCAGAAAAGGTTGTAGTATGTTGTCCTTGTTGGTGATATTCAGAAATTTCTTTAGTATTAATATTTAAATTAGGTTGAATTCTATTTAGCAATGTAGACTTACCTACTCCTGAGTGTCCAGAAATTATATTTACTTTACCTTTCATCAATTCCTTAATGTCTGATAAGTCATTATTAAGTGCGCTCTTAGACAAACAACGATATCCAATCTTCTCATAAATAGAACGCCTTTCTTTTAAAAGAGCTAAAGTTGCATTATCGTATAAATCAGTTTTATTGAATAGTATGACAACATCTATGCCATAAGCTCGAGCAGAGACTAAAAAACGGTCTATAAAACCCGTAGAGGTTTGAGGGCTTTTCATTGTTACGACTAATATAGCTTGGTCAATATTAGAGGCTAGAATATGTATTTGTCTTGACAGATTCACCGATTTTCTAACAATGATATTTTTTCTTTCAAATAATTCATCAATAAGAAAAGACTCTTCTTCTTGACTGAGCAAAACTTTATCGCCGACTACAATTGGATTGGTACTTTTAATGTCTTGCATACGAAACTTGCCCCGAATACGGCAATTCAATAATTCCCCATCATCTGTTTTGACAATATACCAACTTCCTGTAGATTTTATAACAATCCCTTGCATTGGCACAAATATACTATCTTAATTTATCAATATAATTTTGTTAGACAATTATGTCAAAATGAATAATTAAAATTGAGTCAATTGACTTATCTTCGCAATATGTCTATTGAAGTAAAAGAGGTTAGTAAGTATTATGGCGACCAAGCCGCACTTCAATCGGTTTCTTTTAGAGTTAAGAAAGGTGAAATTGTTGGCTTTTTAGGACCTAATGGAGCAGGTAAATCTACACTAATGAAAATCATCACCACTTACATCACAGCTGATGAAGGTCAAGTGAAGGTATGCCAAGAAAATGTGAAGAAACATCCATTAAGCGTACGCCAAAAAGTAGGCTACTTAGCCGAGCATAATCCCTTGTATTTAGGAATGTATATTAAAGAATATTTGAGTTTTATTGGCGATTTATATGGCTGTTCTAAAGAACGTTTAAATGATATAATAGAACTAACTGGATTAAGCCTTGAGCTACATAAAAAAATAGGAGAATTATCAAAAGGCTACCGGCAAAGAGTAGGTTTAGCGGGGGCATTGATGCACGATCCTGAAGTCCTTATATTGGATGAACCAACTACAGGATTAGACCCAAATCAGTTGGTAGAAATAAGAAACCTCATCAAAAATAGTGGTAAGAATAAAACTGTCATGCTTTCTACCCATATAATGCAGGAAGTAGAAAAAATGTGCAATAGAGTTATTATTATCAATAAAGGTAAAATTGTTGCCGACGAACAGCTAGAATCTCTCAAAGCTAAAAAGGTAGATTTAGAATCCTATTTTCAAAAATTTACAAATTAAAATAATTTAAAATGCAAAAAGTTAATTAAATTATTTTTCTTGAAAATATTTTTTTAATTTTGCCAACGATTTAACAAGTGGATAAATTTGGCTGATTGCAACCACTCCAAAAAATGCTAAAACAGGAATGAATCGCATCGGCTATCTTCACATAATTTTAAAATATACAATTTAAGATGGCTTATTTTTTCACGTCAGAATCAGTATCAGAAGGACATCCAGACAAAGTAGCTGATCAAATATCGGATGCACTATTGGATAATTTTTTAGCCCAAGACCAAGACTCAAAAGTGGCTTGTGAAACTCTAGTAACTACCGGTCTTACCGTACTCAGCGGAGAAGTCAAGACTTCGGCCTATGTAGATGTACAAAAAGTTGCTAGAAAGGTCATTAGTAAAATAGGCTATAATAAATCCGAGTATCAGTTCGATGCCGATAGTTGTGGTGTGATTTCTGCTATACACGAACAATCGGCAGACATAAATCAAGGCGTAGAAGCCAACAAAGGCTTACACGCAGAACAAGGTGCTGGTGATCAAGGAATGATGTTTGGCTATGCTACTGATGAAACTGACAACTATATGCCTTTGGCCCTAGATTTATCGCACCGTATTCTAATTGAATTAGCAGCAATTAGACGTGAAGGTAAAGAGATGACCTACCTAAGACCAGATTCTAAATCTCAGGTTACTATAGAATATAGCGACGACCACCAACCTATTCGTATAGAGGCTATTGTAGTATCTACCCAACACGATGAGTTCATTTTACCAAAAAATTCGAGCCCTAGCGCAATTAGGGAAGCTGATGAAGCTATGCAGCAGCAAATAGAGGAAGATGTAAAAAATATTCTTATTCCTAAAGTAAAAGCTAAATTGGAAGAACGCCAACAACAATTGTTTGATAACGAAAAATACCACGTTAACCCTACTGGCAAATTTGTAATTGGCGGTCCTCATGGCGATACAGGTTTAACAGGACGAAAAATTATTGTTGATACTTATGGCGGCAAAGGCGCACACGGTGGAGGTGCATTTTCAGGTAAAGACCCTTCTAAAGTCGACCGTTCGGCAGCCTATGCCACTCGTCATATTGCTAAAAATTTAGTAGCTGCAGGATTGTGCAAGCAAGTATTGGTGCAAGTATCCTATGCTATTGGTGTAGCTAAACCAATGGGAATTTTTATAGATACTTATGGAACTTCCAAAGTGGATTTTTCTGATGGGGAGATTGCTAAAACTATAGAAAATATTTTTGACATGCGCCCAGCAGCTATCATAGAACGTCTTAAACTTAAAAATCCTATCTATCAGGAGACAGCAGCCTACGGACATATGGGAAGAACACCACAAACTAAAACGTTCTCTTTCAATGTAGAAGGACAAACTAAGAAAATGTCTTTAGAAACTTTCACTTGGGAAAAATTGGATTACGTGGATAAGGTGAAAGCAACTTTTGGATTGTAAAACACAACTCTGTCTTCCAATAAGCTCAGACATCGGTTATTTACTTCTTTCTAAAGAAAATCTGAATAGGAACTCCGTTGAAGTTAAAACTCTCTCTCAGTTTATTTTCTATATATCGCTTGTAAGGCTCTTTAATATACTGAGGTAAATTGGCAAAAAAGGCAAAGGTTGGAGTCTTAGTTGGCAATTGTGTACAAAACTTAATGCGTATATATTTACCTTTAGTAGCTGGTGGTGGATTTTGCTCTATAAAAGGCAACATAACATCATTCAATTTAGAAGTGCTAATACGTACTTTTCTATAATCAGATACTTTGATGGCTATTTCTAGAGCTTTCAACAAACGTTGGTTAGTCAGGGCTGAAATAAATAATATAGGCACATCGGTAAAGGGTGCTATCTTTTCTCGTATTGCCTCCTCATAAGTTTTTGTTGTATGGGTATCTTTATCCACTAAATCCCATTTATTCACTAGTATGACAATACCTTTTCTGTTTTTGTCCGCCAAATGAAAAATACTTTGATCTTGAGATTCAAAGCCTAGTGTCGCATCAATTAATAACAAACAGACATCTGAATATTCTATAGATCGTATGGAACGCATTACGGAATAAAACTCCAAATCTTCACTGACTTTTTTCTTCTTACGAACACCAGCAGTATCAACTAGTATAAAATCGTGTCCAAACTTAGTATAATGCGTATCTAAAGAGTCTCGTGTTGTTCCAGCAATATCAGTAACAATATTTCTTTCCTCACCCACTAGGGCATTGACAAAAGAGGACTTGCCCACATTAGGTCGTCCTACAATAGCAAAGCGAGGTAAATCGCTATCTTCCTCAACTTCAGCATCAGGTAATTTAGCTGTTAATTTATCTAGTAAATCCCCTGTTCCACTACCATTGATAGAAGATATACAGAAATAATCGCC
>CEQI01056372.1_pt1 | contig 21067 bp, 21 predicted proteins | sample 531011 | NCBI WGS metagenome assembly CEQI01 (sample SAMEA2621204, study PRJEB7988) | marine metagenome | biome: marine biome (ENVO:00000447); feature: surface water layer (ENVO:00002042); material: "saline water (ENVO:00002010), including plankton (ENVO:xxxxxxxx)" | depth 5 m
ATACCACAAGTTGAAATAGATTTAGCTGGTGGAAATTGGCCACAAAATCCTGGATATTAAAATAACTAGTATGAAATTAAAAAGTATTCTATTATTATTACCGCTATTGTTATTTTGGAGTTGTGCAAAAAAAGGATGCACTGATCCAACTGCACATAATTTTGATCCTTCTGCGACAAAAGATGATGGAAGTTGTTTTTATGGATTAGATGCCTCCTCTGCAACATTTACTTACCAACCCTCAGCAGATAATGACAATATTTTAATCTTTACAGCAGATAATCCTGATGTAGAATGTTCATGGGATTTTGGAAATGGTACTTCTGGAAGTGGTCCAGTTGATACGGCCAAGTATCCTTTTGCAGGCTCATTTGATGTAACGCTTTCTGTTTTCAACTCTCAAGGGAATGCACAAAACACACAAAGTATTACTATAGATTCCAATGATATTAGCTTGTTTGATAATCCTCTACATCTTATTTTAACTGGTGGTATTAATGGACCTGGTTACAGAACATGGCATGTTGATTCTGCTTGTCAAACTCATTTTGGTGTAGGTCCACCAACAGGTAACACACCTGATTGGTGGAGTGCAGGTGCATATGAAAAGCCTGGCTGTGGATTATACGATGATCGATATACATTTCATCTTGTTGGTTATGAATACGATCAAGTGACCAACGGAGATATTTATGTTCACAATGCTATAGCTGGACAGTTTCCAGGTTCTTTTGAAAATCTGTATGATTATACAGCTCCATTTGATAACCAGCTAGATGAAAGTTGGGACCTTACTCAAGATTCAATGTTATCTTTTTCGAATATAGCTTCCATTGGTTTTTACACTGGTGTAAATGAATATAAAGTAGAATTATTAAATGATACAGCGATGTGGCTTAAATATGGTCATGCTGATGGACAAACAAATTGGTATTTAAGATTAATTCCGGAAGGATTTGTTACAACTTGCCCCTAAATGAAAAAACATTTAAAATTATTTTTAACTATTACAGCTTCTGTTGCTTTGCTTTACTCTTGTAAAAAGGGTTGCACTGATCCTAATGCGGCTAATTACGATCCATCAGCCAATAGAGACAATGGTTCTTGTTATTACATCAATCTTCCAACAAACCTTGTTGTCACATTAACAAATACTCCTAATAGCGGATTAGTTGAAATTGAAGCAACTGCACTTAATGAAAACTACTTTACTATTTGCTTTTTTGATGGTAATGATTCAACAATTATTACAAGTGCAACTGGTGAAGCTTCTTATAATTATTCTGATTCTGGTTCTCACAATGTTCGAGTAAGAGCCCATTTAGACCACCAGAACTATACCGAATGGAATGGTGTTGCTGAAATAAGCATTAACTCATCTGGTATTTCAAATGTAGGATATACCACACCACTGTCTTATCCTAACTATAGTCTAGTTTGGCAAGATGAATTCAATGGCACTTCCTTATCATCGGATTGGATCTATGAAATAGGTACAGGAAGTTGGGGTTGGGGTAATAATGAATTACAATATTACAGACAGGATAATACGTCTGTTGAAAATGGTTATTTGATCATAACTGCTAAACAACAAAATTTTGGTGGTTCAAATTATACTTCATCAAGGTTAAAAACTCAGGGTTTAAACTTTTTTAAGTATGGTAGAATTGACATCAGAGCAAAGTTACCTTATGGTAAAGGTATTTGGCCTGCGCTTTGGATGTTAGGAGAGAATTTTTCTTCTGTGGGGTGGCCATCTTGTGGGGAGATTGACATTATGGAGTTGATTGGGGGAAATGGATACAATGATAGAACAGTACATGGAACAGTTCATTGGAATGAAAATGGTCATGCTATGTATGGAGGAAGTAATTCGCTTCCGTCAGGAAAATTTCATGATGAATTTCATGTCTTCACAATTATATGGGATCAAAATTCTATTAGATGGTTAAGAGACGATATTCAGTATCATACGATTAATATAACCGGAAATAATTTATCTGCATTTCATGAAAACTTCTTTTTCATTTTTAATGTAGCTGTTGGAGGTAACTGGCCAGGAAGTCCTGATAATACTACAGTTTTTCCACAAATGATGGTTGTAGATTACGTAAGAGTATTTCAATAATTAGTAAAAATATGAGAAAAATAATTTCACATTTTGCAGCTATAAATATGATAGTTGTATTTATCATTTCATGTAGTCAAAATCAAATAACCAAGCCAAGAATTTCTACTGTTGATAATAAAATTGATTCAATATTAAGTCAGATGACTTTAAAAGAAAAAGTAGGTCAAATGACTCAAATTAATTTAACTGTTATTGCCAAAGGTCCAAATAAGTGGGGATCTTCTTTTCCTTTAGAAATTGATCCTGATAGGGCAATTAAAGCACTTGTAGATTACAAAGTAGGATCTGTACTTAATACCATCAATAATACTGCTCAAACACCAGAGACTTGGTTTAATGCTATTTCGGTTATACAACAATATGCTATGGACAGTAATAGAATAAAGATCCCTTTAATATATGGGATAGATGCTATTCATGGTACAACTTATACTGATGGAGGCACTATGTTCCCTCAACAAATAACCACTGCTGCTTCTTGGAATCCAGCAAATGCCTATAATATGGCTATGGTTTGTGCTTATGAAACAAGAGCATCATCCATACCTTGGAATTTTTCACCAGTGTTGGATTTGGGATTAGACCCAAGGTTTCCTCGCCAATTCGAGTCTTTTGGAGAAGATCCTTTAATAGTTAAAACATTTGGTGAGGCTATGATTAAAGGATACCAAGGAGACAATAATGATGTTTCAAATAAAACTAAAATTGCTGCTTGTATGAAACATTTTTTAGGTTACCATGCTACAATTTCAGGAAAAGATAGAACACCATCATATATTCCAAATCATGTATTAAGTGAATATCATATACCTTCATTTAAGGCAGCTATTGATGCAGGTGCCAAAACTATCATGATTAACTCTGGCTTAATCAATGGAATACCAGTTCACTCTAGTTATGAGTTATTGACTGATCTTTTGAGAAATAAATTGGGTTTTGAAGGTGTTATTTTAACTGATTGGGAAGATATCAATAAATTACATGATAGAGATAAAATTGTTTCTTCAAAAAAAGAAGCTATAAAAGTAGCTATAAACGCAGGAATAGATATGTCAATGGTACCTTATGAATACGAAGATTTTATAGATAATTTAATGGAACTAGTTGACGAAGGTCAAGTGAGCATGAGTAGAATTGATGATGCGGTCTCTAAAATACTTAAACTAAAAATAGAATTAGGGCTTTTTGAAAATCCTGTTACAAACCCAATGGATTACGATAAATTTGGTTCAGATGAGTTTAAAAATATGGCTTATCAATCTGCAGCTGAATCTATTACATTGCTAAAAAATCAAAATGATATTCTTCCCATGCAAAAAGGGATGAAAATATTGGTTTGTGGACCTAATGCCAATAACATGAGGTGTTTGAATGGAGCGTGGAGTTATTCTTGGCAAGGAGAATTGACGGATCAATTTGCATCAGAGCACAATACCATATTAGAGGCGATGCAAAACAGATTTGGAAAGGAAAATATAGATTTTGTTGAAGGAGTCAAATATAAAGAAGGAGGGCAATATTATGATATGTTAGAAGAAAACATAGGAGATGCGGTAAAAGCAGCCAGTAAATCTGATATTGTATTGCTATGTTTAGGAGAAACATCTTACACTGAAAAACCAGGTGATATCAATGATATTACTTTGCATGAACTTCAACTAAAATTAGCTAAGGAATTAGTTAAGTCTGGAAAACCCATAGTGCTTGTATTAAATCAAGGAAGACCAAGATTGATTACATCAATTGAACAACAAATGGAGGCTATAGTTAATATTTATTTACCCGGAAATTACGGTGCTAATGCGTTGGCTGATATTCTTATTGGAAATGTTAATCCATCTGGTAAATTGCCTTTTACTTATCCTGCTTATGCTAACTCACTTAACCCCTATAATTACAAGCCGTCTGAAGTTCAGAATAATGCTCAAGGGGCATACAACTATGTAGGAGAAGTAAATAACTTATTCGATTTTGGTTTTGGATTAAGTTATTCCAAATTTGAATATGCGGATTTCACTCTTAACAAGGATACTTTTGTAGATCGCGATGAATTGATTACAGCAAAAGTCAAGTTGAAAAATATAACTGGTATAGACGGATACGAAGTTATTCAATTGTATTCAACGGATTCTTATGCTAGCATTACTCCTGATGTTAAACGTCTAAGAGCCTTTAAAAAAGTTCTTGTTCCAGCAAATGAGGAGGTTGAAGTGAATTTGTCATTCTCAGCTGGTGATCTATCATTTTATAACTATGATAATGTGTCTGTTTTAGAGCAAGGAGATTTTCAAATACATGTTGGTTCAAGTTCCAGTAATGTTTCAACTAAATCAATCTACGTTGAATAAACTTTACTTTTTACTTTTCTCTTTATTTTTTTTACAATCATGTAGTGAGAATATTCAGGACAAAAATCTTCTAATAAATAAAGAATGGATTTATGATTTTAATGCCGAAACTTTAGATACAAACGTTTGGAATATAGTTAAGGGTAATGGATGTCCTCAATTGTGTGGGTTTGGTAACAATGAGTTGCAACATTACACTAACTCTGAAGAAAATCTACATATTAAGAACGGTCAACTGGTCATTTCCGCTACTTATGATTCTGTATTTAAATCAGCAAAATTAACATCTGAAGATTATATAGATTTTCAAACTGGCAGTGTAGAAGTTTCAGCTAAGCTACCCAGTGCAAGAGGAACATGGCCAGCAATTTGGTTACTGCCATCTTTAGAAAGGCCTTTAAACTGGCCATTAGATGGTGAAATAGACATCATGGAAAATGTGGGTTATAATCCTAATTATATTTTTGGCACAATTCACACCGCGGCTTATAATCATACCAAAGGAACGCATTTAACAGATAGTATATTTATAGATGATCTTGATCAAAATTTCCATTCTTATAAATTAGTATGGACAGATAGCACTTTGGCTTGGTTTGTTGATGATATTCAGTTTCACTTTTTATCCAAATCTAAACATGACACTGAAAATGAATGGCCTTTTAATAAGCCGTTTCATTTAATTTTAAATTTAGCAGTAGGTGGAGATTGGGGTGGTAAAATGGGAGTTGATACTAATGCATTTCCACAAGACTTTTTCATTGATTATATAAAAATAAAAAGCCCCTCATAAATGAAGGGCTTTAAGATTTAATGAAAATGTAATTTAGTTTCTACTAAGTTCAAGTTTCATATTAAAGCCATAATCTATTAGCACACCCATATCAGAATCGCTTTCACTTCCACCTGTAATTAATCTCATGAATGTTCCATCAACAGAGTCGATATACATATTAAAGATAGTATCCATCATGTTCATTGTTAGGCTATCACCAGTTCTTACCCAACTACCAGTGTCACTAGGTTCGTCATAGTAATGAATGTAAAGGTCTCCATCTGGAATAAAATCAAGTCCAGCAGGGTCTATTGAATCTGGGTGAGTAGTTTCAGTAAAAGTTGTGTCCCAAAGCGGAAATCCTCCCATAGACATTGTTACATTCGCTGTAACCTCTAAATGTGTACTGGTCCAAGAACCAACTTGGTCATATATACATGTGCTACTTATTGTTGCTAATGGGTCGTAATTTGCCGCATTTGGATCTGTACATCCTTCATAGGTGCAAGAACCATCGTCTGTGTCAGCATCAGCATTATAATTATATGCATTTGGATCTGTACATCCTTCTTTTTGACAAGATATAGCCGCTAAAGACATGGCAGCTATAAAAAATAATTTTATTGTTTTTCTCATTGAAATTTTATTTATGCAAACATAATATTTTAATTTAATATCCAATTTGAATAGATCAGATGAATGGATAAAGAACTTTCAATTATAATATTAAACCCAACTATTGATCTTCTTAGCAATGAATTAAAATCTGATATTTATAATTTAAATCAGGCAAATATACCTGCTTTAGGGGCCGTTAATGATCTTGAACATGTGCAGCAACTTTATGATTTTTGTACTTATTGTTACCTGGCGTTGAAAAAGGAACAATTAATAGCATTTGTATTTGTGATGGACGAAAATAGTCTATACCAATCTCCAAATTATCAATATTTTAAACTTAATTATGATTCTTTTCTATATGTAGATAGGATAGCTGTTTCTAATATATATCAACGAAAAGGAGTAGGAGCTGAGTTGTATAATCAAATTTTTCTTAAATGCATTGAAGCTAAAATCCCATTATGTTGTGAAGTGAATACTATACCTAGAAATGATATTTCATTAAATTTTCATTTAAAATTAAATTTTAAAATAATAGAAGAAAGACCATTTGGCAAAAAAAAGGTAGCTATGTTAATTAAAGAATAGTTATTTTAAAAGTTCAATTTTTTTGAACAAACGGTAACTATCATTTTGGATTTTTAACTGATAAATTCCAGCATTAAGCTGTTCCAAATTAATTTGATTATATCTCTCTTGGCTTTTTAGTTGATAAACTAAATTTCCTATAAGATCATAAACTTCTAAATTATATAAACCAATATTTTGAGGTAATACAAGGTTGAAAGCTCCATTACTGGGATTGGGGAAGCATAGCATATCCAATTTGTTTTCCTCTCCTAAATTTGTAACAAGTGAAGCTTCAGTAGATTGCAAGACATATTTAGATTCAACGTCTTGTAACCAAACTGCTACGCCAAGGTTATTAAAACTTTCAACTGTGTGAGAGGTACTATGGTCTACAGGGCTGTCAGCATCTGGCGGTAATACATATTGTCCATTAAAGGTGTAAGATAAGTTAATGGTTTGTGGATTGTTAGGGCCTGCAAGATTGGTTACAGAAGTTCCACTAATGTCTGGAACCATTTTTTTCATGACATTATAAAACTCAAATTCACCATTTGTTGCTGCATTATTATAGGTGGTGTACTCAAAAATAGCGGCATGTAATACAAGATTATTCCAAACACCAATTGCGTCTATAATAGGATCAATCTGTACATTAATATCTACAACTTGTCCACCTACGGAATAATCTGCACTTAAATCAATAAAAGAATATAGATTTGCACTTTCATCAAATTCTGCTTGAGTAAAGCCTATTGGGTTGTTTTGTGCAACTCCATTCATGACTAATCTTGGAACCGTATTAATTCCGTAATAAGATCTCCTTTGCCCTCCTTCTACAGTATAATATGGGTCACCAGGATTTGGCCAACTCATTTGATATTTTAGCAAAGTGTAATTACCTGTATTAGAAGATAATATATTGTGTAAATCCACATTGCCAGTCACTGAGTATTGACTTGTTGAGCTAACAAATGTTTCAAGCATAGGCTTTCTTTGTGTAGTGTTAGAGAAAACATGTAAATACTTATGAATTGTATCATTAGAATTGTCTAAATCAGTACTGCCATTAATGTTTGAAGCCCAAATGGCGATATCATAATTACCATCTACTGTTGGATTCCAGAGAGTTGCAAAACTAAATGTATCTGTTGCGTAAGTCTCCATTGATAAGTTTGAAATTGTTTCAGTTACCACATTACCATTATTGGCAGAGTAATTTATGTCCATGCTTGTAACTGTATCAATTCCTAAGTTGTCAAAAACCCCAGCAATAACATATGGGGCGTCATTAATGTATAAGTAAGGGTAGGTTAAATTATTCGTAGCACTCATATCTACGCTGTTCTGAGAGCCATAAATGAATTCGTAGTAGTGGTTATCTGCAGGAGAAGCGTTTGTGCCAGCAACATTGGCTAACTGAGGCGATCCAGTAACCATAATTGCATTTGAATTGTCAATTTGTATACCAGCAGTAATTTGCGGAGTAGCATTATTACTATGGCGCTGATCTACAATATATATTTTGTCTGTTCCCTCTTCAAAGACGATGGACCAATATGACCAACTTCCTGCAGTATATGAACTAAAGAAAACCCAATATTGTTGTCCACCAGGGTTTCCAAATGTTTTGGTAACAATTTCATCATTAGAACCAGTTCCTTCAATTCCCCATACCATGATGGAGTTATTTGGTATTCCTGGATCTGGAATACTTGCATTGGCATAAATAGGCGCAATACCAGAACTGGTTGTAAATGTAAGCACTCCTGATGAAGATACTTTAAATGTTGATACAGGTGAACCATTAAAATTAAAATTAAATGGAATGGTATCTATGGGTGACCAAGTTGGAGAGCTATTACCACCTGGTAATAAAGATGTCCATGAAGCATCAAGGCCAGAGCCATTGGGATATTCATTGTCATTGTTTAATCCACCAGGATTTCCTTGAGTTGTGCTGGGTAAATAAAAATACTGCGCATGAAAACCATTCAATAGTAATATTGATAGAAATATGCAGAATACCCTTTTCAATTTAACGTAGAATTTGAAGTTTCTTAGTTGATTTTGTTGACTTAGATGTAACAACAACATTATAAATACCATTGCTTAATGCAGTGTTATCCAAGTTATATACTGTAATATCACTAGAAACAATAATGTTATCCAACATAACTATTTCGCCAAGAGTATTAATCAACATGATCTCAAAATCACCTCTTTCAGGAGTTTCTATAACCAAATTGGTGTTGTTTTCCACAGATGGGTTAGGGAATAGCATCAATTTAGATGTAGGTTTATTTTCTTTAATATCTGCAACAATACTAGCAGTAGTGGATTGAAGTATTTCTTTTGTTACATCATCTTGTATCCATACTGCAACGCCTAAATTATCGAAATCTTCAACTGAATGACTGGTCATATGATTAATGGGTGAGTTAGCATCAGCAGGTAGAGTGTATTGTCCTTGAAAGTTGTATGAAAAGTTGTAAGTTTCTTGAACTCCAGATTGTAATGCTTGTATGGCATAACCGTTAGAGTTTGGAACCATCTTTTTCATAACATGTAGGAATTCAGTTTCTCCATTAGATCCAACATTATTATAAGTGGCAAATTCAAAAATACCTACAAAAAGTCTTAAGTTATTACTGTTGAAATCTTCAATGGGATCAATGGTTATGCCCATGTCAACAATTGCAGTGGATAAGTCATGGTAAATGCTATAATTAGCGCTTATTGTTGAAAAAGATGGTATTCCAGCGAATTCATCAAATTCTTGAGTCGTAAATCCTGAAGGGTTTCCATCATATCCACCATCTACTTCCATTCTAGGGACGGAGTTAACACCATAAAATGTCCTTCTGTCACCGGCCTCTTGAGTGTAATATGGATCACCAGAACCTGGCCAGCTCATTTGATACTTTAAAAGCGTATAATCAGTTTGAGAATAATTAGAAAGAACATTTTTGAGATTGACATTTCCTTGAACACATGGTCCACAAGTTGAACTTGTAAACACCTCTAACATAGGAACTCGTTGAACAAAGTTGTCAAATACATTTAATACCGCATATGCCGTATCATTATTTAAGTTCATATCTGCTGAACCATTGATGTTAGATGCCCAAATAGCGATTAAATAAGAGCCAGAAGAAGCAGGAGTCCATAAAGTACCATGATCAAATGTGTAATTGTCATAGCTGTTTATAGTTACGCCAGTGATGTTTTCAGTTACAGTTGGTCCTAAATCAACAGAGTAATTAAGGTCAAATGAATTAACAGCGTTTGTGCCAAAGTTAGTTAGTTCTCCAGAGATGGTAAATGGTGCATTTCCAAGAATTAAGTATGGAAAAGTACTTACTTCAACTCCAGCCATATCAGTAGCATTTTGAGTTCCATAAGTAAATTCGTAATAGTGGTTATCAGCTGGAGATGCATCAGCACCTGCCACATTGGATAGGGTAGGTGAGCCAGCTACCATTGTTGCTGTAGATCCATCAATTTGTATTCCTGCTGTAATTTGTGGATTAGCTGCAGTGCTGTGTCTTTGATCTACAATGTAAATCTTATCAGAACCTTCTTCAAGAACTATGGACCAATAAGACCAACTGCCAGCGGTATATGAACTAAAGAAAATCCAGTGTTGTTGGCTACCAGAGTTTCCAAAAGTTTTGGTAACTATATTATCATTACTACCTGTACCTTGTATACCCCATGCCATAACTGAGCTATTAGGGATTCCAGGATCTGGAAGAACAGCATTTGTAGCTCCTGGTACGGTGACAGTATTAGTTGTAAATGTTAATACGCCAGTTGAGGAAACTTTATATTGAGTAACAGGGTTGCCATTAAAATTAAAAGCAAAAGGGATGGTTTCAACGGATGACCATGTAGGGCTGGAATTGCTTGGTCCTAGTATTACGGTCCATCCTGCAGGAAGTCCTGATCCATTAGGGTATTCATTATCTGTGTTTAAACCTCCTGGGTTGCCTGGTGCAGAGGCAGGAATGTAGAAATATTGACTAAAGTTAAATTGTGTAAATCCAAGAAGACAAACAAGAATGGTAATAAGTTTTTTCATTTTAGTTTTTTGAATAAGTAAGCTATAAATATAATAAATCAGAATTAAGCATCTCTCTAAAACGCTTTGTATTTTAAATAAATTTTGATTCATTTTAAATAATTTGAAAATAAATTGACTATATATTTACAGTAATAACGAGTTTAATTCTGTCATGATAGAAAGTATTTTAAAAAAAGGAAACTATAAGATTCTTGATGTAAGGACTAAAATGGAATATTTTATGGTTAAAATAGATGGTTCTTCCAATATTCCTTTGAATCAAATCCCATATCATATTGAAGATATCAGGGCTATGCAGCCAGTGATCATTTATTGTGCGGCTGGAGTAAGAAGTGCTCAAGCTGTTTCTTTTCTAAAACAAGAAGGGTTAACAGAAGTGTATGATGGTGGTGGAATTGATGATTTAAGACAAAAATTAAATAAGTGAAAAGATTATTGATTTATATAACTACACTATGTTTTTTGAATTCTTGCCTGTCTTCGAATGAAAAAAAAGTGTTAGATATTTCAATAGTTGATTTTTCGAATAAAATCAACACCAATGCAGGTATTATTCTTGATGTTAGAACAATTGATGAAATTAATAATGGCCACATAGAAAATGCAAGCTTTATAGATTTTTATGATGAAAATTTTAAAGAAAAAGCAACTTGGATTAATAAAGACCTCCCTGTTTATGTGTATTGTCATGCTGGTGGTAGAAGTAAGAAGGCTGCTGAAATTTTAATTGATCTTGGACAAAAGGAGGTATATAATATTGTTGGTGGATACAGTGATTGGATTGAAAAAGGCTATAAAGTTGTAAATCAAGGTAAAGAATTAAGTTTTGCGTCAAAAACCTATTCTAATGACGAAATTGAAAATGTGATTAACCAAAATGAAAGGGTTTTATTAGTATTTAAAACACCATGGTGTTTACCATGTAAAAAGTTAAAACCAGTATTAGATACATTGTTAATACAATATCCTGATTTGAATTTTATTGATATTAATATGGACGTAAATAAGTCTTTAGCCAGTCATTTTAGTGTTTTATCAGTGCCTACAATGTTTTATTTTCATGATAAATCTTTAGAATTTACCCATACTGGTTTTATTGAACTAAAAGATTTGGCAATTCAATTAAAATGACAAATTGACATATTAAACTTACACTTTAATGACATATTGTCATTTATTTATTAGTCAATTTCAATTTTTTTCAAAAGGCACATCATTTGTTGTATTCTTTCCAAACAAAAAAATTAAATATTATGAATACAATTATGAAAAGAAAAGAATCTCCATTTACAGGAATTTGGAGCAATTTATTAGATCAAGACTTTTTTGGTATGCCTTCTTATGAACATGCTGTACATACCTTGCCAAAGGTCAATATAATTGAAGATAATGATAATTATATGATTGAATTAGCTGCTCCAGGCTTTCAAAAAAATGATTTTAGTATTGAATTGGAAGATGAAGTTTTAACAATATCTCTTGATATGGAAATAGACGCAAAAAACATTAATTATACAAGAAGAGAATTTAATTACAATTCTTTTAAAAGAGCTTTCAATTTACCTGAATCTGCAAATTCAAGTAAAATTGTTGCTAATTATGAAAGTGGCGTATTAAAAGTAAATATTCCTAAAAAAGAAGAATCAAAACCAATTCCGGCACGTAAAATTAAAGTAGCCTAACATTAAATTGGATTTTAAGTTTGAATGAGGCAGCCTTATGGTTGCCTTTTTTTTTAATTAAGACAAAAAATATCTAAAACTGGTAGTGCTTTATGATCAAAATCAAAAAGGGCCAGATTCTCCCAAGATGATCCATCAAGAGCATTATTTCCCTTCCAAGCTATCATTTCTCCTCCCCAATAGCAGAATCCTATACCTCCAGTAACATTATAACAAGATAGTTGTTTAATTTCTTCCATAAAATTAAATTGACCTTCAGGAGTTGCTGGAAAGTTGGGTAAAATCAAATGATCATTAGAACCTATAACATTATGAGTCTGGTCATTCCAGGATAGCGTAAACGGATAAGCAGTTTCAGCAATTAAAACATCTTTTCCCGTATTTTGATGTAAATTATTCATCACGTGACTTAAGCTGTCCAATGATTTTCCATGCCATTTTGGATAATAGGAGAGACCTATAAAGTCATAGTCTACTGGAGATAATGAATTATAAAAAGCCTCAGCACCATTATATCCAGCATAGTGCATAATGATTTTAATTTCATTATTAAAACTTCTTACGGCTTTACATGCAGTATCCAATAATGTTTTGAACTGTTCTGGTTGATTTAATTGTCCAAAAGGATGCAAAAATCCATAATTAATTTCATTGCCAATTTGTACATAATCTGGATTGACTTTTGTTATAACACTCAAGGTATAATCATAAAGACTATCGATTAATGTTGGATAATCGCATAGGTTCCAACTAGATGGAACCACTTGGTTTCCTGGGTCTGCCCAACTGTCAGAATAATGAAAATCTAGCCATATCTTATAACCTTTCTCTTTTAGCTCACAGGAGAATGAAAGTACTTCATCAAGACTAGCATGCTCATCAACTGGGTTATTCCATAACTTTAAACGTATGGTATTTACCCCTTTATTTTTGAGTTCTGTAAGAATGTCAATTTCTTGATTGTTTTCATTATAATATAGGCCATTGTCTTGTCTTATTTCAGGAAAGGTTGATAGGTCTAGACCAATGATTAAATCATCAGGGTTTGTACAATTATCGTTGCTGTTTTTTTTACATTGAAATAATGTAAGTTGGATTGCTGCTATGACGATAAGTATTTTATACAAACTTATTTATAATTTGATCTATTTAATTTTAATTAATCTCACTGATAAACCGCCTTCTTTTTCTATGACATAGTGATTGAGTGTGGTTTCGGCATCATACATTAATGGCCTAGTATGTACAAAATCCTCATAAACTTCTTCAAAACACCACCATCTGCCCATCTCTCCTAAGTATAGAAAACTCCCATCACCGTTTCTTATTCCTCCAGGAAGTCCACTGAAACCAGATTCATTTGTTGCTCCAAAATTTGGAGATTCCCATAGTGAACTCGTGTCTTTCATTTTACCACCAGCTACATTTGCATAACCCAATACCATTATTAAATCTATCCAATCCTCCTCATAGGGCACACGCCACCCTTGAGGACATATTTTACAAGAAATGGAATCTGTATAAATAGTGTCTTTTATGGCTCCGTGTACAGATTGATTATAATCATCAACACTTATGTTGTAGAAATTTTCATCTCCATTCTTTGTATTAAAAGTCATGGTAACAATTGTATCACCTGTTAGCGCATGCCAATTATATAGTTTACCATAATTTTCTTCAAACTGAGGGTCATTATTATAGTAACACCAAGCGCCATCTTCATTATTAGTCCAAGTTACATCAGACATGGCTTGAGCAATTGGATTACCATCATTATAGGTTGCTGTTTTTAGATTTACTTTCATCCATTCTTGACTCCATCCGTTATCATTTTCAATAATAACTGATGGATAGGTGTTTCCTTCAATATCTGTTAAACCACCTCCCTCACTAAAAGACACATTGGTTTCACTACTGTTTTTATTACAAGCTGAAATAAAAATTAAGATAATTAATATTATGACGTATATATTTTTGTAACCCATTGTTATTTTAAAAATAGATAGCTTAAACCAACGGAACCAAATATCATTTTAGTATTTAAACCAGTTCCAAAATAAGTGTCAAATTGTAGTTTGTCATTAATCAAGTAAGCTAGTCCTGTATCAATGTTTATTTCATTGTTAAAACCATATAATTCTATAAATGTGGTAAAATTATCATTTAAAGATTTACTAATTAATATAGAGTATCCTAAGATCTTATCATTTAAAGTATAACCAATAGTATAGCCTAAACCTAAAGAAGAACTTAAAGCCCAGCTACCAACAATTTTTGTATTAATAGGTTGCTCTATGATGGTGCTAAATTCTCCTGAAAAGCCATCAAATTGTATAGATGGTAATAATGAAATAGCATATTGATCACTTTCAATAAGTTGAATTTTAGTTCCAAGGGTCCAATTTCCTAAACTGATTTGAGCTAATTCATCATAAAGTAAATCATTCATTATTCTAATTTCTAATTTATTAGTAATTCCATATCGCATTAAAAAATTGGGAATTGAGCTGGCTGTGAGTTCGTTATAGTCACTATTGATTTGAATTCCTGTTTCTAATTGTAATCCATTATCAAGCAAGGTAGAGGCATTTTCAGTAAGTGCACTTGGTCTATCTGTAGCTATGGTTTGAGCATAATTATTACAATAAGAGAATATAAGTGCTATAAAAATCAGTTTTTTCATTCTAAAAATCTAAATATGATTTATGATGTGATCTATGATCAAAAATAATGTTTTTCTTTTCTTAACTATAACATGTAATACCAAAATAATTAGATATAATTGCTTTCTTAAATTCGTTATCTAAGAAAAAAATGAAAAAAAATTTATCTGTTAATTATTACTTAACCTTTTTATGACTTCTTGGTGTTGCGGGAAGATTTTAGATAATGTTTTTGCTGAAGGCATTTCGAAGTCTCTAAAGTCAAATCCAGGACTAACAGTACATCCACAAAATGAATAAGATGTCTTATTTTCAACTTCTGAAGCGAACCAAGTTCTAGCTGGAACAACAAATTGAAAAAAATCTCCATTCTCTAGCTTATTACCAATACGAATTAGATTGTAATTTCCATTAGGGTTTATCGTATGTAATAAAAGGGTAGACCCAGCATAAAAGTGCCATATTTCGTCTTGTCTTATTTTATGAAATGCAGAAAAATCATTTTCATTTAATAAGAAATATATAGAGGTACTGTAGTTTCTTTCACCATTAGCTTCAAAGTTGAGTGAATTATTTTTTATTACTCCTTTACTTCTGTAATTTTCTTTAAAGTATCCACCTTCAGGATGTGGTTTAAGATTAAGTATTTCAATAATTTTTTTAGCTGATAACATCAGAACTCGTGATTAGAGTAATTAATGGTGATTGAACCAGTTGAGATTTCGCCATCATCATCTTCTTCAACATAACTTTCAAAGTCACCTGTTAGCATGGCTGGCATTTTTTGATTTTTAACGTCAAATGACATTGTAATGGATTTAGGTAGATTGTGATTAATATTACTGTAAGTTAAATCTGCAGTATAGCTACCTTTATCTTTAGTTATTAAAATCATTTTTTGAATTAATTCAGATTTGTTAATCCAAAACTGTCCAGTAACTATCTCAGAGTTTATGTCCATTGGAATAACTTTAATTATTTGATGGTCATTTTCAGAACCCATGTCAATGGCGATAAAGTCCTTTTTAAACAAGTCTGTTGATGTTGCCCCCATTTCTTTTTTTGGAAGGAAGGCAAACCCTTTGATTTTATAATCAATATCATTAGGAGAATTGTAATACATTTTTCCTGTACGTTCTTTTATTTTTATGAATTTTACGTTTATATTGATATTGACATCACATGAATAGGGTGGTACTGACTCTAATCTTTCAACAACATTGAGCATTTTTACTTTTGCTTCATTCGACTGTGAAAAAACTAGTCCTTTTAAAAGTAAAGCAATTGTAATTATTGTTAATTTTTTCATGTTAGAATATCTTTTCTATTAAAATTCCAAATTCCAATAATATTAAAAATTAGGATATAGCTAATTTGAATAATAACAGATTGAATGAGTGCTGTTTTCTCTATGTTAAAGTCAAAGAAGTATTGCCATTTTGTAAAATGGCTTGTGAAAACATAGGGGATAATGTCTTTAAATATTGGTGCGCCAAGAGTAAATATAATATTGAGACCTATAAGTATGGCTATGGTTCCAACAATAGGTCCTATGGCATTATTGACAAAAGAAGATATCATCATAGAAAGGGATGCAACAACAATCATAGACAAAGTACCAGAACAAAAAGCATAAAAGAATCGCCAACTAACGTCATCACTACCAATAACTGTAACGCCTCTTCTTAAAACAATTAAATCCCCTGAACCAAATAATAACATGCCTAATCCGTATGTCATTAATGCCAAAAACAACATCAATGAAATGGAATAAAAAAATCCGGTTAATGCTTTTGCTATGTAGATTTGACTTCTTTTAAAGGGCTTTTGTAAAATTAAACGTAAGGTCCCTGAGGCAGACTCACCAGCAATAGCATCACCAGTTACTAGACATATAAGTATGGGTATGTGAATAATGATACTATTAAGCAGTATATAGGTAAGTAAATTGGCATTGATTATTTTACCTTCTAATCTAAAATCATTTTCTAAGTTTTGAATAGCAATTGAAATCAATTCCTCACCCTCATAATACATAGCTAATTGCAAAGCCCCAACAATTAAGAATATGGCTAAAAAACCAATGTAAGTTCTTGGTTTCTTGATAACCTTAAAGAGTTCTATGCTTATCAGTTTAATCAATTGGTTAGGTTCAAAAAATATTCTTCTAAAGTTCTAAGTTGTTTGATTTCAAAAATTGAAATATTATTATCGTGTAATTCTTTTACCAATTGGTCTATGTTCTTTTCTAGCCAAGAAATAGTGTAAAGATCATCATTACTGTCATAAGCGATATCTCTGCTATTAAAGAAGTTTTCGATTTCTTTATTTGAGGTTGTTTTAATACTAATTTTTATAGACTCACTAGACATAAGTTTGCCAACATCTCCCTCAATAATTTTTTGCCCTTTATTAATCACAATCATTCTGTTTGCAATTTTTTCTATTTCAGCTAAAATGTGACTTGAAATAATAACAGTGATGCCTTTATCTTTATTTATTTTCAAAATAAGCTCTCTCATATCAGCCTGCCCCTGTGGATCTAAACCATTGGAAGGTTCGTCTAAAATGATTAATTGTGGATTGTGTAAAAGAGTTTGTGCGATGCCTAAACGTTGTTTCATACCTTGCGAGTAACTACCTACTTTGTCGTCTTTCCTGTCAAATAAATCTACTTCATGCAATACATCATGGATTATTTCTGGGTTGTTCACACGAGACATGCTATACAAAATCTTTAAATTTTGATAGGCACTCAAATTTTTGTAAAAGTCAGGACGTTCTATAAGAGCTCCTATATTATTTAAGTATTTTTTGTTCTTAAAATTAACAAAAGAACCATTTAGTTTAATATCTCCTTTTTCAGGTTTTATTAATCCTAAAATCATTCTCAGCGTAGTGCTTTTACCAGCACCATTAGGACCAAGAAATCCATATATATCTCCTTTGTTGACTTGAAAAGATATATCGTCAATAGCTTTAAAATTTTTGTAGGTTTTACTGAGATTATTTACTTCTAAAATAACTGACATGTTCAAATATAGAATTTAGATATATGTTGTATTCTCTTTTAGCTTTTTTTGTGATTTACATTTTCTACTGCAGTATTTTACATTTTCCCAATTTTGCTTCCATTTCTTTCTCCACGTAAATGGTTTTTCACAAACTGAACAGTACTTTTTAGGTAAATATTCTTTATTTCCTTTCATCGACAAAACTTGGTAATTCAGACGGACGAGCATAAGGATATGAATCTATTTTTTGAAGTTTATAATAACTATTTAATCCACTTATACCAGTCGAATTTGTTTTTTCTAAATTGATGTAACCTTCTTTAGTTAAAGCACTTTCCTCAACATGTATTTGTTCTACCTTTCCAACGATCATTATGGTACCGTTTGATGGTATTGGGATACTTTCAACATATTTTAATCCAATTTTTAAAGCGCTTTCTTTAACGAAAGGTGCATTAAAATTTTTTAGATACTCCGGAGTGAAATTACATTTATCAAATTCTGAAATATTTTTTTCAAATTTAGCAGATGTATAATGCCCTTCTAAAGTCATGTTATTAGGTAATTGGTTCAAGGTGTAAACACCTAAATCAATAATATTCTCATAACTGTGTCTTCTTACTTTTTCCTGTGGTCTCAATATAAAGCCTAATAACGCTGGGTTGCTTCCAAGATGAACCACACTGCTAAAAATGGCAAGGTTAGTGTTCCCCTTTAAATCAATGCTGCCAATGAGATTTGCTGGCTTTATTCCTGTAATACTATTAATAATATTTAGCCTTTTTATTCTTGGCATTTGTTCTATGTCGTCTTTGCTAAAATGTTTCATCAGTAGTTAAATTGTTTAATTCCTTTATTCCAATACTTGAAAAAAGATCCATCTGCTTCTAAATCGGGAAATATCCAGTCTCTTTCTGTTTTGATTCCTTTGTAATGTCTTGCAAAAGGGTGTTCTTTATAGTGAATAGAATTACAATTCTTAATAATATCTTGTAATTCATTAAATTCCATTACGGCTATTTGTATGTCCTTAATTTGGGAAGATAATGTTATGATAAAGTCCATAACTTTTTCAGAAACAGGGTAAGATTTAAAATGAGAGGGCTCAAGCAAAAGTATTCTATTTCCAGCTTCATTTAAATACCAGTTGGGGTCAAGGTTGTAAGAATTGTATATAAATGTAGGTTTGCTATCATCGACTATTGGTTTAATTTTCTTAGGTAATATGGTATTTAGTTGGATTGTTTTTTGATGAGTTAAAGATGCTGGAATGTTATTAAATGAATATAAATTTTCATAGCTCTTATCCATAAATGTATTTTTATCATTAGTAAAAAAGTACTTATTTATGTTTTCTTGATTTGCTATGTATTTTTTTTGTCTTGTGGTACCAGCAACCCATTGCCAACTTAATGCATTACTTCCCCAATCGCCATCTATTAAGTGGTAATACATCCATTTCGCTGGGTTTAACCAATGGTATTGTCCAACGTTACAGCATATAGCTGCAATATACATTCTCATATGATTGTGCAAATAGCCAGTATTGTAGAATTCTTTAATAGCATTATCTATAGCACTAATTTTTGTATTAGCGTCCAATACATTTTTGGGTAAATTTCGGTGAGCAACTGGTTTTTGATTGAAACTAAGATCTACATCAATATTTGGTGACATTTGCCATTTTTTTTGCCAATAATCTCTCCAAGCTAGTTCTTGAAAAAATTTTTCAGATTTTCTATACTCCGTTTTATTTTGGAAAATTGTTTCAATAACAAACTTTGTTGAAATGACACCTCTTGATATATATGGAGACAACTTACTTACATGACCATTTTTGAAGTTTCTTGATGAAGCATATTTGCTGATATCAATATTTAAAATTTTAGATTTGAGTTTATCAATTATATTATTCACTACACAAAATTGTACCAATAAAATTTATCAGTTTAGAATTGTTTAAGTGAAATCTTGTCTTTGGGAAAACAATTGTTGATTAGAACTTATAAAATTCGGTCATGGAAAGAATTATATTTTCTCATAATTTCTTATAAAACCGTTGATTAAATTGAAGATTATCTTTCAGTGGGATTTTTTTTTAATTTTAATTTATGAATAAATGCATACTCTATTTAGTACTTATATTTATTTTACCTCTTACAAGCTGTAAAAAGGGATGTACAGACCCATTAGCTTATAATTATAATGCCAATAGATCAATAGACAACGGTAGATGTAAATACCACCAATATGTAAGATTAGATTCAGTGAGAATTTATAATGTTAAAGATGAGAATGACAATGGTGTAGGTTGGGATTCCCCATTTGCGTGGTGGGATATGACTTTTGATGTGTTTATTGATGATCAACTTGTTCATGTTTTACCAGATATTTACAGTGTAAATTTTTCCTATATGAGTGAAGATGTTTTGGTGGATTTATCAGCTGTAAGTTCATTAAAAAATTATGATTGGGAATCAAGTGATTATAAAATTGTATTTTTTGATTATGACAACCCAAATTTAGAAATTGTTGACTCTGCTATTATTAATCCATTTTATTATTTAGGAACTAGACAAAATGATCGATTTTTTGATAGTATTAGATATGACCAACATGATTTAGATTTTAGAGCATATTTCAGTTGGGACTAAAATATAATATCAATCATACTTTTGTAGGTGTTGCAATGCGCCTCTACAATGTCATAAATCTTTTCTGAATATCCGCCACCCATTGAGGTAACAATTGGTATTTGATTTTTTCTAGCTAATTCATATACTAAATCATCTCTTTGTCTACATCCATTTCTACTAACACCAAGTCTACCTAGTTTATCTGTAGATAGGATATCAACCCCAGAAATGTAAAATATAATTTCAGCACTAATTTGTTTTTGAATGTTTTTGAGCGCATCATTTAGTATTGACAGATATAATTCATCATTTGTCCCGTCTTCAAGTTCTATGTCCAGGTTTGAATTTTCCTTTTTAAAAGGATAGTTTTTTTTGCCATGCATACTAAAAGAAAATACTCGGTCTTCGTTTTTAAATATAGATGCTGTTCCATTACCTTGATGAACGTCTAAATCTACAATCAAAATTTTTCTAAAATTGTATTTTTCCATAGCATAATATGATGCTACTGCAACATCATTAAATAGACAAAATCCTTCACCT
>CEQI01007632.1_pt1 | contig 20549 bp, 19 predicted proteins | sample 531011 | NCBI WGS metagenome assembly CEQI01 (sample SAMEA2621204, study PRJEB7988) | marine metagenome | biome: marine biome (ENVO:00000447); feature: surface water layer (ENVO:00002042); material: "saline water (ENVO:00002010), including plankton (ENVO:xxxxxxxx)" | depth 5 m
AGAAGAATCGATTGCAAGTGTGTTTGTTGCGTTAGTGTATTTTAAACCAGCTCCTTCCAAAGCTGCACTATCTAAAGCTAAATTAAAATCAGAATCAAAGTTTGCTTTCGTATAAACATCTTCAACATCAAATTGAAATACACCAGTTGCGGAGTCATAAGTTAAATCACCTTGGCCAGAAAAGAAACTTCTTATTTGAGCTCGTGATCCGGCTAAATCAAAATTAACAGAAGAACCTGCACTATCTTTTACAGAAAATCCACCAGATGAATCTTTAAGTTTTAATCCACCTAAATGTATAGTTGAACCACTTAAATATAAATCTCTAAATTTTACTGCACTATCACCTAGATCAAAAGAACTATCTTGGCCGGGTAGTAAATGGCCTTTTAGTGTTAAACCCGAAAGTATAGGTGACGACTCAGAATCTAATTGTATTTGTAATTTATCGGTTCCTGAACTATATTGTTTTTCTACTCCATTACCAGTAGCAAGCGTATAATTTTTAAATGCACCTTCTGCAGAATCATATACGAGTATTTGTCCGTCTGATTTAGTACCTACATTAAAATCACTAAACTCATCAAGGGACAAAGATTCTCTTGCAGTTGATACCGGTGTTCCGATTACGATCTTTTTTATGAAGGTTGTTTGACCTACTGTAACTTTAATTGCCACTGTATATTACCTCACTTAGTAACTGATGGAGTTATTTGTATTCTGCCTTCGAGAATTCTTTCAATAAGAGTATTACCACTGCTACTATCTACGTGTGATAACTCAACATCATACACGTGTCTTCCAGCTTTCAATGCATCTGTTTGTGAATTAGTAAGTGATAATGTTACAATGCCGCCTGTTCCGTTTGTAATTACAGGATTGAATGCAGTTGCTTCTCCGGAACTGTCATTGTAATTTTTCTTTAATTTTGCTGTTACTGTATGGCCAACTAAACTTTTAGCTGCACCATTTTTATCTACTAAGTGAAGTTCTATTGTTGCGTCAGAACCTTGGTCAATTGTAAATTCTTGAAATGTGGCCATGAAATACTCCAGTTGATTTCTTTGTCGGACGCTAACGCCCCTGCCTTTATAACTATTTATACAAATTAAGATTTTAAACGCCTATAATCATAAATCTATTATAATTTTTTAATTTAAGAGTATGACTTTCAAGTATTCTCATATCGATAGAATCTGCAAATTCTTCACAGCTATTTTTACAATTAATATGATCTTCTATCTGAAAGTAATTATTACTTTGTAAAGCAACTATGGCTGTATCTTTTTTCTTTTTAACAAAATCGTTTATAACTTTATCAGTGATGTGCTCGCATGAAGTACATATAATAATATCAAAAGAAGAAGGATCAAACTCCTCAATAGTTGATATTCTATACTTAACATTAGGAAACAATTTAACTTGTTTAGTATATGGATCCATATCAAAAGATATAATATTTTTATCAATCATATGTGCAGCCAGCCCGTGCCAACCTGCCGCAACGACAATCTTGTAATCATTATACATATCTAAGTATGGTTTAATATGTTTTATTAGCCACTTTTTATTTTTAATTTGATTATCGTTTACAGAATTAGCGATATCTTTGATTAGTTTAACATTATTACAATTTTGAATTTTTTCAATAGCATATTTTAATATCATGACAAAAGTTATTTATAGTTTATATATTGATATTCCAGAGAACGAGCTTGACTACCAAAGGCCGCACTTTGGAAGTAAAATATCAAAGACTCTTCATACAAAAACACAACTTAAAAAACACTATAAATGGTTACGATATATGCAAGAAAAATATGCAGAAAACATTAACGTAGACTACAAGTTATATGAACATAATAATGAATACATAAATTACCATAAATGGTTTAAAAACACTTATCCACAAATAACTTCTTACAACATAGTTAATTTTTATAAGTTAAAAATATTATATGATCTATCAAAAAAATATGATGAAGTTTTATATTTAGACTTTGATGCCATACCTATAAGACAAAACAGTTTTTTTGATTATCATGATTTTTCTCAAGGTATTCATCTTATGACCGGCACTGCCGAATCACAACCAAAAGTTGATATTGACATATATGAAGTTCATGAAAGAATTGAAAAAAGAAAAAGAAAAAAAAATCAAATACACAGTAATAGATCGCCAACTGCGAAATATTGGAATTTAAAAGCAATGGCTATAAATGATGGATTAAGTGGCGAGGTCACACCGTATAACACAGGAATTATAGGTGCTAGTAAAGAACATTTAGATAAATTGTCTTATTTTAATAATTTTGATGAAACTATATTAATGATGAACACTTTAATTAAAGAAGAAAGTATGTTTCCTCAGTACATACATGAATTATTTGGCTATGATAATGAAGTTATATGGGGGTATAAAACCATGTTAAATAACGTAAAAACATTAAAGTTAAATCCTATATGGCACCATTTTATGGACAAATGGAATTATATACCACATAACGTTAATATTGTGCATTGCATTAATAAAAATTTTGAATATGTAAGAGAATATGTTAAAAAGAATAACTTATAGCATATATACTAATGATATAAATCAGCACACCTCTTCAAATGATTTTAAGAAAAATCAATTTGAAAAATATAAAGTGCGAATAGAAGAATCTCAAATTAATTATGCTAAAAATTGCAACAGCGAATACAAACTTTATACTACCAATAACAACGATTATGATAAAATACAATTTGAAAAAATATTTTTATTTGAAAAACTCTTAGAAACATATGACGAGGTTTTATATTTAGATTTTGATGTGGTACCGCAGACAAAAAAAGTAATATTTGATGAGTTTGATTTAAATAGTATATGCGGGTACTCCTTGAATAGAGTCGTTACAGAAAAAAAGATGAGAAATAAATTAGCAAGAGATGATTTTGATAGAATGAATATGTTTATTAAAACATGTTGTAAATCCGCAATGCTTTTATTAGATGATATTGTTGGAAATGAATTATTACTTAACACTGGAGTTTTAATTGGTAATAAAAATTCGATAAAAAAACTTAAATTTACTAAAAATTTTAACAAGTTAAATAAAAAATTTAAACACGCAGTTTTTGATAACTTATATCCTGAAGAAATAAATAGATGGTGGAAGCCAAACAATGAAGTTTACATGAGTTACTTAATAGAAAAGAATAAAGTTCCTTTTACAAATATTGGCATGCCATGGAATTTTATGCTTGATGATTACTGTCCTAATCCATCGTCAGCTGCATATTTTTTACATCACATTAGAAAAGAATTTGAGTTAAGTTTTAATGAAAAATGATTTAGTAAATAAAGAATACTTTAGAATGATAACTATTGATGGCTCTAAAACTTGCACATTAGAATGTCCTAAATGTAGAAGACAGCAATACAGAGACTTAAAGTTACCACCCGGTGGTCCAAGAGGAACTGACCTATCATTAAAAAATTTTAAAAAAATGTTAAACCATTTTGATCAATTTTCATTTTGTGGACAAGTCAGTGATCCTATATTTACTCCTAATTTTATAGAAATACTTCAGTTAATAAATGATAGTGGTAAAAAAGCTTCAATTGCAACAGCAGCAACTTCTAAAAAACACAATGAAGAATGGTATAAAAAAGCTTTTAAAGCACACCCTAAAGCTAAGTGGGTTTTTGGAATAGATGGTTTGCCTCATATGAGTTTTATGTATAGGATAAATCAAGATGGAGAATTTTTATTTGAAATGGCTAAAATGTGTGCAGAAATGTGCAGGCTGTCTGTTTGGCAATTTATTGTATTTTCTTACAATGAGCACCAGATAGATCAAGCAATTGAACTAGCAGAAAAACACGGAATAGAATTTGAAATAAATCTATCTACAAGATGGAATTTAGGCTTTGACATATATAAACCAAAAAATGCTATGCTTTATAAGAAAAGACCAGAAGAATGGAAAGAGTTAAAACAAAACATATGATAAACCCTAACGTGAAAGATGATTGGCAACTTGTTCCAAGGTGTTTGAGCGGTAGCAGGTGTCCTGCATATGTTAACACTGGACATATATCGCCTTGTTGTTGGGTAGATGGAGAAGAAGTTCAAGCCGAAGAAGGGTATAAAGAATTGTTTAGCGATGAAATGAAACTAGATAATTTTGAAACAGTAGACAAAGTTTTTTTATCTGATCAATGGGTTGATTTTTTCAGTATGTTAAAGAATAATCCAAAGGCAGCTCCAAATATTTGTTGGAAACACTGTGGTCATTTTGTAACAGTTGAAGGACAAAAGACTGCAATGAGAGACATATTCAATTCAGAACAGTATAAAAATCTTAAAGAAAATTATAATTTAAAAAGTGATAGACCAAGGTGTGTTGATGGCATATCTGCTATATTAACTAAGAAATGATTTACAAAAATAAAAGTGGATTAGTAAGTTTTCTTATAATAAAAGAAATAGATTATTTAAACGAAGACATGGCTATTGAAAAAGAAGAAGATTATAATCATTTAAAAGATAAAACTTTTAATCGTATACATGTTCCAAATTTTAGCTTTAAGAGAAAAGATTCTAGTATAACATATAAGTCTGACTACATTAAAGGCATACAAATATGTGAACATAATAAAGCAAAATATAAAGATATAATATTTGAAGATTTAGTTAAAAGACAAAGCGACTACAGTTTTACTGGTTATTATTTTACAAACTTTATTATTGAAGAACACACAAACAGAATATATTATATAGACTTAGATGATTATCGTAAAAGTACTATAAATGAAAGAATAGAAAGGTTTAATAAGTTTTGGTAAGAGTGATAGCGGTTAACACTGGCGATAAGTTTGATAAATGGTATACTGATAACTTAAAGTACATGATTGATAATTATTCTAACTTAAATTATGATAAGTTTGAAGTTATTGATGAAGAAATATATGAAGGAGTTTTTGACAAGCTTCAGATGTTTAATAAGTTTAGAGATGGCCAAAATATTTTTTTTGACCTAGATATTCTTATAAAAGGTGATTGTAATAAATTTCTAAAAAAAAAATTAACAGTATGTCATGCTTGGTGGAGAAAAGTTTGGAACACTCATCTAAACTCATCTATAATATCTTGGTATGGAGATTATTCTCATATATATGATAAGTTTAACGAAGATCCTGACTATTATATGGTTAAATATTGGAGAGGTATAGATGAATATTTAGATCAGAATTTTAAACCAGATGAATATGACTCGTCGTATAAAGTTAATTCTTATAGACACATGGATATAACTAAACAAAAAAATTATGATATAATATTATTTAATCAGCGTTATCAAGCAATGAAGACTTTCGGCTTTTGGTCTAACTATTTTCTGTGATTTCAATAGCAATTTTCAAAGCCTCGATCATAGTTTTAGTTTTTCTAAGTTTAGCTTTTAATGCTTTATTTTTTGACAGTCGTATTTTTTCAAACTCAAATAACTCGAGCTTAAACATAAACAGTCTTTCTTTATCTTTTTCAGTGTCAAAAGGAGTAAATATGGCACTCACTATAGCTTTGTATATTTGAGAGTTGACTGAATTTATATCATACAGTAGTCCTCTTTCTTTAGCTATTTTAACTATCGTATCTTCTAATGCTTGGTTTTGCTCTTTTATATGAGCATATGTGGCTTCATGTAAAGTGTCAATATCTGTGTGAGTTAATAAAGTTTTCCATGCTTTACTATCATCATTTGCTTCAATATACTGGACAACATTTTTGCCGTCTTTTTCCCACAACGCTTCAATTAAATTTCTCTCATCATTACAAAAATGAGCTGATACGAAGGTATGACCTTTCATTATTCTCTCCTAATTTTTAAAGTATAACTATTTATAACTTGTTCAGTGCCATTTGGAAATTCTTGAGATCTATAGATATTAGAGTGAGGATGCCCGGTTGGATTTGTAATTCCTGTATTATAACTACCAGCACCATCAAGTCTTGTATCAGTTATGACGCTACCTTTCGTGGTACCGCTTCCACCTATCTGATATCTTATTGTTGAACCAGAAACTGAAGATGTATAATGATTCATCATTTTTTGTAACACTAAAGTAAAATCAGAGTTAGTAGTTCTTTTTAAATTATTATCTGTGTCAATTAAAAACGGTAATTTATAATCAGTATCACCAAATGCAGCGCCTTGATTTGTTCTGTGTAAATAAAATGTAGTTACATCAAAAGGTTGGTCTAATGTTTCAGGAATACCACCACCAGAATAAAGTGATGTATTTGCTCTTGTATCAGTAAACACCGGTTTGTTACTAATTAGTGTATGATCCGCTAAACTTGTTGCAGTGTGTATTCTAAAAGTTCCATCCATATCACTGTCTGCAACTAATAGGTTTATTGCTGGAGAAATGAAAGTATCAAAAAGATCTGCAGAATCCATTGCTCGAATATCTGTGCCGTCATAATACACAGGAAATGCTTTATTATTGACATCATCTGCTGGAGGAGTGTCGGTATTAATGACTTGTTTTAATTGATCGTATGTAGTATCTTGCTGACCCGGTTCTGCAGTGGATGTTTCTTGAACAAAATCTCCAGCGTCTCCAGTTACGCCATCACCATCACCAGTACTTGACGCAGCAGTACCTGCTGTTTTACGAGTATCAATCATACTATTTAAGTTTCCAGCACTGCTGTCAATTTCAAGAGTTACGGACGGGCTTTGACCGTACATGTATACACATTTTTTTTGAATTTTAGTGATATCTGAATCAGACATTTCTCTAAGATGTCCAGCATCATAGTATAGTGGTCTGCGAGCTGTCATGATTAAGAACCCGGTGAAAATATCGTCTTTAGTACTGATCCGCCTGAATCTTTTATTAATAATGCCACAGGTGTTTTAAATCTATTTGCTGTGACCGTACCAAGAGCTATTGAAAATTGTCCGTCAGCTGAATCATAAGCTATACAGCCGGCACTATCTTTAGCAAACTGAGATCTTATCGTTACTTTACTTGGTCCATTTAATGATATGACACCAGTATCAGGCTCAAAACCTAAAGTTCCTAAATTTCCAGCAGTGTTTGAAGCAGATATTTTTCCAATCGATCTTAATTTAACATAATCAGAATCTACTAAATTCACTATAGCTGCAGAATCTGTTGCATTATCGTTGATAAGTGCTATTATTTGTGCTGAATCTGTAGCGTTTTGAAATACAAAATTGACTGCTTTAGCCAAACTTGCTTTAGAGGTTATACCTGCATCTAAACTATCTAAATCACCTGTATTTTTTGACAACAGGTTTGTTTTAGTTACTAAATTTGATACTGGATCATTTAAGTTTACTGTTACTAATGCCATCTAATTTCTCTACAATATTTGTTAATACACTCTTAATTTCGCTAACATCATTCTGCAATTGTGCAATTTCATTATTTTGGTTTTTTCTTGCAAGTTTACGCATTCTTGCAGCTTCTAACTCTTCTTTATTTATATTTAATATTACACCACTTTTGCTTTTAACGTATTCATCATGACCTTCAATTTTAATATGTTTCATTATACACCTAGTGCTATTACTCTTAATTCTCTTATCTTTGGAACTTTAGACTGACTGGTGCTTCTAAATACAATTTTAACTTGAAATTTAGTAAATGCTGTTAAGTCACCACCTAATCCACCAGCTAAATACCTGTACTCTCTAAAAATGGATTGATTATCATCACTGGCTGGTGTGGTTCCTTCTACACCAACTAATGAAAAACCTTTATCTCTTATGTTTTCATCTGACGTAGCAGTTCTAAAATACACTTCAAAATCAGTCGTACTTGGTTTATTTGCTGATAATAATATTTTTAATCCTACTGCATCTTGCTCAAGTTCTACAATACGTGTTAAATGTTTTGCTGCAGAACTACCAAATTTTGTAGTTTCATTTGCAAAAGATATAGGTACATTAAATCCAGTAGTAGAGGCTGAGTCTTGTTTATCAATTAAATTATCAATACAAGTCACAGATGTTCTTTGTAAATCAATCATCGGCGCAACATTTGTGTTTTCAGATGCAATTTTAATTTGCATTTGAAAAGATTTATTGCCTGACATTTCATCACCTTCAGCGCTATCATTTGCTATGAGTCTACGAACATCACTATAATTATTTTGATTTAACCTTATAGGAGAAAAATCGCTAGATAATTGAAATGCAGTTTCAGACCCAGCATAACTTTTTGCTGTAGTTGTTTTTATCATAGCATCTAATGATGTATTTTTTGGTTGTAAAAATGCAACGTTAGGATACAAAACGCTATAAGGTATATTTCTCGATACTTCCATGTTAGCACCACCACCTTCAGCATTTCGACCTGCGGCAGTTGCTGCGGCAAAAGTAAATCCAGTCCAATCAACTTTAATTATATCTCTAGCGCCATTAATGCTTGCAGCTGGAATTTCACCGACTGCCGTTGCTCCAGATATTAAAACAGTTTGACCTACTTGCAAACCTGAGTTAACGTATTGAGCTGTTACAGTAGTACTTCCTTGAGTAACTGAAAGACCATTTTCTCTAAGTTTTCTTCTACCTAAATTCGGATTAGTTAGTTTTATCGTTCCCACCGCATCTTTAAATTGTGCATTAAAGAGTTTAAAACATAAATCTAAATTTTGTGATGGAGTGAATGTAACATTATTTGATGAAAGAAATAAACTTCCTGATAATGGTTGCTTATTTATTTTTTTCTCAGTACCTCCAACAACAAACTCATCTATTTCAGCCACCCATACTTTATAAAATGCTGAAGCTGCATTCACTACTAATGCAAAATCAGTTTGACCTGATAAAAATATTGGTTCATCAAAAAGGAATGTTGTAGCTGAAGATGCATCAGCGCTTGTTGCAACACTACTACTATTTACAGAAACTTGAGAACCCGGTAATATTTGAGAAGATGAAGGTAAACCATTTACCATAGGTCTTAATTCTATTTGAACAGGCAAAGCATCATCTTTAGCGGAAAAGAATAATTGAATTTTTGTTACGTATATGCCTTCCGTTTCAGCTATGAAAAACGATTGAGCTATAGGTTGTTTATTTAAATCGTATCCTAATGAGGTTATTGCCATTTTTAACTCGCTTTTTGTAATACTTGTCTATAATCACCGTGTACCGTATAGACATTACTTCCACAGTATACATCATAGCTTTCAGTGTCAGTTGCTATGAAAACAGTTGGAACAACTTTTTCTACATATCTTGTGGATTTTACTTTTATACTATTTATGTAGTCACCGACTACAACATCTTCTGTTTTTTTCCAGCTTCCATTTACTAGTACAGGGTGATCGTTTGTAATTTTAAGTTCATCATTAATTATATAATATCCGTTTCTCACATGCTTATGTATAACTTCTGTAACGGTACCATATGAAACGGCATCACCAACTTTAACGTTTGTTACTTCAGATATTCTTCCATTTAACATAACTTTCATATCTTCAAGTAAGCACACAACACCCATGCCATCACCGCCTTCATAACCACCTGATCCGCCGCCACCGCCGTTAGATGAACTTTGAGCATCATTTGAATAATTAGCGTTACCATCGTTACTACTGCTATAGTTAGCGTAATTGTTAACAAAATCACCTTCGGATCCGGTAGTCCAATCATTATTATGAGTTACGGTTTTAGTTTCTGTTCTTGGAGGACCACCGTCATCTCCTTCAGAAGTTGAATAGTATGTTCCGTACAATGTCCCTTGTCCAGTAACCTTTAACACTCTTGTAGCATTATACGAACCTTGTTTCGTATCTATCAATCCAGATGCAGTATAACTCGCACTAGCACTAGTTCCTGAAAATTTAAGATTGTATGCACTGATATCCATTAATCTAAATTCACGTGCACCAGTTCTAAATTTAAGATCTGCGTTATTTGGTATAATGAATGCACCAGTAATCTCACCATTAGCATCTGTGTTTAATGTCTGATTAGTTGGATTGGGGTATGAAGTTACATTTCTGAATAAATTACTATTGTCAGAATCTCTTTCACCGTAATTTTTAAATGCTTCAACATTAATATAATTTCCTGTTGCAGAGTCTGATACATGTTTTCCATCAAAGAATGCATAAAGTCTAGTGTTTGGTCTCATTCCAGTAGCTTTAAAATAAATTCTTCTAGATCTTATAAAAGGAGCAAATGCTGTTTGTAAAACTTTATCTTCAACTAAATCTAATATTGTTTCTTCACTTACAACTTTATTATATACATTACTGATAGTGTTTGTTTGGCTTCCAACTTTTAAATCTTCGTTAGTTAATCCACCCCAGCTCCAAGACCAGTTATTCCAGTTGTAAGCATTTTGCGGTGATAATCTAGTAGATGTACTGAGAATTTTATTAGCTAATCTTTCAGTGTCTCTCCATTCATCACCCGATGGTGATAAAACCACTGTTCCATCATATATAGCAACACCAAAAGGATTTATTGAAATAGCTTTACTTGCTAAAGATTGGTTTATATAAGCGCTATCATTATAATGCATGTAAATATTATCACCTTTTCTCCAAACATTAGATGAATTAGCAGAATCAAATACTAGTTGAACGTTGTCTTCTGTGAATGCAGGCCTTAATGTGTGCTCTATTGGATCGATCGACGCTCTATATTGTGTTCCTGGAATAGCATCTGAAAAAGTGTGATCTACAAAATTATCCACGAAAAAACCAGTTTTTGTTCTATCATTTCCCGCAGAATCTAAAACTTGAAAATGTTCAGTTGCAGTTTCTAGTAAACTCAATGAAGCAACTTCTTCTAAATTTGCTAATCTATTTTCAAGTACACCAATATCTTTCATAGTAAATCTTCTATATTCGAGCTTATTCATAGATAAATCAGAATCATTTTGTGTATTTGGATTTAATCGGAAATCATATAACCCTAAAGACCCGGCTGGAATCTGAGGAGGTTTAACATTAAACCCTGTATCACTTGTAATATATTTCAATACGCCTTCTTTATCTATGACAAGTTTTCCAGCTTGAAAAAGATAATAATTTACATCTAAGTTGATTGCTGTTCCCGGTTGAGGAACATTATGAATTCTTGCTTGTGTGCCTGTAAACTCACCGTTAGAATCCATAACTGATCTAAAATCTAAATGACTTATTAACTTTTTGAGTTTACCGTCACTTGCTCTAAATATTGGTATTAAATCATCTCTTACGCCTGTTCCAACATAAGATGGTCTTGCAAAAAATTCTCCGTCATTGCCATGCTCAAAATATTGATATTTAACGTAGACATACGTGCCGGCAGATCCTGGTGATGTTTGGCCATCTCTTAATATCAACCTACCTCTGGCATAATGATTGTCTCTTTGACCGTTATCTAAAAGAAATCTTTTAGTGTATAACTCACCGGGCTTTGTAGTTCCAGCATCTGCACTATCAGAAATATATTCTATTGAAAAAATATCTGCTTTAGGTAGCTGTACGATTGTATTATCACCTGAAGTTGATATAGGATAAAAATCACTCTTCGTTGTTAATGTTTTTGTTCTGTGAGAAGCTTGTCGCTTAGTGACATATGCAAAAACTTCCATATTTTTTGATGCTGGAAGATTAGTAATAGTGACCGCTTTTCCTGCAAGAGAAAGAACAGAATTAGGCTGAGCCCCGACACGTGTAGTAGGAGTTATGACATCACTGTCAACTGCAGCAAACACCCAATCACCAACATTAGTAAAGAGCTCAGAACTATCAGGTAAATTTAAGGTTAATGAACCGCCTCCAGTAGTTGTACCAGTAAATCGTTTTTGTGCCGTAAATGTAACACTATTTGTAACAAAACTTTGAGGTCTATTTTTAGGTAAAGGAAACAATGAAGTATTAGTGCTAGCTTCTTTTAACACCGCTTTACTATTTTCTAATTTAATATTGAATGTGTTTGATATACTTGTGCCAATACTTTTTGCATTACGAAAAGCTTTTCCAGCTTGCATTTGAACATCAAATAAATGGTATCTATAATTTGCACCTTCTTCTGAAATTGCTTTTACTCTTGCAGTACCAATAACACTACCTTGATTGTCTTGAGAATCATGAATATTCATCTTTTCAAATTCATGAATGTTCGGCAATCCCTTTGTTGCGGAATCAGTGTCTGCGACCGAACTGCCTGGGTCAACTATAACGTAATTACCAAAGTTAGCGCCGACTTGCTCGTTTTGAACTAATCCAGTAGCTGTAACTTTAGGAACTCTAATTCGAGTAGGATATGATCTTGCTGCTCTATGTCCATCAACCACCACAATACCATCGCTCACTCTTAACAATAAATGATCTGTTGCAGAATCAGGTTCAAAATGTGCAACAAAAGGTTTTACTATATAGTCTCCAGAATTTTCTTTAATTCTTTCAGATATCATTTTGCTTGGTATATTATATGCATCATTTTCGTTTATGGCTTTAAAAATTACACTATTTGTAATTGATGCTACAAATATGAAGTTATCATTTCCACCAGTGACGTCTTTTTTCTCGGCTATAGTAAGTTTGATTCTATATCTATCAGCACCTGGTGCAGTTTCATTTGGTGTAGCTCCTTGATTATCAAATAATCCTGTGTCATCTGAGGTAGTTACAACATCTTCAGTAACTTGATAACCTATTTCTGTTGTAACCGCGTCTGTATATCTTGATATAATTTTTGATTGTGCTTCTGCAAATACAAAATGACCTCTGGTGTAGTAAACTCCTTCAGAAAAATTAACTATTGTTCCAACACCTACTGCATCAAAGTCATCACTATTTTCAACTTGTAGCGTGAATGAACCACCCGTTAACAATTCATCTTTTCTAAAACGTTTAGTAGTTGTACTACTCGTGGAGGTTTCACCAACCGTACTGGTGTAACGAACATAAAGAGTTACGGGGTCTGTGGTAGGATTAGATCCTGCAGCTTCAGCTCGTAAAACTCTTGCTTTTATCTGAGAATCTGTACCAGTGAATTCAACTCCTACATAATCAGCTAGATCTGTCGCAGGGTGATTTGTAGGATTCAATCTAACATATTCAAATTTAGGATTAATATTAACGCCGCCGGGTCTAACCAATGAACCTTCTTTAAATATATTATTACCCATTCTTGAAACTTGTTTTTGAAGAATGGTTTGTATTTGTGTTAATTCACGAGCCTGAAGAGCTCTTCCGGTATTAAATAATATTTTATGATAACCATCACTATCGCGAAAATCATCTTTATATGTACTTGAAAACGTTGAATTTGTAAGATTTGTTGCCATATTTCTTCTCTATATCCTAAAGAGTTATTACCACTTTAATATCTTCTTTTTGATCTGCAGCTCTTGTTACAGGAGCTCTATTTTCATAATAAAATATTTCTCCGCCGTGTCTTATAATGCCATCAGAATCATTTGTAATGAATTTAATTGTACCTTGGTTAGTATTTAACGCTTCACCAACTTGAAAATCATGAAAACCACTTGAATCGTTTTGATGAAAAAATATTCTATTAGTTCTAATCTCATCAATGTGACCTACTGCACCACTCGTGCCGCCTTCAAGTCTGCCATCAATTGAAAAATTACTTGCATCACCTGAGTCTGTAAGCTCTATGAATCTCAATGCTCTGCCAGTAGTACTTGTAAAAGTATTTCCAGTTGCCGATGATTTTGGATTTTTGATCAACATTATTTGTCTAAAGTCATTTCCTACTACAAAATCATCTGCGCCAACAACACCGGCCGCGGCGCCTTCTGGTTTAATTGTAAACATAAGAGAAGTTGATTTAAGTTCATCTCTCACATCTGCTGCAAATCCATTTGGTGGACTTAATATAGGTCTTAATGTAGCTTCAGTTGACGGTGAACCAGCAGTAACTCTTGCACTTGCAAAATTATAACCACTACCTAATGAACCAGCTGAATCCATCTCGATTTTAACTATTTGACCACCAGCTGCAGTAGCTGTTGCGGTGGCTAACGTTCCATCACCTCGAATAACAACGCTATGACTTCCAGCAGTATAACCCGCTCCAGTATTTACTACAGCTATACCTGATATTTGTCCTGGGATTGCTGCTTCTTGAATTGTGACTTGTTGTTTTCTTGAAGCATCAATAGTAGTTGACATGTCTAATTCTTTTTGAACCGGCATAAAACTAGATGTAAGAAATGAATTAGCTCTCGTTGCAGTTAATGCAAATAAAAATTTCCACATGTAGCCATCTGCTGTTGAAAACGCTGCAGCAGCTTGGCCTGTTGGTTTCACAGTTGATTGAACGGCGGTGCCGTCTGCCGATTTACCTTGTTGTAAACATATATACACATTATTATCTTCAGTCAATACATAATATCCATTAGTAGGAATTGAAGTTAAATCATCATCATATGCAGGATATATTAAACCACTTGACCAATTTTTTCTTGGCACCACAAAACTACAACCTTCGTGTTTCTTAACTGATTGCAGCGCAGCATAAGCCATTCTCGTAGAAAATTGCGTGTCTGTTGGATCAGGTATAACTGCATCGGATGAGCTATCCCATCCTCTCGATCTTCCTATACCAATGTAGAAAAATGCATCCGCGCTATCACCTAGTATACGTCCATCTGAGTCAATTTGTGCTTGATCGAATATCGATTGAAGCATATGTTTTTTAAACGGGTCTGTAATTATTGCTGCCATATTTTATTCCTTATGATACCGTTACTTCGCCTTGGTTACCTACTAAATACCAGTTAGTTCCATCAAATACACAAGTACAACCGTCATGTTGTGCTAGTGCAAAAGAAGAACCTTGTCCAAAATTGGTTGGTGTTACTGTCATGGTACCGGCACCTTTATTTGTAAAAATTTTATATTCACCTGCTGCAGCTCCATCAGCTAAACTAACTGCCAAAGCTGAACCTTTATTACCTATGATATATGTATGGTTAGTACTAGCCGCAGCGTCTGCAGTCATGGTGTCAACGCTAAAAGTAGGTTTTAATGCACTTACACCAACATTACCTGTTCCTTTAGCTTGAACAACTAAACTAACATTAGTATCATCACCAGCCGCACCAATTATCGGTGCATTATTAGTATTCTTATTGGTAATGTTTACGTGATTAACCGCACTTCCAGTTTTAGTAAAAGATATTAATTCGTTGCTTGATGAATCGTTTAGTGCTTTTCCTATTTTAGGATCATTTATTTGCGCAGCTGCAATGGTTTTATTTCTAATAGTTTGTGTACCAATGTCTGATAATAAAGTTGCACTATCATTACCTATTGTACTACCACCGGGTAGTATTAATGTATTTGTTGCACCTACACTATGAGGTGCAGATCTGATTATTTGACCGTGACTGTTTACAGCACAATTAAGCTGAATCATACCTTCAGTAGAACCACCACCTCTAAATTCTGTAATATATGTATGACTATTGACAAGTAAGTTTCCAGTTGCATTCGTTAATGTTTCAGTTTGCAAACTTGAAATACCAGCAAATGTTGTTGCAGTACCGCCTAAAGCAACTGCAGTTGAGCCTATTGTTGTAGTGGCTGTTATCGTGTTGTTTGCAATATTAATTGTTTTGTTAACAAGTGTTTGTGTAGCTTCATTAAGAGTTATGACACCAGTAGCGTTCGGTAATTGAATTTGTCTATCTGCAGATGCATCTTGTGCCGTCAAACGAATTTCATTAGCATCAATAGTTGCACCTTCAAAAACAATGGCACTATCTTCAAAAGTTATAAATGTAGATAAACTATCACCTCCACCAGCGCCTAAATGAGTATACAACTCAGTAAAATTTGAATTTATTTTAGTAGCAGCTGTACGTAAAGTATCACCTGTACCGTCGTTTGCTGCTGTGCCTGTACTAATATTTTGTCTTGTCATATAATTAATTCCTAATTAGTTTTATTTATATCAGAAAGATGAGTCACTCGTATATCTTGTGAACATTTCATTATCCATTGTTTCAGTTTCTAATGACATATCTGGGCCATCTGAATCATATGCAGTAAGAGCATATACACTAGTAAATGCCCAATTATCTTTTACATCTCCAAATTGATTTCCAGCCTGACTAAATTCTAAGAATACATTAGAATCAGCTATGTTTTTAATGTAAATATTACGATTAACCCAAGTATTAGATCCAAATTGAATTTCACCTGGGCCTGCTGAATCAAGCCTAGAAGGTGAAGTTATTTCACCTGTTGAATCATCAATTTTTTGACCAAAATCAAGCCTTAAACTTTCACCCGGGTTATTTCCTTGAGGTTCATTACCCCATTGTCCATTTTGAGCTCTATTAACCCAGTAATTTAAATATTCAACTCCAGTTAAATCAACTTTATGTTTTGTAGTATAATGTCTATAATAGTTTTCACCCGGAGCTCCTGTAGTAGAATCATTTAAATTAGCAGTAACTATCACTGTAGTGTTTTCACTAATAAATCCAGTTGAATCAGTAGTGGACATTGTTCCCATTCCAACTGGATTTCCCGGTGCATTTGGATATGCGCCAAAATTACTGTCAGCCGTGCCTTTATGATTATTCCATTCAGAAATTGTACCTACTAATCTTAGTGTAGGATTATTTCTATCAAAACCATTTGTAGCTGAAAAATTAATTTCGTCAGATGCTATATCAAACACTCTTCTTCTTCTGTTATTATCAAAAGTAAATGAGTTAGGAGTTATAACTTTTTCAACAGTGCCATATATATTATTAAGTTCAAAAACTCTAAAGTCTTGATATTTACTAACCAAGTCGTCTAAAGATGCTCTATACGATCTTCCACCACTATCGAATAATGCAGTCATTTGAACAAATGGTGCAATAGGCGATAATAATGCTTCGCCGATAACAGGAGTGCTTACTGAATCTTGTTCACCCGGTAAATCAGTGAAGTTAAGTGCTAAGTTACCTTCACCTACAATTTCAACTTCACCTTGAAAATACCAGCCTGCAGGGTGAATAAATTTCTTATATAATTCTCTCCAAGTGTCTACGGACAGTCCAGATTTAATTAATATAGAATATATTTGATATAATCTATAATTTTGTAAAACTTTACCTCCATCAACGCCAATTAAAGATACACTTGCATCACTTGAATCAACTGCCACTCCAGGGTATGGCCCAGGGCCTATAACAAAAATATCATCTTTAGGATAACTTATAGTAACTTCTTCCTGAAAAAAAGCTCTAAAAAATTCTTCAGCTGAAAATCTTGTTCCTTTGTTTTTAGCTAATTCTGCTAATCTTGTTGCGTAAAATCTTGCATCTGTGAAGTTATCGCCATTAGGTAATCCACCTGTTATTTCAGATATAATAGAATTTAAAGATTGTGTTTCTGCGGCATGCACATCTCTTTGTGCAAATAATTGTCTTACATTATCATCAAAAGAACTTGCACCTATTGAATCATCTAAAAATTCATAGTAGTTTTCTAGAAAAGATACTAGTTTTGGAAATTCAGAAGTGTAATATTCTGGAAGAGATTCTCTTACTTTTCTAACTAAGAAGTTTTTCGGTCTTCTATTATGATGATAATTTATTGTCATTTTATTATAATGTTGTTAAGGTGTTTTGAAAATCAATTACACCGAGAGCTTGTGACCTTGTTTTATCTATATCAAGTATAAAATTACGTAAAGGTCTAATTGTACTTTGATTTGCAGGTGTAACTGAAAACTTTATTGAGTCGCCATCAACTCCAGTAGGAGTAAATCCTACTAAATCAATTCTTCCAGCTGTTGCAGTATATGAACCAATATTTTCAGCTTCAACCGTACCAGCATCATTTAATATTTGTAACGTATTAGTTTTTAATAAATTTTTAATATTACATGACCTACCATTGAAAGTAAATTTCGAACTTGTTACAGTATGATTTTCATCATCAGGTGAAGCTATTATCATAGGAAAATTTATTTTATAACTTAAAGTTGTACCTATTGACGGCACTAATCGTTGTTGAACTTTTACTTCTATTTTAGAGTTTAATATTGAAGTGCTAATATCATCTATCTGAGTTAATAACAATGACCTTCTAAAAACTTTGCCAAACTTATTTAAATTCGTAGTAAAAAATTCGTTTATTTTATTACTTACATTTGTTTGCATACCTTGTAATGAAATATCAGTTAAATCTGGATCAAAATTAAAAGTAGTATTTAACTCTAAGAAAGATGTTATTGGGTCTTGATATATTATATCAATAGACATAATTGCTAAATTTTCGGAAAGTTCAGATCTTATTTCGTTTTTTACAGTTTCTTGTGTGGCAGTCGTTATATTATCTTTAAATTTAAGTCCAACATATACACATCCATATTTTGGTGGATCATTGTCGGCTCCGCCGAAAGCAATAACGTCATCTAAGAATGAGCCATAATTTGCATTTATTTGAGCTCTGTAATCTTCAGCTGTAACTAACCTTCTTTGAGAAGAAAACACTATTCCAGCATTTTGTCTTATGGATTCAATTGATTCTTTAAAAGCTCCACCAGCTGCTCGAGCAGATGTTGTTACTGAAAGATCATATGTTTGTGATGGAGATTGTGCCGTATTATTGAACTGAGTTGTAGTTGTAAACGCAGCTGCATCATTTGCAACTGGCCCTTTAGTTGAAAGATAATTTATTTCGATTCTACTGCCAGCTGTAGGTGCTTTACCTGTTGTAAACCCATCACCAAATATAACCTCATAAAAACCATTTGGCACTTCTTTTATTTGATAGTGTGTAGAAGTTGAAGTGATTCTTACTGATTTGTTAATATTAGTATATGTGTCAACTGCAGTTGTGCTTGTAGCAGTTTCAAAAACATTTACTTCTATAGTTGAAGTGTCAATAGTAGTGTCTGGTATAACGTATATTTGTGAATCAGCAGTATCACCTACAAAAAATGTTTTAGTTTTTATTGTTCCTTCAAAAACTGGTATATCAGGAGAGCCTGTATCATCTACAAATTCATATACTCCACTACCATTATCCGTTGCTGTAAAATTTGATCTTGTTTGAAAAGTATATGAAACACCATCAACTGAGGTTGTAAAAGGTGTGTCTTTTAGTAATGTTATTGTAGTAGGCCTATCAGTATTGTTTATTGTGTAAGATAAATTTAATTTAGCTTCTGCTGATGTAAAAGATTTTGGATTATATCCTAAAGCTTCAGCGTGTGAAACAAGAGAACTTCGAAGTTGAGCAGTGTTTAAGAAACTTTCATTAAGTGCAAAATTAGCAGTTAATCCGTTTAAATGAGTATTGTACGCTAAAACATCTAGTATGTTGCTCAAGCCTGATGCTTCAAAATCATAATCTGCAAATTCAGATTTTTTTTGTAAAAATTCTTTTAATCTCGACTTGATAGTATCAAAGTCTAAATCAGATGATCTTATAGTTGTTGCCATTTATCTTAACCTCGTTAAAGATATATCTACGCTTTGTTGTTCTTGTGTACTTATCACTTTAAATGTAACAGTTGCTCTTACTTCATGATTATCTGGATTGAGTACAGTGTTGACATTTAAAACTTCTGCTCTTGGTTCATATGTTTGAATTGCAGTAATAATATCATCTTCCAACATTGTATCATCAATCTCTGTACTTAATCTAAAAAGCATAGCATTTAAATCTCCACCAAAGTTAGGAAGAAATGGCTTTTCTGAAAAGTTAGTAAGTAATAAGTTTTTTACAGCTTGTTTTACAGCTGCAGCATGTGATTTTTTAAAAATATCACCTGAAGCTTTGGCAGTAAATGTTAAGTCTATATCACTATATGATTTACTTCTTGATGTATTTATAGTGGTAAGACCAATGTTTCCATCTTCTACTGCAAAGGCTCTAGTCGGCATTTATAATTCCTTTTAAATTATTTTTTTCTATTTATATCAAAATTTCCATAAGTTCATTAGTTGTTTGAACATTGTTATTGAATCTTGTTTCTACTATATTTTCGTATCTCACGCTCCAAGGTGCAATAATTTCAGGCATTATTAAAACAATATCTGCATGTAATGAACCATCTGGATTATATGTGTCATAATTTAAAATTAACTTTTCAAAATCTAAAGTGTTTGCCCAATAAACTGCTAAGTCAAATGTTTTACTAAAAGCAATATCTCCTCTTGTGTTTCTTAGTTCATACACCACAGCCTGTCCAGTTGTTTTCAGATGACATATTCCATCACTTATATCTAAATTTTCTGACGGCCCTACTTGATAAAATCCTTCACTTACAATTAACCTAAAATCTTCAAACTGTTTTGAACCTATAGTTGAATTTACAGTAGCCATAGCTTCAGCATGCAAATAATATTGCTTGGCTAAAGTTAACCTATCACTTCTTTTAGTGATTTGATTTATTGTTACAGCATCACTCCATCCAAAAAAACTTGACATTGGAATTCCAGGACCTAATTTAGTTTTTGCAGTTATTTCAGGTTGAAAAACTGGATTATATATTGCGTTTGGAACTACCGTTGTTATTACTGGTTTAGCCATATT
>CEQI01049055.1_pt1 | contig 20472 bp, 17 predicted proteins | sample 531011 | NCBI WGS metagenome assembly CEQI01 (sample SAMEA2621204, study PRJEB7988) | marine metagenome | biome: marine biome (ENVO:00000447); feature: surface water layer (ENVO:00002042); material: "saline water (ENVO:00002010), including plankton (ENVO:xxxxxxxx)" | depth 5 m
GCAATATTGCTGAATGAAAGTGCTCGATATGATTTCAAATTGAATTGACGTGATTTTTTTAATAATGTCTGATAACAAATTAATGCTGTATCTAAATCCCCTAAATCCTGGTGATAATTTCCTAAAGCATTAATTAGGCGCATGTATGAAAAGGTGTCTTTTTCACTAATGTGATGTCTTAAATATTGATAGTTTAAAAAAGCAGAATCTGATTTTCCAGAATATTGATTAATTACTGCTTTATTGAAAACAGCTAGGTTGATGTATTTGTCTTCACCTAATTTTTTTGCCAGTGCCAACTGTTTGTAATAATAATAGTCAGCTGAATCTACATCTTTGGATAAATTCAAAACCACAAGATTGAATACTGCACCATATCGACTTAGCAAAGAGAGAGAAGTATCATTATATACTTCAACTAATGAATCATTTTTAGATGCAAGGAAATTGAAACTAAAAAAAACAAGTAATATATTGATCAAAAAGACTTTAAGCAATTTCAAAGCTCAGACTAATTTTTTTAAATATAAAATTAATATTAATGATTAAGAACTATTTGACCCTATATGTATCATATTTAAATTGCAAGACGTTCTTAAAAATTGGGTGCAGTTTATTTGATTATAGTTATTTAGAACTAGTGTAAACCTTTAGCTGCCAAATAACGCTCTGCATCCAATGCAGCCATACATCCTGTACCAGCTGCTGTAACAGCTTGTCGGTAAACATGATCTGCTGCATCTCCTGAAACAAACACCCCTTCTACATTGGTTTGAGCTGATCCCGGTTGATTTATAATGTAATCACTCTCATCCATATCTAACCAAGGTTTAAATACTGCCGTATTTGGTGTATGACCAATAGCAATAAAAACACCTGTACAAGAAAATTCTTGTTTTTCATTGGTTTTATTGTTTACAACCCTAACACCCGTTACAACATTTCCATCACCTAATACCTCATCTAATTCAGTATTGTGTAGAATTTCAATGTTTTCTATTCCCCTTACTCTTTCCTCCATTATTTTGGAAGCCCTAAATTGATCTCTTCTTACCAACATAGTAACTTTAGTACATAAATTAGCTAAATAAGAAGCTTCTTCACAGGCTGAATCGCCTGCTCCAACTATTACGGTTTCCTGACCCTTGTAGAAAAAACCATCACAAACAGCGCAGGCAGAAACTCCTCCCCCATTTAATAAATATTTTTCTTCTGATTCTAAACCTAAATATCGAGCTGAAGCCCCAGTAGATATAATAATAGTATCTGCATGAATCTCTTTATCGTTATCTACCCAAACTTTGTGTACTGGGCCGGAAAAATCGACTTTAGTTATCATTCCCATTCGGACATCTGTACCAAATCGCTTAGCTTGTTCCTCCAATTCTATCATCATTTGTGTCCCATTAACTCCTTTAGGATATCCAGGGAAATTATCTACATCAGTTGTAGTTGTCAATTGACCTCCTGGCTGCATACCTTGATACAAAACTGGACTCATATTAGCTCTAGAAGCATAAATAGCTGCCGTAAAACCTGCAGGTCCTGATCCAATTATTAAACACTTGTGTTTTTCCATTATAATTCTTAAAAAGTAAGTGGACAAATATAATATTTGAAAGTTAAATCAGATATAAAACTTATTCACAAATAAGTGTATCATAAGATACTCCATAGCCAATAAACATGCCTAATCCATCTCCTTGTATATTGTATGGGAGATTACCAGGAGAAGAGAATATAGAGCCATTAGATACCGCTTGATTTTCAAAAGCTCTTACATATAAATAAACGGGATATGTTGTTGTTGTTGATTTTACTAGTATGGTATCACCTCTTTTATAAAAGCCTTCTTCAATTCCCTCATCATCTGGACCCTCTAAAATACCATCTTCGCCCCTTGGAAAAGCAAAATCAAATGTTAATCCATTAAATAATTTATCATCAGTTGAACTACCTATGGGTGCAAGTGGTCTTGCATCTTTCATGGTTCCAATTACATTATCGTAAGGTGGGTCATAGTTGTAAGTATAACTGTTTATTCTTTGAGCAAACCATCTGTAACAATTACCAGTAGTATCAGGATCGGTAAATTTAGCCCATATAAAACCTAAAGAGTCATACGCTTCATAAGCTAAAAACCACAAACTGTCCAAGATGATAGGTTGAGGGATTTTTGCTGAAGCATGAGCTTCTTTATCACCTACTTGCACATTTAGGTTGTAATTTTTCCCATATTGGCCAATAATGTTTGGATCAAAAGAAGTGTATCCAGGAAGTAATACTCCATTTGAGTTTATAAATGAATATGTTAATTGGAATGTAGTATCACCATCATACAATTCAACTTGAGCATCTTCAACAAAAATATTAGCAAATGAGTTACTATCTAATGGATCAAAATATCCCTGAGTATTGGTAACTATTACTCTAGGAGGAAGACCACTCTCTACTACAGCTTCTACAACAAATGTCTGCTCAACGGGAGGTAGTTCAAATTCAATTTGTTTTTGACAATTTATCAACAAAAAAACAAGTGATATATAAAGTATTTTTCTCATTAAAATTTAAAATTCCATGTTATACTTGGTAATATGGGAAATAGAGACACTTGGTATGCTCCAAAATCAACACTTCCCTGTAAAGGGTCGCCACTATAATCAAAAAATATAAAATACGGATTTGCTCTGTTGTATAAATTATAGACAGAGAAATTCCATGAGGAGATAACTTTCTTTTTTACCATACTTGCTTCTCCAGTTTCTTTATCAGTTTCCTTTTTGAATGGCTTAGCATCTATAGTTAGCGATAAATCCATCCTGTGATATGGATCTAAACGATAAGCATTTCGATTACTCCAAACAGTAACTAATCTATTCTCTTCCAATGAAAACCATCTTCTCTCAGGTAAAGTAATGGAATTACCTGTTGCGTAAATAAAAACTCCACCAATGTTAATTCTATCTGTCAACTGATATTGTAAAACCAATGATAAATCATGTCTTCTATCATACTTTGCAGGAAACCATCCACCATCGTCTATCTCATCAAATTGACGCATTGTTTTGGACCAAGTATAGCCAACCCAACCATTAAAATCTCCCATTCTTTTTTTAAGGAAAAACTCGGCTCCATAAGAATATCCTCTACCAAAAGTCAGTTGATTATCTACATTATTACTCAGATTATCTTCAGGAAAAGAGTTCTCTTTATATTCAATTAAATTCTGTAAATCCTTGTAATAAACTTCCACAGAACCTTCATATTTGTTTTCAAAAAAGTTTTTAAAATAACCCATACTGTATTGTGTACTAATTTGAGGCTTAACCACTTCTGTACTTGGAAACCATAAATCTGTAGGTAAAGAAACTGAGGAAATTGTAGCTAAGTGAACATATTGGTAGTTGTGGGCAACACCTAATTTTAAAGATGAATTATCATTGAATAAATACCTTGCAGAAAATCTAGGTTCTGGACCAAAATAGGTTTTAATGGATTCAAAATTACCGTAATTAATAGTGCTATCAGTAATTCCTGAGTTTGGATTTTTATAGTATCGTGTGAAAGGGCCAATATGTTGATACATAGATAATCTAAAGCCTGCATTTATTTTTAAATTTTCATTTATATCCCATTCATCAAGTAAATAAATAGCTGATTCATTTCCATATATTTTAACATCTTCGCCAGTGTCAAATTCTACATCACCAGATGATGCACCTACACTTGAAGGGATAAATCGATGTAAGGTATAATTCCACCCAAATTTTATGGTATGAAGTGAATTAGGATAATAAGTGTAATCTTGTTTCAAATTACCATCTCGTATTCCAGAAGATAATCTAAAAGTAAAACCACTAGACCCACCTTCAAAAGCAAAATTATAATCTGTGAAAATTGCTGATGTATTTACAAATAGTCTGTCGCTAAATAAATGGTTCCATCTTAAAGAAGCAGTAGAATTACCCCATGGAACTTTAAATGTAAAATCAAGATCAGTATTGTTAAATGAAAAGATATCTCTTCCAAAATATCCACTTAAAAACAATCGATCTTTATCAGATAAACGCCAATTTAGTTTTGCAGTAAGGTCATAAAAGAAATATCCAGACCCTCTAAAAGCAGATGTGTCTGAAACCAATGGTCTTGTAAGCACATCAATATAAGTTCTTCTTCCAGAAAGAATGAAAGATGCTGTATCTTCTTTAATGGGGCCTTGCAATGTTAATCTAGAAGCGATTAATCCAATACCACCGTCAGCATGAAAAGATTTGTAATTACCGTCTTTCATGGTTATGTCCAAAACCGAAGCTAATCTCCCTCCATAATTTGCTGGCATTCCACCCTTAGTTAATGAGACATTTTTTATAGCATCTGCATTAAAAACTGAAAAGAAACCAAATAAATGGGAAGCATTATATACTGTAGCTTCATCCAATAAAATAAGATTTTGATCAGGTCCTCCTCCTCGAACATAGAATCCAGTATTGCCCTCTCCACCAGATTGAACTCCTGGAAGAAACTGAATAGTTTTAAGTATGTCAACCTCTCCCATAAAAGCAGGAATAGTTTTAATCTTGTCAATATTAAGATCAATTTTACCCATTTGAGTTCCGGTTGTATTTTCATCTGTTTGCTCAGCCTCTATTACTACCTCTTGCAATAAATCATCTGCTTCTAATAGGTCTATATTTATCCTAATGTGATCTTGAAACAATACATCTTTATATAAATCGTTGTATCCAACGTAAGAGTATTTAACCTTATAATTTCCTTTTTGTAGGGTTAGTGAATAAAACCCATAAACATTAGTTGTAGTTCCCTTACCTAACTCTTCAATAAATACGCTAACACCAATTAGTGCCTCTCCTGAATTTGCGTCTTTAACATAACCACTAAGGGTGTGTTGTTGTGCTGATAAAAAAACTACTGAAAATGATATAAATAGAGACAAAAAATATTTCACAATACAAAAGTAATTATTTTTTGTTTAATTATAAACTAAAAATGTTAAACAAAATATTAGGGTTATTAAAGCATTAATTAGTTCTTTAAAAATTATACATTAATCTCAAGAATAGACCAGTACCTGTATTTTTAAATTTATTACTTATTTCCCCAAATGCAGATTGACAAGTTATCATTAATTCCCAACTTTGATTTAAATCATAAACTATTGATGGCATAACCATTAATAAGTTAATTCCTTGCATATAAAAAATAGAAAAACTCCCATTTATAGCTGGATTGAATGACCCAGATATTTGTCCAAAATAAGTCCATTTAGAAGGCATTAAATTTTTAGCAGAAATATTACTTAAGAAATGTTGAAATAAATTTCCATTATTTAATGGCACATTAGTTCCCATACTATTAAATAATACAGATCCATTTATATAAATTCCCTTTTTAAAGGAATAGTCGAAAGTGGTTGATAAACTCATTGAGCCTGCGGAATCAATAATATTTGTCTTAGGGTGAAAATAGGTTAATTCCGTTTTAAAGCCAACATTTTTAATGTTTCCAGCCCAACCTGTTCCTAAAGCTATGTCTCTGTAATAATTCCCAGCCAAAAACTGAAAATCATATTTATACTTATTAAATTTCCAAAGTCCAGCTACAATAGTGCTATCTAATTTACTTGTCGGTTGTATAGCAAGTTCCAAACTTGATAATTCTCCACTGTAATATTGAAATCTCAAAGCATCAACACCAGGTCTTTCTTGGTAATCAAAATCAACTAAGCTGTATGCATTGAATAAATCATTTGGATTAAATGCTAAATTAACACCCCAATTAATTCGCTGTCTCCCTATTGTAAACTCCCACTTTTCTTTTATATATTTTAAATAAGCCCTATCTATAATAGAGTGAAATACTAAATTATCTTCATTTATTGGTACTAATGATAAATCAAATAACCCTAAATCATTGTCTAGAAATTCACCTAAAAATGGATTTAATTTGGTTGCTTTTCCATAAAAAATCCTATTTCTCATTTCAATTTTAGAAGTTAATTTATCTGTAATGAAAAATTTAAACCTAATTCTATTGTGAATTAAATGATCTAAAATTATCGAGTCTTTATGCACAATTGATGTTGTGTTCATGTACTTTACAAAACCTGTAATATTGACTCTATCTCTAATTTTAAGATTCTGACTCTCCTGTGAGAAAATAATATTTAGACTAATTACAAAAGATACTATACATATAAACCTAAGCATAATTAAACTGAGACATCTGAAATAACTTTTCCATCTTCAAGTGTAATAATTCTATTTGCTCTATCAATTACTCTCTGATCATGGGTAGAAAAAACAAATGTCATATTCTCTTCCTTATTTAGCCTATACATAATATCTAAAAGATTAGAAGTAGAAGTAGAATCTAAATTAGCAGTAGGCTCGTCAGCTAAAACAAATTTAGGCTTTGAAGCCAATGCTCTAGCAACCGCTACTCTTTGTTGTTGCCCACCAGATAATTGTCCTGGCCGTCTATTTATTTGGTCAGATAAACCAACAGCATTTAACAGTTCCTCTGATCTTGCTTTTCTTTCACTAGCTGAATCTCCTTGCATAAGCATGATAAATTCTACATTTTCCTTTGCAGTAAGCACTGGAATTAGATTGTATGCCTGAAACACAAAACCAATGTTTCTTAACCTGAAATCGATTAATCTGTTTGAATTTAGTTGAGTAATGTCTGTATTGTTGATGATTACTTTTCCGTTGTCTGGTTTGTCGAGTCCACCAATGACATTTAAAAAAGTAGTTTTTCCAGAACCCGATGGACCAACTATTGCTGTAAACTCTCCTTGCTTGAAACTAATGGACACATCGTTTAATGCATTTACCTCAATATCTCCCTGATAATAGGTTTTAAATAGTTTATTGGTTTCAATTACATTCATATTTTAATTTTTATAGTGCTCTAACTGCTTCAGCAGGATTTAATTTTAAAGCTCTTCTAGAGGGAATTAATGAAGAAAAGAAAGTTACAACCAAAGTCAAAATCGTAACATTTATATAATTATTTAAAGATAATTTGGTAAATACTCTTGTTCCAATCCCCAATTCTTCCAGGCCTTCTCCAACAGATGATAGGTCTATACCATGAATTCCAAAATATGATATAAATGAATAGGACAGAAATATGCCTATTGGAGCTGCAACTAATGAAATAAATAGGGTTTCAAAAACTACCATAGAGAACACTTTTCTTTTATTAAGCCCAACTGACATTAACATCCCCAGCTCTTTTTTTCTTTCCAATACTGCCATTAGCATTGTATTGACAATTCCAAAAGAAAGTGCTACTAAAATAATACCCATAAAAATATAGATAAAACTTCCCATGATTTCTTGGGCATAGGCCAACTCTGGTGCAATTTGTCCCCATGATTCTATCTTATTATTGGTAAATCTTTTATTTAGCGCATCTACTTTACTATCCACTACATTTAAATTTTCACACATAATTCCAATTTCATGAATAGCAGACCTATTTGCTAATAAACTTTGCAAATCTCCCCTTTTCATATAGATATTCGTTCTATCAAATAAGGTACTTGCAGTCTTAAAAATGCCCTCCACTTTTAGTTTGATTCGTTGCTGATCCCCATTTTCATCAACAAATGTTAAATAGATTTTCTTTTTAATGTCTAACTGTAATTTCTCTGCTAACTTTTTACCAATTAAAGCAGGTTTACTCTTAATAGTTGTAAAGTACGTTCCCTTGATCATACTTTTATAAACATTCGTGACTTTTGATTCAGAATTAGGATCTATTCCAATTAGTCGAATTCCAGCTGAACCATGGGCTGTTGATGCCATTCCAGAAATAATTGTTCTAGAACTAAATGCCTTAATACTTTGATCATTTTCAAGAAAAATTTTAAGCGAATCAAAGTTTTGTACATTATTCTTTATATCAAAATTCTCACTAAAATATGGATGATGAATTTGAATATGTGAAAGATAGGAATCTACTGCACTATCCATTCTTTGATCATTTAAACCCAACATCATAGAAACAGCAAATAAGCCTGAAAAAAGACCTAAAACCATAGAAATAATAACAGTTAAACTCCTTAGCTTATTTCTCCATATATTTCTCCATGCTATTTTCATTAATATTTTCATTTTATCTTTTCATGGCTTTTACAGGATTCAACTTATAAATTGTGATAATTGGATAAATACAAATGAATAACGAAATAAAGAATATGATGAATCCATGTGTAATAGGAATATCATAAGAGCTCATAAATGGAATAATATTTTCAAAACCTTGATTTTCCATTACCTCTGCTTGTTCTGAAGGAAATTCTAATGGATTATTGTAAAAATAAAGTACTAAGGGCCTTGACAAGAAAACACCTGTTATAACACCAATTGATGTTAAGAAAATAGTTTCATAGACCATAGATATCATTAATTTAATTTTTTTCATACCAATAGAAACTACCACCCCAAATTCATACTTTCTTTCCTGAGTCATCATCAGTACAGTTCCGAAAATTCCAAAGGTTATTATCATATATAAAATAAATATCATTACTAAACCACCAGCACTATCTGCTTTAATAACTTGTTCTATTTCTGGCATCATTTCTTGCCATGTCATCATTTCATATTCTTCCTTCAAATTTTTACCTAAAGAACTAACTATATCTTGTTCATCGCTATATTCTTTCTTATTAATGATTAAATGTGTCATTAAATCATTAGCCGATAGAAAATCTTGAGCAGCAGTTAGAGACATAAATACACTTACGTTATTTAAATTAGGATTCTTCATGTCTATAATTCCACAAACAGGAAAAGCTCCTACTGCTTGCATTCCATGATATCCTTGTCCTACAAAAATTAAAGTGTCTCCAACTTTCAAATCGTAATATTTTGCTATTCCTTTTCCAATATTTACAGAATTACTGTTTAAGGTTAATAGTTTTCCTTCCACTAATCTTTTGTTCCAATCGGTCATTAATTGTTCTTTTTCGGGTTCTATTCCATTGACAAAAACAAATTTTGATAAATCTTTAAAGGAAGATAAGCACCCACTTTGAATTCTTTTGGTAGTGTGGTCAACATCTTTATTAGCTTCAATTTTCTCAATTAATGAGTCATTATATGTAAAGGCATTGTCAATAGTCTGCTCCTCCCAATAACCATTAGAATGAATTTGAATATGTCCAGAATAAGAGCCCACGATATTTTGAATCATATTGTCATACATTCCCAGTTGCATAGAACGCATTATTATGGCTAAAAACACAGCAATTACAATAGCAGAAATTGTAATAATACTTCGTCTTTTATTTCTCCATATATTTCGCCAGGCAATTTTAACTAACATGATTTATTTCAACCTAGAAACATATTGGGTTGTAAAGTAATTTGATGGAATGTCTTTATCAAATTCCCAAATATCATAAGTAATTATTGTCTTGTAACCTTCATTTTCTAAAGGAATAAACTCAATTTTAGATGGCAATTTTTTTTCATCAAATAATTTCACATCATATCCCTCCATAATGTTTACCAATTCCTCATCCTCATCATAAAATTCAACCTTTAACTGCATAAAATCTTTTTTATCTATCCAGACCACCAACTTTCCCCATACAACAGTTGCTTCCTCTTTGGGAATTAATTGTAATTTCCAACAAGACAAACCTCTAATCTCTTCATCACCAAGAAAATAATGAGAATAATCATTAACCATTGATGATTGTTTTACTAAATCATCATTTGTTAAGTCTGTACCCATAAAACTTTGAGTCATCATTGATGGCGGAAGCTTTATTGTTCTTTCAAGAGAAGGCAAATAATTCCAAGCTTCATTTTTCCTTTTTAAAAAGACAGTACCTCGCTCTTTGGCTGGACTAGTTACTAGAGAAACAGCAAAATCATTACCAATTGACCAATTTTTCATTTCCATGGTTTTTTGCCATTTAGGTCTAACAATGGATATACTCATCTCAGAGTAAGAAGATTTGCCTCTTATTTTATTGTCAGCTTTTACAACAATATCTTTTGCATCTTGTGATTGAGTTAGAAATGGTACAATAAAAAATAATGATATCAAACAAAAATTAATTTTCATATAAAATAGATTAACCCCCTTTAAATTTTACCATGGCACCAAGTTTTTTTAGAAACCTTAAAACTTTATCTCTATGATCCCCTTGAACATAAATCTCTTTATTTTTATACCCACCACCAACACCACATTTTTGTTTCAGTTGTTTAGCTAAGTCTGATGCATCATCATCAGTTCCAATAAACCCTTCAACCAAGGTTACAGTTTTTCCACCTCTATTCTTTCTATCTACTAGCACATATAACTTTTGTTCTGAAAAAGGGAGTGTAGATGTGTCATAATCCTCTTCTTCATACTCAAAATTTGGATTGGTAGAGTAAACTACATTAATTCTATTCTTTTTTGATTTCTTCCCCACTATTTATGAAAAATTAATGCAGGTTTTGAAACATTATATTGCAACTTTAGTTCGTCATTTACAAATTTTTCAAATTGCTGATAATTAATATTATTAGATGAATCTTTAGCCCAATTAACAACAAAAATATAATTGGTATCATAATTACCTCCTTCTTCAATAAAAGTTCTACCGTAATTCAACTCTTTAACTAATGGAAAATGCATGTAAATTCTTTTATTTAAATTATTCAATTTAGCATTGTCATCATCAATAAATTGAAGCACTTTTTTGTATTCCAACATTTCCTTATAGAGAGATTCTATTTTTTCATCATTGTTAACTAAAATCTTATTTAATAATTGCTGTTCATCAATTTCTTTTTGGTGAAGATTATGCACAATTAGAGCAACATTTCCTAATTCATAATTTTTTAACTGTAATGCCCATAAATTTTGTAATTCACTTTTAATGTATTTACCATCAATATTTAGAATTATTTTTGATGAATCACTATCATACTCTAGTAATATATTGTCCTCAGTTAATACAATTTCATCATCAACAGTTACATTCTCACTAATAAATTGTCTAGCATTTTGAGTAAAAATAGATTCTTGAATTATATAATAAAATTTAAAAACACTTGGAATAACAATTAATAACAGAATTGAAAAAACATAGATTTTTACTTTTCTTTCAATTTTTGGATTAACAAATTCCACCTTTGGAAAACTTAATAATCTAAGCACTACATAGGTGGCAAGACAAATAAATACACTATTTAAAAGGAAAAGATATAGAGCCCCAATAAAATAACTCCAATTCCATAATGCCAACCCAAAACCAACCGTACATAATGGAGGCATTAATGCAGTAGCTATAGCAACTCCTGGTATTACAGTAATTGCGGTTGACTTATTTCTGACCGTAGCAGCAATAACACCAGCTAATCCACCAAAAAAGGCAATTAGTATATCTAAAACCTGTGGTTTTGTTCTACTTAAAAGCTCTGCAGTTTCGGTCTTAATTGGGGAGATCTTAAAAAACACAAATGAAGCAACTAAACTAGCCACTACCATAATTCCAAAATTCTTTAATGAAGTAATAAGAGATTTAAAGTCATTGGAAGATAAAGCATAACCAATTCCCCTTATGGGACCCATCAACGGGGAGATTAACATGGCGCCAATAATTACTGCAGTTGAATTATTAATTAAACCAATTGATGCAACGATTATAGAGCATATTAAAATCCAAATGTTGATTGCACTAAAGGATATATCGTTTTTAATGTCTTCTACTGTTTGTTGCTTATCAACAACATCGTAAATAGAGAATAACTTTTTAATGAAATCTAATAAAGATTTAAAAGCATTAGAAACTCTAACCTTTTCTGCCTCTGATTTTATTGGGTCATAATCAATTTTATGATTGTCTTCCATAACTAAAAATGAGTTACTAATGTAATAACAGATTAGAAACTTTCTCTACACTTTTTTGATTTTCTTCAGTATACAACTGTTCATAAATTTGCTTTTTATCCTTAGATGTAAGGTGCCAACTCATAGAAATTTCATCACTTGAACCTTCTTTTAGTGCAAATTCAATATAATGAATATCTCCATTGTAGCTTTTTTTTAAGTTGTTTAGAATTTCATCGTGTTTGTAATCTTGAATTTTTAGAAAATTTTTGTAGACATTAGTCAATGGCGTAAATAACTTGGATAAAAGGCTTCCAGATTGTTTATCCTTCATAGTTGTTTTTCTCTCTTTATCTCTTATTTGAATAATAACAATACCTGAAGTGTGTTTATTAATCCAATGTTTGAAATTTTCAATGTAGCTGACAGAAGTACTAAGGCCTAAATTATCTCTCAAACCAGCATCCATTACCTCAATTTTAGGTTCAGTAGGCAACAACACCATTGGTAAAATGTATGGAAAAGTAGCATTCATTCGAATAGCTGAAGTAACTCTCAAGTTTAATGGGTTATTGTTTTTAAATAGTGACTTATACTCCAAATTCTCATAAGCAATATTGTTGCCAAAAATAGTTGTGTCTAAATGACAAAGAAAAGTTATGTTTTGAGGGGAAATAAGTAACCTCCTACCATCATTTACAATGGAAGGAGAAAATATCATCATTGGAATATGAGATTGATATTCTGGTGTCTTATAATCAAACAACCTTTTATCTTTAAAACAACCCAAATTATCTACTAATTTTTTTTCAAAAAACCATCCTCTATCTTTGGTATAGCTATAGTTTCCATCATTAAATGACTTAAATCGATAAATCATGTCTGTTGTAGCAATACTAAAGGCCAAAGGGTTCAATAAATCTTTGGATACTTTTTGCTTCATATGGGTATAATTAGGAATTACACTATCCATATTATTATTAAAGTACTCTTCACGATAAAAAGATGCTCCTATCATTCCACCAGATGCTCCAGTAATTAAATGTGTCTTTTGAAAAAGCTGATTATTGGTAATGCTATCCAAATAGCTCAAAACATGAACCGTCCAAAGGGCAGATCTTAAACCTCCACCACTTGTATTTATAAAAACCATTTTTGGTTTGGTAATAGTTTTATTCTTGTGACTCCAATTGTTGAGAATTTCAATATTTTCTTTTAAAGCATTATGTATTGATGTTCCATTATTTTGAATATTATATAATGATTCATGATTATATCTTGGTTTATATTCATAATTGATTCCATAAGCATAATTTCGAAATTGAAAAAGATCCCATTTATTGGACAAATAATTAAAGCCTACTGCGCACAATATTAGGAGAGTTAATGTCCATCCTTTAAACCAAGAATAGAAAACAGAGAAAAGCATAATTAATAAGGTGAATAATAAAAAAATACTTGCACCGGCTGGAATGTTAAACCACGAAATATCTCTTAACAAGCCTATAAGCAAGAATGAGACAATCAATACCAATTCAAAAATAGATGCATTTATATGGTTTTGAGTGAATACTTTTTGAATAAGTTCTTTTTCATAGTGATCTGTATTTCTAGCTAAATTTATTGAATACAAACTTGACATGTAGGTATCTACACGCCAAGTGTTTTTATCTACATTTACCCTCGAATTCTTTTTGGTCTTTATAAAATTAGACTCTTTAACCTTGTTGTTACCAAGATCATCATAATAGGTTTCTGTTTTACCACTAATAACAAATACATTCTTATTAAACTGAATGAAATACAAAATTGAAAGCATGTAGAAAACAAATAACCCTAACATTAAACTTATTAGATAGCCCAATATTTTTAATGTGGGTATTAACTCCTCAATAGATAAAAAATTGAATATCTGATAGATGAATAGACCAATGAATAAAACAGGAATAAGCATGTTGTTCAAACAAAACTTCAAAAAAGGCCTTGATAGCGTAGCCAAAAACTTGAAATCTCTTGAAAACAATATGTAACTGTAAATATGAAAAGCCATTATAAATCCCCCTAGTGAAAAGCCCATAATCATATAGGAAAAATAGCTGATTTCACCCATATAAATGGGAGCTAAAAACAAGGTATCTATTCCAAAGCCAACACCTAAATTACCAGTTATATATAAGAAGAGTAATAACCAAAACAGAAGTAAAATGTGATTTCTTTTAATATGTAAAAAAACCAATTGAATTGGAAAAAAATATAGAATTCTTGAAAATATTCTATTGTTGATTTTTCTACTTGTTATGGATTGATATTCAGCCATTAATCTTTAATACAATTAATATACTGAAAAAAGTGGAGAAACTAATTCAACTCTTTCTTTTGAGCGAAAAAAAGAAGCACATAAACTAAGTGAACCATAGCAAAAAACAATGGAAAAACAATAACTGCATTTCCAGATACATAAGGCCATGAGGTTGTTAGTGAAACTCCTAAAATAAAAAAGGGAACTAAAACATAAGCCAATTGAAATATCCAGTAAAAAGTCCAACCTAATTTTATTCTATAAAACATCATACCAACACCAACCATAGCAAGAATATCAAAAGCTATTCTAGCACCATAAACTTTAACAAGCTGCATTTTGCTATTGATATTAAATTCAAACCCTTGACTTTGCCATTTCTCTATTACAATTCTTAACTCATCCTGCATTAACTCTAAATTGATTGGAGCTTCAAGAAATAAAAAACAATGTAGTGAATCAGTTGCCAGACAGTAAATAAAGCCAATAAAACTTAGTATACATAAATAAAATATAGGCGATTTATTTTTCATTTGATAGTGTTAAAATTTTATATTCATAATATTGATTTTCATTAGGTTCAAGTAACTCAATTTCACAGATATTATGATTTCTAAATATCGTTAAAGTTATCTTTTGACTTGTATAATAAGACAACCATTGTTCTAAATTTTGCTGAGTTTTGAATCCATTTACAGCTATTATCTCATCACCTTCAACCATGCTTGACAGATGCGCAGCACTATTTTCAAGAACTGAAAGCACATGCTGACATCCGTTTTTCAACTGAGTTTTGAATCCAAAATTCCAAGTACATTTTTTAGAAGACAACTCTTTGAAATGCCAACCAAAAACTTGTAATGCTTCTTGTATAAATGGACCAAAATCTTCTTTTCCATAAATTATGGAATTAAAAATTGATGTAAAATCCATACCAGATATTTCTTCTAAAAGGTGCTTGTAAGTATCAGCATTATAAGCACTAACTCTTTTCTTTGGATCATATAAAACTCTCATTACGTCATGTAATGAAGATTTGTGATTGGTGTTTTTACGAATAGCAGCATCACATACTAAAGCACTTAATGCACCCTCTACATAAATGGAAACCTTTCTTCCAGGAATGCCTGGGGTGTAACCATCAAGCCATGTATCCCAACTAGAATTAGCTACGGAATAATGAAGTCTTCCATCATTGTGAAAATGTCTTGATAACAAAGTAGATAATTCCTTAAAATATTGCTGTTCAGTAAATACATTGGATTCATACAATACACGGTCTCCCATGTAAGTGGTCACTCCTTCTGTAACATATCCTAAGTGAGTGTAATTTTCAGCACTAAAGTTATAAGGAACCATATCCTCTGGTCTTATCCCTTTTACATTCCAAACGTGATATAATTCATGTGATGAAACACCCAATAGTTCATTGTACAAACTGCTAAAAACATTATAAGATGGACCCAATAGAATCACAGTAGACTCATGGTGTTCTACACCATGATAAGCACTGTAGGGAGTAATTTGAAAAAGAAAATAAAATGACTTATGTGGAAATCCACGGAACAAACTGATTTGATATTGAATGAATTGTTCAAAGTCTTCAAATAATTTATCCCAATCTATTTGAATTGACCCTTGAAAACAAAAGTGAAATGAAACACCTTCAATATTTTTAATTTGCTCCTGAACACTATCACTTGCGATAAATGGAGAATCAAATAACTCATCAAAATTTTTGGCTATTAGACTATGCTGAGATTTATTTAACATCGAACCATAGACTTTATAACTTTTCGGTGTTTTTAGTTCAATGTCAATCTGAATGTCTGGAAATTCAGGCAAATACATAAAACAGTTAACTGGATTTACATAAAGTTGATTTTCATCTAAATATGTAGAGCCTGCATTTAATTCAGCAGCATAATAACTATATTTAATTACGACTTCTTTATTTAGCCCTTTAATTTCCCAACTATCTTTAGAAACTTTTTTGAATTCAACATCTGTACCATCCGAAAATTTAACATCAAAATCTTTTAAATTTTTGGCAAAATTCCCTAGCTCATATCTGCCTGGTCTCCATGAAGGGAGTTGTAAATGAAAAACATCCTTTTTTAAAGATGGAATAGTAAGGTTAAAATCAATAAAATGATTAGCAGGATTTTCAATACTCAAAACATATTTCATGTTCCAAAAATAGAATTAATGTGCTAAAATAATTGTCATAATATATGCATAATTATATTTGACGAAAAAATGAAAAAATTAGATGTAGTAGTTCTTACTGATTCAAGATATGTGAATCCTCCAACTAAAAATGATTATATCAATAATGTATTGAAAGAGGATGAACTTGTAATGAACGCATTAAAAAAGTTTAATCTTAAAGTAGATAAAAAAGATTGGAATGACGCTGTATTTGATTGGTCCACTACTAGATCGGTCATCTTTAGATCAACATGGGATTATTTTGATAAATTTGATGAATTCAAGATTTGGCTAAACAAAATCAAAAATCAATGTTTCCTAATTAATTCTCATGAAATTATATCTTGGAATATTGATAAGCATTATTTATTAGATCTTCAAAATAAAGGGATACCCATACCAGAAAGCATATTTATTCCAAAAAATAAATCCATAGATCTTTCTTCACTAATGAAGAAAAATCAATGGGACGAAATTGTAGTAAAACCCACTATATCTGGAGCAGCAAAAAATACTTATAGATTAAAGGAGGAAGATCTCAGCTCATTTCAAAATAAGTGGGAAAATTTAATCTCCCAAGAAGATTTTATCATCCAAGAATTTCAAAAGCAAGTTATTTCAAAAGGTGAAGTTGCTCTCATGGTATTTGGTGGTAAATACACGCATGCTGTTTTAAAGCAAGCAAAAAAAGGAGATTTTAGAGTTCAAGATGATTTTGGCGGAAGTATTGCCACTTACAATCCCGATAAAGAGATGATTAAAATTGCTGAAAAAAGTGTACAAACTATGTCTCCAGTGCCAGCTTACGCAAGAGTTGATGTAATTTGGAATAACAAATCAGAACTGGTTGTTTCTGAACTAGAGCTCATAGAACCAGAATTATGGTTTAGGCTTAACCCACATGCTGCCGATGTACTTGCGAAATACATAAATGGGTTATTAGCCAAAAAGATTTAGTTGTCAAACTTTTTTTGAATCCTATAATTTATAAATTCGCAGTAAATTTAATCTTATCATGAACTACGATGTAATTGTATTAGGAAGTGGCCCAGGTGGTTACGTTACTGCTATCAGAGCTTCACAACTCGGAATGAAAACTGCTGTAATCGAAAAAGAATCTCTTGGTGGCGTATGTCTTAACTGGGGGTGTATACCAACCAAAGCCCTTTTGAAAAGTGCTAATGTATATGAATACATTAATCACGCTGAGGATTATGGAATAAAAGTAAGTAGCCATAAAGCTGATTTTTCAGCAGTGGTTAAAAGAAGCAGAAGTGTTGCAGAAAAAATGAGTGGTGGTGTCCAGTTTTTAATGAAAAAAAATAAGATTGATGTCATCATGGGAACAGGAAAAGTTATGCCTGGCAAAACAATAGAAGTAACTGATGACAAAGGAAAGACTTCTTCTTACACTGCAAAAAATATTATTATAGCTACTGGCGCTAGATCAAGACAATTACCAAATCTAGAACAAGACGGTAAACAGATTATTGGATACAGAGAAGCAATGGTTCTACCAAAAATGCCAAAGAAAATGGTTATTGTTGGTTCAGGAGCTATTGGTGTGGAGTTTGCCTACTTTTATAATGCCATGGGAGTTGATGTAACAGTAGTTGAGTTCTTACCCAATATTGTTCCAGTAGAAGATATTGATGTTTCTAAACAACTTGAAAAAACTTTCAAGAAAAAAGGAATGAATATCATGACAAATTCATCAGTAGAAAAAGTAGAAAAATCATCAAAAGGCTGTGAGGTTCATATAAAAACAGCTAAGGGAATGGAAACTATTTCATGTGATGTTGTGCTTTCAGCTGTTGGAATTCAACCTAATATTGAGAATATTGGTTTGGAAGAAACAGGAATTGTAGTAGATGGTGGAAAAATAGTTGTTAACGAATATTATGAAACTAATATTCCTGGTTACTATGCCATAGGAGATGTTGTTGCAGGACAGGCTCTTGCTCATGTTGCTTCAGCAGAAGGAATTACATGTGTAGAAAAAATAGCTGGGCAAAATCCAGAACCAATAGATTACAACAACATACCTGGATGCACTTATTGCAGCCCTGAAATAGCATCTGTTGGTATGACTGAAAAAGCAGCAAAAGAAGCAGGATATGAATTAAAAATTGGTAAATTTCCTTTTTCCGCTTCAGGTAAAGCAAGTGCAGCAGGTCATAACGATGGATTCATTAAATTAGTTTTTGATGCAAAATATGGTGAACTTTTAGGTGGCCACATGATTGGCGCTAATGTAACAGAAATGATTGCAGAAATTGTAGCACTAAGAAAATTGGAAACAACTGGTCATGAACTAATTAAAACTGTACACCCTCACCCTACTATGAGTGAAGCTGTTATGGAAGCTGCTGCTGCAGCTTATGACGAAGTGATACACATCTAAGGATTGTTTTCTTTTATCATATTTAACAGTTCTTCATCAGATCTGTTAAATGCATTATCCAAGTAAAGTTTAGCATTTATGCTTAGGGGGTGATTTGGGTATTTCTTGATTAATTCTTCATATGCAGATAAAGCTTTTTCAACATCAATTAAAACATGATCATAAATTCTTGCAATATTATGCAAGTAAGCAGGTGCTTTAATGGACTTAGGGTTTAATTGTTGTGCTCTTTTGAAAAAATCTATTGAACGATTATAATCTCGATGAATTTCAGCAGTTTTAGCTAAACATTCGAACACAAATTCAAGACTTACAGTGTCAAGATCATTTCTTTTTTGAGTGAAGAGCTTCATAGCTAAACTTTCAATCTGATTTGATATTTTTAATACTTCACCAGTATTATTGGGATTAACCTGAGTTAATTTCTCTTCAATATCTATTAATTCAACAATTAAATTTTCAGAAGTTTGTTTGGAATTGGTAGAGTTTTCAATAGAGTTGTTACAACTTAAAAACAACAATATTATCAAAAGCCATGAACTAACTAAATTATATTTCATCTTTTAAGTTTTGGAAATTTCATTTTATAATCCACGTCAACTTTCCCTTTAGATATTTCATCTAATTTACGTTTTAGTAGTCTTCTTTTAAAAGGGTTTAAATGATCAGTAAAAAGGACCCCTTCAATATGATCGTATTCATGCTGAATTATGCGAGCAGCAATACCAGTATAAGATTCTTCAAAAAAATTCCATTTTTCATCAAAGTAACTAATTTTAATTATCGATTTTCTTTGAACATCTTCCCGTATACCAGGAATACTTAGACATCCCTCAGAAAAAGGCCATTCATTGCCAGTTTCGTCTTCAATAATTGGATTAATGAATACTTTTTTAAAAGATTTAAGAATTTTAAGATTTTCACTAGGCTCTTCACCTTCCTCGGGTTCAGCAAATGGAGAAGCATCAACTATAAATATTCTTAATGATTTACCGACCTGGGGACCGGCTAAGCCTACTCCACTAGATGCATACATGGTTTCAAACATGTCATCAACCAATTTCTTAATATCTGAGCCCTCTTCAATTTCTTCCGTTTCTTTTCTTAAAACGTTTGAACCATATGCTACGATTGGTAATATCATGGCACAAATATATTAATGTAATTAAAAGAAAAAATTAATATTCTATATCAAGATCAAACTCTTCTTTAAACAAATGAAGATCAGGATTTTTTTCAGCCATTTGAAAAAATCGTTCTCTACTAGTTAGTTGTGAAATTTTTTGATTTTCAAAGGCTGAAACATGTAATTTTAATTGAATGGAACCATTGTTTAGTTCTTTCCTCAGAAAATCTAATAAAGATTGTGTTTCATTTTGGAGCTCCATTTTTTGCACTTCTGAATCTAAATGAAATTCAACCAAAAAATCATTACTTAAAACTGGAGTTGTTTTTGTTAATGTTGTGTAAAGTCCCATTTTCCCTTCTTTCTTTCTAGTTTCAGCAAAGTTCATCCACTTTTCTTCTAGTAATCTGCTTGAAAATTTTGAATTTGACTTAATGAGCTCTTGCTCATCTTTGTGAACTTTTTCTTCAACTTCATTAAATTGCTTTCTTAATCCAGAAATCGAACTGGTTAAAGATCTTTTTTTAATAGTTGAAGACTTTCTAGGAGTGATAATCTTTGTAG
>CEQI01036825.1_pt1 | contig 20207 bp, 14 predicted proteins | sample 531011 | NCBI WGS metagenome assembly CEQI01 (sample SAMEA2621204, study PRJEB7988) | marine metagenome | biome: marine biome (ENVO:00000447); feature: surface water layer (ENVO:00002042); material: "saline water (ENVO:00002010), including plankton (ENVO:xxxxxxxx)" | depth 5 m
CCGAGCTCGACGTCAACCCGCTGCTCGGCGAACCGGCGACGGTCAGCTGGCCCCGTGATCCGCTCGGCCATCGGCGGGCGCGCGTCGAGGCCGCCGGAGAGCTGGTGCGCGGCGCGCTCGAGGAGGAGAGCGTCGAGTCGGCGACCGCGGCCGCCGGGCCGTGGGCCCGCGATGTCGAACTGCTGCTCGCCGAGCGCCGCCAGCAGCTGGCGGGGCCGCCGGCGGTCGCGCCGCCCGCGCGCATCCCCGCCTCGCGCTTCCACGAGTACGTCTCCGACCCGGAGCGGGTCACGGCGGAGCTGCGCCGGCCGATGCCCGAGCGCCCGTACCGCGCCACGCGGCTCGGCACCCTCTTCCACGCCTGGGTCGAGCACCGCGCCGACCCGGACGGGCTCGAGGAGGAGCTGGATGCGCGCTTCTCCGAGCTCGACATCGACGCCGACACGGAGCTGGTCGCGGTCGACGCCGACCGGTTCGCCGAGCTGAAGGCGACGTTCGAGAGCTCGCCGTGGGCCGAACTGAAGCCGGTCGAGGTCGAGCGGGAGATCCACCTGCCGTTCGACGGGCGCACCATCGTGTGCAAGATCGACGCCGTCTACGAGCGCGACGGCCGGCTCGAGATCGTCGACTGGAAGACCGGCAAGGCGCCGAAGGATGCCGAGGATCTCGAGCGCAAGCAGCTCCAGCTCGCGCTCTACCGGCTCGCCTACGCGCGCTGGGCGGGGGTTGATCCCGAACTCGTCGACGCGGCGTTCTACTTCGTGGCCGAGGATCGCATCATCCGCCCCGAGCACGTCTCGAGCGAGGACGAGCTGCGGGAGCGCTGGCGCGCCGCGCTCGGCTGACCGCGCGAGCCGCGCCGGGCCGGCGGCCTCCGCCGCGGAGCTCAGACGTCGAGACGCGAGCGGCTGACGATCGCGGACGCGAGAGCGTCGATCGGGCCGCGATCGGCCTGCGGGTTGTCGAGCAGCGCGAATTCGACCTCGTCGAGCAGCGGCAGGCCGAAGGTGTTGGTGACCGGCACCAGATCGCCGGGGATCATGCTCTGCGGGAACGCGCCGATGCCGATGCCGGCGCGCACCGCCGCGAGCACTCCGTTGATCTCACGCGTGTTGCAGGTGATCCGCCACGTGCGTCCCGCCGCCTCCAGTGCATCGATCGCCGCCTGCCGCGACAGGCTGGGGGCCTGGTAGACGATCAGCGGCACCGGCTGGTCGGGTTCCAGGGTGACGGCGGGATGCGCCGCCCAGACGAGTCGCTCTCGTCGCACCACGCGGCCGACACCCTCGTCCGCCGGTTGGCGCACGAAGACCAGGTCCAGCTGCCCGGCACGCAGCCGGCGATTCAGGTACGGGCTCTGCCCGACCGTGAGCTCCAGGTTGATGTGCGGGTAGAGCTGGCGGAAGTCGCGAAGGATCTGCGGCAGCTGAGTGAGGGCCAGGTCGTCGGCGGAGCCGAAGCGCAGTCGTCCGCGCATGGCGGAGCCGGTGAAGTAGGCCGCCGCCTCGTCGTGTGCCGAGAGGATGGTGCGCGCGAAGCCGAGCAGTGCATCCCCGTTGTCGGTCAGGGCGACCTGTCGGGTGTCGCGGGCGACCAGGATCCGACCGGCAGCCGCCTCGAGCTTGCGGATCTGCTGGCTCACCGTCGGCTGGCTCAGCCCCAGCTGCTCGGCGGCGCGGGTGAAGCTCAGCGTCTCGGCGAGGGCGACGAAGGTGCGCAGCAGAACCGGATCGAACACCGTGCTCCATTCGATAAATCAATAGGACTTATAGTCAGCATTCCACAATTCAATGCCGCGCCCGCACGTAACGTGGGAGGGACATGACCTCCGTATCCGGCATCGAGGCCGAAAATCTCACCGCCCCCATTCCCGTCGTCACGGGACGACCCCGCTGGCGCGACACCGCCATCGCCCTGCGCTCGTACAACTACCGCATGTACGTCATCGGTCAGCTGTTCGCCAACACCGGAGGCTGGATGGCGCGCATCGCGATCGACTGGCTGGTGCTCGAGCTCACCGGCAACGTCGCGCTCGTCGGCATCGTCGTCGCGCTCCAGTTCGCCCCGACGATCGTGCTCGGCGCCTGGGCGGGGGTGCTCTCCGACCGGGCCAACCGGCACCGGGTGCTGATCGCCACCCAGACCGTGGGCCTGGTCTCGAACGCGCTTCTGGCCGTCCTGGTGCTGCTCGGAGCTGTCGAGGTCTGGCACGTCTTCCTCGTCGCCGCCACCACCGGGGTCGCGATGGCGATCGACGGGCCCTCCCGGTCCGCCTTCGTGAGCGAGATGGTCGGCACCTCGCGGCTGCGCAACGCGATCAGCGTCAATGCGATGATCTTCCACCTCGGCGGCCTCCTCGGTCCCGCGATCTCGGGCGTGCTCATCGTCGCGGTCGGCTCCGGCTGGTCGATCGCCATCAACGCCGCCGCCGCCGGGGTCGCGCTGACCATGCTGCTGGTGATGCGAGTGCACGAGCTTCACCGCGCCCCGCGCCAGGCGCGCGGCGGCGGACAGATCCGCGAGGCGCTCGCGTACGCACGGCGCAAGCCCACGATCCTCTGGCCGATCGTGCTGCTCGGATTCGTCGCCGTCTTCGGCATGAACCTCCCGGTGCTCTTCACCGCGGCCGCGACGACGTTCGGCACGGGAGCCGCCGGCTACGGCCTCTACAGCTCGCTCGCCGCGGTCGGCGCGCTGGTCGGCGCCGTGCTGTCGGCGCAGCGGCGGTCACTGCGGCTGCGCGCGATCGTGATCGCCACGATCGGCTACGGGCTCGTGACCGTGCTCGCCGGCGTCGCGCCCTGGTACCCGCTGTTCCTCGGGGCGCTCGTCGGCATCGGGATCACGCGCCTGCTGTTCGCGACCGGTGCGGAGTCGATGACGCAGCTCTCCACCAACCCCGGGATCCGCGGCCGCATCATGTCGTTCTACTTCATGGTCGTCGTGGGCGGCCAGGCGCTCGGCGGCGTGATCATGGGGTTCATCGCCGAGCACTTCGGGCCGCACATCGCGTTCACGGTCGCCGGCGGCGTCCCGGCGCTCGCGGGCATCACGATCGCGATCGTGCTGGCGCGGCGCCATCAGCTGCGCATCCGCGTGAGCCTGCGCACGCCGCGTCGCCTCGTGCGGATCGTGCCGCGCGGGCAGTCGATCCTCGAGGGCTGAGCGGCGCCGACCTAGCGCGCGGTGGCGGTGCGCGAGAGCAGCTCTTCGACCTCGTCGACGTCGAGCGTCGACTCGGGGCGACGGATCGAGGCGGTGTCGTTCTGCGAGATCGTGTCGACGAGCCCCGACATCAGCTCCACGGCATCGTCGACGATCTCCGTCGACTTCGTCGCCGTGCCGTGCAGCAGCCACTTGGCGAGCTCGAGCTCGTTGAGCAGCCGGGCGCGCTCGGTGAGCTGTCGGTCGACGGAGCCGCGAACCCGTGCATACGCGCCGAACGCCGTCTCGGCGATGCCGTCGCCGGGGGCCCGCAGCAGCCAGTGCAGGTCGACGGCCGGGTCGCCCACGTGGAGCGACTGCCAGCCCAGCAGTCCGGTGACGACGCCGTCGGAGGCCAGGAACGACTCCGCCTCGAGGGCGCCGTTGACGACGGCTGGGGCGAACTGCCAGAGCGTGGGGTCGCCGATCGCGCGCTCCCAGCGCTGCTGCAGCACGGCGGGCACGACGCGAGTCGCGATCGCGCGCTCGAACAGCTTGGCGGCGTCGCGCGCCGCCTCGATGCCGGTGCGGCTCGGCAGACCTGAGTCGGCGACGAAGCTGGTGGGCAGCGCGTGGATCGCGGCGATGGCCTCGCCGATCGAGGTCGCCAGGTCGTGGTCGAGGCTCGCGAGCTCGGCCTTGGCCCCGTAGACGAACTCGTAGACGACGGCGCGCGTGTCTCCGGCGGGGGCCTGCCCGGCGAAGGTCGTGACGGCGAACGGCAGCCGCGCGCGCACGCCGGCGCTCAGCGCGCGAAGAGCGACCAGATCGGCCGACTGCGCCGCCTCGGCGCTCTCGCTGCGCGGCACCCGCACGATCCAGTGCCGACCGTCCCGCCCGGTGAGCAGGGCGGCGTCGAAATCGCCGCCGGGGGAGCCGATGGGGGTCGCGCCCGCGATGTCCAGACCGTCCACGGCCGACGTCGCGAGCGCGGCTAGAGTGAAGTGCGACCTGGCCATGGAGACAGGGTAGGTCGCCCCATGTGCGTCGGCCTCGTACGCCACGCCCTTCGTCCGTTCCCGAGAGGTGCCTGTGCGCAGCGATTTCGGCACGCGACTTCCGCTCTCCCGGGCGGCGCTCGATCGTGACCACCTGCGGCGCGCGCGCGAGCCCGAGGGGCTGCTGTCCGAGCCGGGGGCCCGGATCGTCGTCCTCCATGAGGGACGGGTGCTGCTGCACGGCGACGCCGAGCCGCGCGTTCTGCTTCCCGAAGCGCCGCCGCTCGCGGCGCTCCCGCCCGAGACGCTCGTGCTCTTTCTCGGCACGGTGCTCCCGGGAGACGACGAGCTGGCGGCCGGCATCCCCGTGCTCGCGCTCGTCGTCGAAGACGAGGGCGTCGACGCGCTCACCGAGGCGGGCCTCATTCCGCGCGCGGCCTCCTGGGGTGATCTGCGCCGACTCGGGGCGCGACTCGGGGCTCGCGACGCGGGCCTGGTGACGCAGGCGCTCGCGCTCGCCAACTGGCACCGCAGCGCCGCGTTCTCGCCCCGCAGCGGACGCCCCACCGAGTCGGTGCTCTCCGGCTGGGTGCGCCGGGATCCGACTGACGGATCCGAGTACTTCCCGCGCACCGACGCGGCGGTCATCGTCGGCGTGACCGATGCCGACGACCGGCTCCTGCTCGGCTCGAACGCGGTCTGGGAGTCCAATCGCTTCTCCCTGCTCGCCGGGTTCGTCGAACCCGGCGAGAGCTTCGAGGCGGCCGTCGAGCGCGAGATCTTCGAGGAGTCCGGCCTGCGCGTCGTCGACCCGGTCTACCTGGGCTCGCAGCCGTGGCCCTTCCCCGCCTCGCTGATGGTCGGCTTCCGGGCTCGACTCGCCGAAGGGGAGGACCCCACCGGTCGGCCCGACGGCGAGGAGATCCTGGAGCTGCGCTGGTTCAGCCGGACGGAGCTTCAAGACGCGCTGGGCGAGATCCTGCTGCCCGGCCCGACCTCCATCGCCCGTCGGATCATCGAGGACTGGTTCGGCGCCGAGATCGACGACGGGCAGCGCACGCCGTGAACGCCGAGAAGATCCTCGAGGGACTCGATGCGCAGCAGCGCGAGGCCGCGGAGGCGCTGCTCGGGCCGGTGTGCATCCTCGCGGGTGCCGGCACCGGCAAGACCCGAGCCCTGACGCACCGCATCGCCTACGGCGTCGCGACCGGAGCCTTCGACCCCGAGCGCATGATGGCGCTGACCTTCACGACCCGGGCAGCGGGGGAGCTGCGCACCCGGCTGCGGGCACTCGGCGCCGGCGGCGTGAGCGCGCGCACCTTCCACGCGGCGGCGCTCGCCCAGCTGAACTTCTTCTGGCCGCGCGTCATTGGCGGCTCCACACCGCGCATCCTCGCCGCGAAGGGTCCGGCGATCGCGCACGCGGCCGAGTCGGTGCGGATGAAGCTCGACACCGCGGTGCTGCGCGATGTCGCGGCCGAGATCGAGTGGCGCAAGGTCTCGCAGCTCACCCTCGAGCAGTACGGCCGGGCGGCGGCCTCGCGTCCGATGCCGAACGACATCTCCGTCGACACGATGGTGGCGCTGCACGAGGGCTACGAGCGGATCAAGGACGAGCGCCGTCAGATCGACTTCGAGGACGTGCTGCTGGCGACGGCGGGCATGCTCGAGGACGAGCCGTGGGTGGCAGAGCAGGTCCGCGCGCAGTACCGCTTCTTCGTCGTCGACGAGTACCAGGACGTCTCCCCGCTGCAGCAGGCGCTGCTGGATCTGTGGCTCGGTCAGCGCCGAGAGCTCTGCGTCGTCGGCGACGCGAGCCAGACGATCTACTCGTTCACGGGCGCGACGAGCGACTACCTGCTGGGCTTCGCCTCGCGCTACCCGGGTGCGCGCGTCGTCCGGCTCGAGAGCAACTACCGCTCCGCACGACCCGTGATCGACCTGGCGAACCGGCTGATGCGCGGTCGCGCCGGCGCGCTGGAGCTGACGCCGGCGGTCGCCTCGGCGCCGCGCGCCGAGGTTCCCGCGCCGGTCGCCTACGACACCGACGCCGACGAGGCTCGCGCCGTCGCCGCCGCGATCGCCGAGGAGATCGCGAACGGGACGCGCCCCGAGCAGATCGCGGTGCTGTACCGGGTCAACGCTCAAGGGCCGCACCTTCAGACGGCGATCGCCCAGGCCGGCGTGAGCGTGCGGGAGCTCGGCGGCACCAAGTTCTTCGATCTCGATGTTGTGAAGCGCGCGATCCTCGAGCTCGGCAGCGTGGCGCGCGAGCAGCGGGCGACGCCCGAGCCTCCGCTGTTCCAGTCGGTCAGCGACGTGCTGCGCGCCAACGGCTGGTCGACGGAGGCGCCGGAGGGCGCAGGAGCGGTGCGCGAGCGCTGGGAGGCGCTCAACGCGATCATCGAGCTCGCCGACCAGGCGCCCGAGGGGACGACGCTCGCCGCCTTCGTGGCGGAGCTGCGCGACCGGCAGTCGGCGCAGCACGAGCCGACGCTCTCCTCCGTCGTGCTGTCGACCCTGCACAGCGCCAAGGGTCTCGAGTGGGATTCGGTCTATCTCGTCGGGCTCAGCGAGGGGCTGGTGCCGGTGAGCCACGCGCGTGGGCTTGCGGGCATCGATGAGGAGCGACGGCTGCTCTACGTCGGCATCACGCGGGCACGGCGACGGCTGTCTCTGTCGTGGTCGCGGGCGGGGCTTCGGGGGCAGCGTCGGGAGCCGAGCCGTTTTCTGGCAGAGCTCGGCACGAGCACTCGGGATGCGGGGCCACGCGCCCCTCGGTGAGTCGCCCGCCACGCGGGTCGATGCTCCACACCCGGCCGAACCGCTCGGGCTCTTCGCGACTGCGCCGTACCGCGAACGCGCTCGCCTCGGCGATCGCCGTGCGGGTGAGCGCGGCGGGCGCACGCCGCGCCAGCTGGGTGGCGAGGGCGGGCCAGGCCGGGTCGGCCTCGCAGCGAAACAGGTGGACGCAGTACAGGCACGCGCCCGAACCGGGCACGACGAACGGGCCGACCTCAATGCGCTCCTCGCTCACGATGATCGGCAGATGCGGCACGTCGCGTCGCAGCCACCGACCGTGGTCGTCGGGCTGCAGGACGTGGTCGGCGACGACGATCACCAGGTCGGGACGCGCGTCGGCCGAGACGCGCTCGTGCTCCTCGTCGAGCTGTCGAGCGATCTCCTTCGCGAGCGCACCGTCGCCGGTCACGGCGATGCGAGGGCGTCGCGGTTCGGCGCGAAGCAGCACAGGGGAGAGACGGTCCAGCAGCGCCTCCGGGTCGATCCCGTTGGCGATCATGCGCAGGCCCGACTCCGAGATGCCCGCGACGAGCGCGGTGACGGCGCGCTCGGTGGGCGGGTCGACCGGGTCGAGCATGACGCCGGTGTGGGTGCCGATCTGCAGGGCGGAGGGCGAGCGCCAGATGACGGGGAACCGAGGATCGAGCCGGAGGACCATCAGTCCATGGTCCGCGCCTGCGCCGCGCGCCGTCGGCGCTCTCCACACCTGCGCGGCCCGGAGCTACTCCTCGCGCGGCCGGTCGCCCGTCTCGTCGCCGAGCAGGTCGGCGATGGCGCGGTCGACGTCGTCCTCGGTCGGCTCCGTGGCGGTGAGCCGGGCGATGAGCGCCGTCGGGTCGTCGATGTCCTCCGCGGTGGGCAGCACGTCGGGGTGCGCCCAGAGCGCATCCCGCGCGTCGGCCCCGACGGCGTCGCTGATCTTCTGCCACATCGCGGCGGCTTCACGCAGGCGCCGCGGTCGAAGCTCGAGCCCGACCAGGGTGGCGAAGGCCGACTCAGCCGGTCCGCCGGACGCGCGGCGACGGCGCACCGTCTCGGCGATCGCGCCGCTCTTGGGCAGTCGGGTGGTGGCGCTCGCCGTGACCACATCGACCCAGCCCTCGATGAGAGCGAGCTGCGTCTCGAGCCGGGCGAGCGCCGCCAGCTGCTCCTCGCTCTTCGGCGGGATGAGCGCGCCGCTGGTCACGGCATCGCGCAGCTCGTCGGGGTTGCTCGGGTCGAACTGGGTCGCCAGGTTCTCGATCTGCTCCGTGTCGACGTGGATGCCGTGCGCGAAGTCGGTGATCTGCGAGATCAGCTGCAGGCGAAGCCACTTGGCGTGCCGGAACAGCCGGGCGTGCGCCAGTTCGCGCACCGACAGGTAGATGCGCACCTCGTCGAGGGGGATGTCGAGGCCGGCGCCGAAGGCGTCGACGTTCTGCGGCACGATGACCGCCTGGCGCTGGTCGCCGTCGCTGAGGGGAATGCCGATGTCGCCGCCCGAGACCACCTCGGCGGCGAGCTGCCCGACGACCTGGCCGAGCTGCATCGCGAACAGCGTGCCGCCCACGTTGCGCAGCAGCTTCGCCGGGTCGGCACCGAGCATCCCGGTCGCGTCGTCGGGGAGGGTTTCGTCGAGCACCTCCGTCAGGGCGTCCGCGATCGAGGTCGCGACCGGCTCGGCGAGCTGCGTCCACACCGGCATCGTCGACTCGGCCCAGCCGGAGCGGTTCAGCAGCACCGGCTCCTGGGTGAGGCCGGCGATGTCGGTGGCCTCGTCGAGCCACAGCGCGGCGACGTGCAGTGCGGACTCGAACGAGGCGCGCTCGTCGGTGGTGCTGGGAACCGCGCCCCGCGCCGCGAGCGTCGTCGCCTGCTCGAGAGCCAGATCCCAGTTGACGCCGTCGGTCGTGTTGGTCAGCGCGTCCTGCAACTGGCCGATCAGTCGGGCGACGAGCGCCGGATCGGAGGGGAGGCCCGCGGCGCTCGCGAGCTTCGCGGGGTCCATGTCTCCGTCGCCGGAGAGGAACTCGCGCAGCATTTCGCGGAAGTCGTCGTTGTCGGCCGCTTCCGGCTCATCCCGCGGATCATCAGGCATGCCAACTACGCTAACCGGTGGCCCGTGGCACCGCCCGGGTTTTCGCCGTGACGGGGGCGACTGGCCTTGCGCCGGGAGCGAACAGTGCCGCGGTGCCGAGCCCGCATTCCGAAGGATCCCGTGAGCGACATCTTCCCTCCCCTGCCCTCGAACCGTCCGAGTCCCGAGGAGCGGGAAGCCCTGCACCGCGAACAGCGTCGGACGGCGATCGCGCGCGGCATCGGCTGGATGCTCCTCTCGGGGGCCGTCGTGGGGGCACTGCTGCTCGGCAGCGCGCCCGCGCCGTACGTGATCGAGAAGCCGGGCCCGGTGTACGACACGCTCGGCGAGGTGCTGATCGACGGTGAGGCGGTGCCACTCATCGACATCGAGGGGGCGGAGACGTACCCGACCAGCGGCGAGCTGGACCTGCTGACGGTGCGCATCCAGGGCAACCCCACGAGCCAGCCCAGCTGGATCGACATCGCCACCGCGTGGTTCGAGCCGAGCAGCGCAGTCGTGCCGATCGAGGCGGTCTACCCCGAGGGGCAGAGCACCGAAGAGGCTCAGGAGCAGTCCGCAATCGAGATGCAGAACTCGCAGCAGGAGGCTGTCGCGGCCGCGCTCAACGAGCTCGACATCGAGTACGCGGGGGTCGTCGACGTCGCCGCGGTGCAGGAGGGGACTCCGGCCGAGGGGGTCTTCCAGGCGGGCGACGAGATTCTCGCGGCCGCGGGGGTCGCGACGCCGGATGTGTCGGCGCTGCGGGCCCGCATCGGCGAGAACGGCGCCGAGTCGCCGATGTCGTTCCTCATCCGCCGCGACGGCGTCGAGCAGGAGGTCACGGTGACGCCGACGCTCGCCGAGGACGGGGCGACCCCGGTCATCGGCGTGATCGTGAGCGGCACCTACGAGTTCCCGATCGACGTCTCGATCCAGCTCTCCAGCGTCGGCGGACCGAGCGCCGGCATGATGTTCGCGCTCGGCATCTTCGACAAGCTCACCCCCGGCGAGCTGACCGGCGGCGAGCACATCGCCGGCACCGGGACGATCACCGCGGACGGCACGGTCGGCGCGATCGGCGGCATCCAGCAGAAGATGTACGGCGCGCTCGAAGCCGGCGCCGAATGGTTCCTGGCCCCCGCCGACAACTGCGACGAGGTGGTCGAGAACACCCCCGACGGGCTCGAGGTGTTCAAGGTGGTCACGCTCGATGACGCCCTTGAAGCCGTCGAGGCGATCGGGGCTGGCGCCGACACGAGCGATCTGGCGCGCTGCGAGCCGTAGTCGACAGCGGGCCGAGGTCGGGTCAAGACCCGGTGGCCCCGGCCGCGCGCCACGTAGGATGTCAGGGATCCGTCTGTGCCGACGGAAGACCTGACAGGAGCCACCCGTGACTTCGCCCACCAACCGGACCGAACAGCAGCGCCCCGCGCGCAGCTCGACCCGAGTTGCCCTTGCCGTGACCGCCGCCATCATCGGTGTGATCGTGATCGGCTTCATCACCTTCTCCGGCTTCTACGCCGACATCCTCTGGTTCGACCAGCTGGGCTACCTGGAGGTGCTGACCACCCAGTGGTTCGCCTTCGGCGCCCTGTTCGCGATCGGCTTCATCGCCATGGCGCTCGTCGTCTGGGTGAGCATCACGATCGCGTTCCGCACGCGTCCCGTGTACGCCAAGCTGAGCGCGCAGCTGGATCGCTACCAGCAGGTGATCGAGCCGCTGCGTCGCCTGGCGATCTACGGGATCCCGCTCGTGCTCGGGCTGTTCATGGGCGTCTCCACCGCGACGCGCTGGCCCACGGTGCTCCAGTTCCTGAACCGCACCGAGTTCGGCAGCCTCGACCCGCAGTTCGGCCTCGACGTCTCGTTCTTCGTGTACGAGCTGCCGTTCTACCGCGGCGTCCTCGCCTACGCCTCGGCCGTCATCCTGGTCGCCGGCCTCGCGGCGCTCGCCACCAACTACCTCTACGGCGGCATCCGCGTCTCGGGTCGCGAGGTGCGCGTCACACGCCCCGCGCGCATCCACCTCGCGATCATGGCGGGGCTCTACCTCGCCCTGCAGGCCGTCAGCATCTGGTTCGACCAGTACGCGACCGTGCTCGGTGAGGGCTCGCTCATCACCGGCGCCGCCTACACCGACGTCAACGCCGTGATCCCGGGCCGCGCGATCCTCGCGCTCGCCGCAGGGCTCGTGGCGCTGCTCGCCCTGCTGACGGCGATCATCGGCCGCTGGCGCCTGCCGCTGCTCGGCACGGCGGCGCTGCTCGTCGCCTCGCTCGTGATCGGCTCGATCTACCCGGCGCTCGTGCAGCGTTTCCAGGTGGAGCCGAGCGAGCAGACGCTCGAAGCGCCCTACATCCAGCGCAACATCGATGCCACCCGCACCGCGTACGGCCTCGACGACGTCAGCGTGGTGCCGTACAACGCGGTGACGGATGCCGAGCCGGGCGCGCTCCGAGCCGACGCCGAGACGACCGCCAACATCCGCATCCTGGACCCCGCGCTCGTCGGCGACACCTTCGCGCAGCTCGAGCAGGTGCGCCAGTACTACCAGTTCCCGAACCTGGACGTCGACCGCTACGTGATCGACGGCAAGTCGACCGACACCGTGATCGCGCTGCGCGAGCTCAACCAGGGCGGCCAGACGAGCACCACCTGGTACTCGAACACCCTCGTCTACACGCACGGCTTCGGCGTCGTGGCGGCGTACGGAAACCAGCGCGAGGTCGACGGTCAGCCCCGCTTCCTCGAGTCGGGCATCCCGAACTCCGGTGCGCTCGGCGAGTTCGAGCCGCGCGTCTACTTCGGCGAGGAGAGCCCCGAGTACTCGATCGTCGGCGGCACCGACAACGGTTCGCCGATCGAGCTCGACTTCCCGGCCGGCGGTGAAGACAGCAGCGGCAACGCGTTCACCACCTACGAGGCGGAGGGCGGCCCGGAGCTCGACAGCCTGTTCAAGCAGCTGGTCTACGCGGTCAAGTTCCAGAGCGAGCAGATCATCCTCTCGGATGGCATCGACGAGAACTCGCAGATCCTCTACGACCGCTCGCCGATGGAGCGCGTGCAGAAGGTCGCTCCGTACCTGACGCTCGACTCCGACCCGTACCCGGCGGTCGTCGACGGCGGCATCGTCTGGATCGTCGACGCCTACACGACGACGGCGAGCTACCCGTACTCGAAGATCGAGCAGCTCTCGAGCGCGATCGCCGACACCTACACGCCGGCGCCCGCGTATGCGCTGGACGACATCAACTACATCCGCAACTCGGTGAAGGCCACGGTCGACGCCTACACGGGTGAGGTCGTGCTGTACGTGTGGGACGAGGAGGACCCGATTCTGCAGACCTGGCAGAAGGTGTTCCCCGCAACGCTGGTCTCGGCTGACGAGATGAGCGAAGACCTGCAGGCACACGTGCGCTACCCGGCCGATCTGTTCAAGGTGCAGCGCTCGATCCTCGAGACCTACCACGTGACGCAGGCCGGTTCGTGGTACTCGGGTGACGACGCCTGGTCGACCCCGGCCGACCCGACGCAGACCTCCGGTGTGGCCCAGCCGCCGTACTACCTGACGATGCAGGTGCCCGGAACAGAGGCGCCCGCGTTCACGCTGTACTCGACCTACATCCCGCAGCAGGGTGCCGGCGACGCGAGTCGTTCGGTGCTCACCGGCTACCTGGCCGTCAACGCGGATGCGGGCGAGGACTACGGCAAGCTGACCCTTCTCGAACTGCCGAAGCAGGACACCACGCCCGGCCCCGGTCAGGTGCAGAACTCCTTCAACTCCGACACCGAGGTGGCGACCGAGCTGAACCTGCTCGAGCAGCAGGGCACGAGCGTGAGCCGCGGAAACCTGCTGACCGTGCCGGTCGGCGGCGGACTGCTCTACGTGCAGCCGGTCTACGTGCAGTCGACGGGTGAGACCAGCTACCCGCTGCTCCGGAAGATCCTGGTCGCCTTCGGTGACAAGGTCGCGTTCGAGGACACGCTCACCGAGGCTCTCGATGTGCTGTTCGGCGGCGACGCGGGTGCGAGCGCCGGCGACGGCGACGTCGAGACCCCGACCGAGCCGACGGAGCCGACCGACCCGACCGACCCCGGCACGGAGACGCCGGACACCACCGACAACGCCGCGCTCGAGGCGGCGCTGCGCGATTACCAGGCGGCCCTCACCGACCGCAACCAGGCCTACGCCGACGGCGACCTGGTCGCCGCCGCGGAGGCCGACGAGCGGATGCAGGCGGCCGTCGAACGCGCGATTGCGGCGCTGGACTGACGCCCCGATTCGTGTCCACCCCGCGGCCATGGTAGAGTCAATCCTTGTGCCGCGGGGTGGAGCAGTTCGGTAGCTCGCTGGGCTCATAACCCAGAGGTCGTAGGTTCAAATCCTGCCCCCGCAACCAGATGAAGAAGGCCCGACCACTTGGTCGGGCCTTCTTCGCTTCACCGAGGAAGTAGCCCGCGCAGGGGAAGGTGCATGTCGTGCGAGAGACGGTTCTGAGCTGATGGATGCGGTGATCGGTGTCGATATCGGCACCTCGAGCAGCAAGGGTGTCCTGGTCGGACTCGACGGGGTCATCCTCGCCACCGCCGTCCGCGAGCACGAGGTCTCCCGGCCGGTCGCCGGCCACGTCGAGATGTCGATGGCGGAGTGGTGGGACGAGTTCGTCGCGATCACCCGTGAGCTGCGGCAGAACGAGGCGACCGTCGTGGCGGTCGGCGTCAGCGGTATGGGCCCCTGCGTCGGTCTGGCCGACGAGGCGGGCACGCCGCTGCGCCCCGCGATCCTGTACGGCGTCGACACGCGCGCGCACGTCCAGATCGCCGAGCTGACCGAGCGGCTCGGTGCCGAGGCGGTCGAGGATGTCTGCGGTTCGGCGCTCAGCACGCAGGCTGTCGGCCCGAAGCTGGCCTGGCTCGCCGAGCACGAGCCGGAGGTCTTCGGCGCCGCGCGGCGCCTGTTCATGCCGTCCTCGTATCTGGCCTGGAAGCTGACCGGCGCGTACGTGCTCGACCACCAGTCGGCGAGCCAGAGCGTTCCGCTCTACGACATCCGCGCCCGCGAGTGGTACCGCCCGTGGGTCGACGACCTGGTCGGCGAGATCGAGCTGCCCGAACTGGTCTGGGCCGACACCGTCATCGGCGGCGTCTCGGCCGAGGCGGCAGAGGCGACCGGCCTGCCGGCGGGCATCCCCGTCATCGCGGGCACGATCGACGCGTGGTCGGAGGCGATCAGCGTCGACGGGCACAACCCGGGCGATCTGATGCTGATGTACGGCACCACGATGTTCCTGATCAACACGCTCAGCGCGCGCGCCTCCGCCCCGGAGCTGTGGAGCACGGTCGGCGCGTTCGAGGACAGCTACAACCTCGCGGGCGGGATGGCCACCTCGGGGGCGATCACCGGCTGGCTTCGGAAGCTCGTCGGCAACGTCGACTACCCGACCCTGCTCGGCGAGGCGGCGCAGTCGCCCGCGGGCGCCAACGGGCTGCTCCTGCTCCCGTACTTCGCCGGCGAGCGGACCCCGATCGCGGACCCCTTCGCGCGCGGCGTCATCGCAGGGCTCACGCTCGAGCACTCCCGAGGTGACCTGTACCGCGCCGTGCTGGAGGCGACCGCGATGGGCGTTCGCCACCACGTCGAGGCGTTCCGCGCTGCCGCCGGTCAGGTCGACCGCGTCGTCGCGGTGGGCGGCGGAACCCAGAGCGAGCTGTGGCTGCAGATCGTGTCGGATGTGACGGGGCTCGAGCAGGTCGTTCCGCGCGTCACCGTGGGAGCCTCGTTCGGTGCGGCGTACCTCGCCGCCTCGGCCGTCGCCGAGGTGTCGATCGGCGAACGGAATCCTCCGGCGCGACGCGTGCAGCCCGACGCCTCGACGGCCGCGGGCTACGACGCGCTGTTCGAGCTCTATCGCCGCCTGTACGTCGACAGCGCCTCGGTCGTCCACGCGCTCGCCGGTCGAGCGGACTGACGCCGTCGCTGTCGCGTCACGCCGCGTCGAGCGAGGTGAGCAGATGGCGATGCAGCACCTCGGCCCGCGCCGCGTCGAGCGGGCCGGGCAGGCGCAGCAGGTCGGCGAGCCGCTCCGGTGAGGTGACCCCGACGCCCTCGACGAGGTAGCCGTTCAGCACCTCCCAGTCGGCACCGATGAAGCACAGGATGCCGCGCACCGGCACCGTGGCATCGGCCAGCACCGCCTCCACCACGCGGGTCTGCCACTGCACGCTCTGCACCAGGTGGTGGCGGTCGTCGCGGCCGATGAACAGGCGCTTCGTGGTCGCCTCGCCCGCGCCGAAGGTCTCGACGCGCGGGCGCCCCGCATAGTTCTTGGCGTCGATCACGTAGACGCCGGTCGGCGCGATGGCGAGGTGGTCGAGGTTGCTGGTGCCGCCCGGAACGCGGCGATCGTGCAGCACGCGCACGCCGTGGTCGGCGAGCTCGGTGAGCGTGCGGCCCACGATCGATTCGCCGGCTGCGCCCTTCTCCCAGGCCCGGACGTCACGCGATCGGCGGCCCGCATCCCGCAGCAGGTCCTGGATGCTCTCGGGCGCCGCATCCGCCGACGCCTCGCGCTCGCGCCGCAGCCGGGCGTGCTCGCGGTGGGCGGAGGCGCCCGCGAAATCGCGGTCCCAGGTCATGCCGCACAGGCTACTCCGGCCCGCCGACGCCATTGACCTCTGGATTTCAGGGGCGTACGGTGACGGGCACCGGACACCCCATCGCGCGCGCCGGTGATCGTGGCTGGCGCTCGCCTGACCGGACGGAGCAGCCGATGCCTGCCGACCCGAACGCCCCCGTGCCCACCGATGCGCCGATCTACGCGTCACCGCCCGATCTGCGGGTCTCCACCGCGGACGGGTTCACGCACAGCCCGAAGCATCCGAACGAGAAGATCTGGCTCTCGGAGTCGATGCAGGCCGACGAAGCCGGCAACGAAGTATTCCGCTGGGCGTATTTCAATCGCTTCGACGTGGAGGCGCTGGAGGTCGAGCACACCGAGTGGCGGACGACCGCCACGACGAAGCCCGAGTTCCGGGTGGTGCCGGTCGGGGGCGGCGTGTGTCAGCAGGAGCAGGCCGTCGTCGAGGAGGAGTACCGCTACAAGTTCGCGCTGCTCAAGCAGTACTACGAGCAGTGGGTGACCGACACGCTGCTGAAGGACTACTACGACACCTTGCTGAGTCCCGCGGCGGGCGCCGCGGGCGGCGGGCTCGGCGTCGCGGGGCTGTTCGGCGACCTCGCCTACGGCACCGTCACCGCGGGGATCGCCGAGGGCACCATCGCGACCACCACCGGCACCCTGGGCGGGGCCGGGGCCACCGGTGCGGTGGCGGGCGCGGGCGGCGTCGCCGCCGTCGGCGCGGCCTTCGTCGGGGCGTTCCTCGGCACCACGGCGGCGATGAGCCAGATCCTCAAAGACACCGACGTGCGCTCGAGCGGCTGGGCCGTGATCGGCAAGTGGAAGTACGACGAGACGCCGACCGGCAGCACGCGCACCACCTGGAAGAAGATCGGCGCCCCGTTCCCGTGCCCGCCGCGCCCCGAGACCGGGGGAGCGGCCGGGGCGGCCTCGGCCGTCGGCGGCGGGGAGGCGGGCGAGACCGCGCCCGCGCCGGAGACGCCGGTGTGGAAGCGCTGGTGGTTCCTGCTGCTGCTGGCACTGTTCGTCGTGCTGCTGATCGTCGTGCTCGTGCTGTTCCTGCTGCCGCGGTCTGCCGTCACGCCGGGAGCGGTCAGCGGCCCGACCGACGAGCCCGCCTCGACCTCGTCGGTGGAGAGCGCCGCGCTCGCTCCGGCGTCCTGTTCCGCGGTCGGGCATTCGCCGTATCCCTACTTCCTCGGCAGCCCCTCGTGGTACCAGCTCGTGATCCTGGTGATCGTCGCCGCGGGAGCGGCCGATGGGGCCGCCTTCGAGGTCGACACCCCGGGAGCCGACGTCGACTCCGTCTCGGGCATCGTCTCGCCCGACGGGGTGATCGCCGCGGCCGTTCCCGTCTCCCGCTACAACGACTACGCGGTCGGCGATGTGACGCTGCGCGGAGCCGACGGCACCACCGAAACCGTGCCCGCCGACTCCGTGGTGGTCGCGGTCACCGCGGAGGAGCGCGCGCTGACCTGCGACGGCGACCCCGCCGCGGTCGCGACGATGCAGGATGCCCTCGCGGCCAGCACCACCGGCGAGCAGGAGGCGAGCGACTTCGTTGCCGCGTTCGACGGCTGGCACGCGAACGGCGATGTGGATGCGCTGGCGGCCAGCCTGCATCCGGCCGTGCTGCACCGCTACGGCGCGGAGCAGTGCGCGGCGTACCTCGACGGGGTGGTCGGCACCATCTCCGAGATCGAGGTCGTCGAGCAGCGCTCCGAGCCGTGGAACTACCCGGTCGACGATCGCACGACGCAGATTCTCAACTCGCAGACGGTCGTGGTGGATGCCGACCTCGGCGAGCAGCGAGAGCGCGTCGAGCTGCACGTCGCCGACTACGCGGGCACCGTGCGCTGGTTCACCGATTGCGGGGACCCGCAGACCTAGGCTGAGAGCATGGCCCCATCTGAGAACGCCGCTGCGGCGGTGGCGGTGGCGCAGTTCGCGCCCGGTGACGACACGGCGGCGAACCTCGCCGAGATCACACGACTGGCGGAGCTCGCCGTCGCGCGCGGCGCGCGGCTCGTCGTCTTCCCCGAGTACTCGTCGTACTTCACGGCGGCGATGGGCGCCGACTCGGTGCCGTTCGCGCAGGAGCTCGACGGCGAGTTCAGCGGCGCGCTCGGGGCGCTCGCCGCGCGCTTGGGCATCCATCTCGTGGCGGGGATGATCGAGGCGGCGCCCGGCGACGTGCAGCGGGTGCACAACACGCTCATCGCGGTGGATCCGTCCGGTGCGGTGGTGGCCAGCTACCGAAAGATGCATCTCTACGACGCCTTCGGCCAGAAGGAGAGCGACTGGGTGGTCGCCGGTGCCCTCGACCAGAAGCCGCTGTTCTCCTGGGAGGGTTTCACGGTCGGGCTGCAGACCTGCTACGACGTGCGGTTCCCCGAGGTGACGAGGCGACTCGTGGATGCGGGCGCCGACCTGGTGCTGCTGCCGGCGGAGTGGGTGCGTGGTCCGCTGAAGGAGCACCACTGGCGCACGCTCGTGACCGCCCGCGCCCTCGAGAACACGATCTTCGTCGCCGCGGCGGACCACGCCCCGCCGGTCGGCGCGGGCAACAGCATGGTGGTCGATCCGATGGGGGTCGAGCTTGTCACCGTCGGCGAGGCCGTCGAGGTCGCGGTGGCGTGGATCTCGCCGTCGCGGATCGCGGAGGTGCGGCGGGTGAACCCGGCACTCGCGCTGCGGCGCTTCGGGGTCGTTCCGCGCTGAGCGGGGCGGTCCGCCGCCGCGGTCGCGCGGCCGCCCGTCTCGCAAACTCGGAGGTGACGGCCGTTCGGCCACGACTCGTGGACGAACCGATGGATTCTCCGACTTTGGGTGAGCGCGTCGAGCTCAGCGCGCGAGCGTCGCCAGGTGCGCGGCAGCACGCTCGAGCACGTCGTGCCGCTTGCAGAACGCGAAGCGCACCAGCGTGCGGTAGCCGTCGCGGTTCTCCGGGCGGATGAACGCCGTCAGCGGGATCGCGACCACGCCGGCACGGGCGGGAAGCGCCCGGCAGAACTCGTCGGCGTCGGTCGTGCCGAGCGGGGCGGCATCCGCGATCACGAAGTAGCCGCCCGCCGGGCGCGAGACGGTGAAGCCCGCCGCGACGAGGCCCGCCGAGAGCAGGTCGCGCTTGGCGGCGAGCGCGGCCGCGGCGCCGGTGAAGTAGTCGTCCGGCAGGTCGAGCCCGGCGGCGATCGCCGGCTGGAACGGGGCGCCGTTCACGTAGGTGAGGAACTGCTTCACCGCCTGAATCGGGGCGATCAGCGCGGGCGGCGCAGTAATCCAGCCGATCTTCCAGCCGGTTGTGTTGAACGTCTTGCCGCCGCTGCCGATGCTGACGGTGCGCTCGCGTGCCCCCGGCAGCGTGGCGATGGGGGTGTGCCGGGCGCCGCCGACCGGGTCGTCGAACACCAGGTGCTCGTAGACCTCGTCGCTGACGATCCAGGCGTCGTGGCGGTGCGCGAGCTCCACGATCAGTTCGAGGGCCTCGCGATCCAGCGCCATGCCGGTCGGGTTGTGCGGCGAGTTGATCAGGATCACGCGGGTGCGGTCGGTGACCGCGGCGCGCAGGGCATCCAGATCGGGGCGGAAATCGGGTGCCCGCAGCGGTACGGTGACGTGGCGCGCGCCTGCCAGTCCGATCATGGCGGCGTAGGAGTCGTAGAACGGCTCGAAGGTGACGACCTCGTCGCCGGTGTCGAGCAGGCCGAGCAGGGAGGCGGCGATCGCCTCCGTCGCGCCGGCGGTGACGAGCACCTCGCGGTCGGGGTCGACGCGCAGGCCGTAGAAGCGGTCGTGGTGGCGCGCGATCGCGTCGCGCAGCACCGGCATGCCGAGCGCGGGCGGGTACTGGTTCAGGCCCTCGTCGATCGCGCGCTTGGCGGCGTCGAGCACCTCTCGCGGACCGTCCTCGTCGGGGAAGCCCTGGCCGAGGTTGATCGCACCGGTGCTGGCCGCGAGCGCCGACATCTCGCCGAAGATGGTGGGCCGCAGGGCTCCGTCCTCGCCGAGGAGCATCGCTCCGCGCGCGGCTCGTTCCCAGGCGCCCGGAGCAGTCATGCAGTCCAACTTACTGCCGCTCTGTGGATGACTCGTCCACGCGCCGAGCGGATGTCCTACCGTCGTCGCATGCGGATCGCCTCGCCGGGCGCGGTCGCCGCCGTAGCTGCCGCCGTCGCTCTCAGCCTCAGCCTCGGACTGGCCGCGTGCACGCCTGAACCTGCACCGATCGCCGTCCCGCCGCAGCCCAGCAGCACGCCGCTGTTCGCCTCCGAGGAGGAGGCGCTCGCCGCGGCGGAGGAGGCGTATGCCTCGTATGTCACGACGCTCGATGACTTGGGGCATCGTGGCTGGGATGAGCCGAGCGTGCTCGAGGAAGTAGCAACCGGATCGGTCCTGACGAACGACAAAGCGAGGGCGGTTGAGTATGCGAATGCGGGCGTCAGTCAAGTCGGCGCAGCGCAGTTCACGATTTCCTCTCTACAGTCGTACTCGGCGGTTCCGCCTCTCGAGATTTCTTTCTACGTGTGTCTTGACGTTGCCGAAGTAGACCTCATTGGGGCAGATGGC
>CEQI01004752.1_pt1 | contig 18205 bp, 13 predicted proteins | sample 531011 | NCBI WGS metagenome assembly CEQI01 (sample SAMEA2621204, study PRJEB7988) | marine metagenome | biome: marine biome (ENVO:00000447); feature: surface water layer (ENVO:00002042); material: "saline water (ENVO:00002010), including plankton (ENVO:xxxxxxxx)" | depth 5 m
ACTCATATCAAAAATACTTAAATGTCCATGGCTGAAAAGATTTTCTAGTTCTATTACTTTATTTTGTGCTTGATACATCATTTTTATATTTTCTGCATTTAAGTAATTATAACCTACAGTTCCTCCTAAAGTTATTATCATTGACACGGGCAAATGATCGCTCATGTAATAAAGGGCATTTGCAATATCTGCAGAAACAGCTGTATTAGTTCCATTATTAATGGACTGATTGTAATGATTCCCATCCTGCCCCTCTGCAACATATGTGTTCTCCACATACATAACTCCATTGTTTCCGGATAGTATATCTTCAGAAACAAAAATAAAATCAAAACGATCATCCATACCTCCGTTTGCTCCACCTGCATAACCAACTGTTCCTGCACGAGTACTTTGAGTATGGTAATTTTTATAACCCACATTTGTATGCCAATTACCCATTCTGTTAATAGGGTCTTTTAGCTGTAAGCCTTGACCGTATAAAATCTCTTGACATCCAGATTCAGTATGATTATAAAAATTAAAATCACCACCAACTATTAACCTACTATTTCGATTATTATTGACTAAGAAATTTTTGAAAATCACAGCATCCTGCTCTCTCCAATTTACATTTGATGTTTCACTGCCTGCTTTTAGGTGTAGAGAATATAGATACAAAAAAATAGTATCATTTGTTGTAGCTAAATCGGTCTCATTGTAGTATAATACATATTCGCTAATGTCTCTCAACGTAGTAACTATTTGTTGTTGACTGAATAAGGTGAATTTATCATGATCATAAAACAACATATTGTCAGTATCTGGACCATCATAAAATACAGCACTTGAGAATCTATTTACCCCATTAATATTTAATGCATTATTTTTGATCAAAGCAGCTCCATTAAAAGATGTCAACTCATTAACAACTAAAATATCTGGATTGACAAAATCTAAAACTTTTATGAGCGTATCTATTCTGTCCTGTTGGGCAGCAGGAAAATTAAGTAAATTATAGTAAGTAATCTTTACAGAGTCTTGAGCAATTGTTGCAGCATAGGCTAATGATATTAAATAGATTGATAGAATTAATCTCATTACATCTTTTTCACAAGAAATAAATATACCGGAAAATGATCACTATAACCACCCATAAATGTTGAACCAACATAGGTTCGGAAAGGATATCCTTTAAAGTTTCCCTTTTTATTCTTCAAAAATGGTTTATTGAAAATGACAGATCTGTAATACGTCAAATCATCATAGGTTTTGTTTTTATCTATTAGAGAAGAAGTTATGATAAATTGATCAAATAGATTCCATTGGTCGCGGTAGGCTAATGTCCCAATCCCTTTTTTGTAGTAATCACCCATAGTATTAAATAAATCACCATCCTTCACACTTAGCATTTCTCTTTTAGCATCCAATACATCTTTTAGACTAGGTGATATTGGATCATCATTGAAATCTCCCATTAAAATGACTTTAGCGTGAGGATCTTCCATTTTCAAAGAGTCGATGATGGACTTTGACAATTTAGCAGCCTCCATTCTTTTAGGTCTACTACGAGCCTCCCCACCTCTTCTTGATGGCCAATGAATTACAATAAAATGAATTTTTTCATTAAGCAACCTTCCTGAAACTACCAATTGATCTCTTGTGAAAAAATTATCCTTTTCAGGAATTGTTAATCTGACCGATTTACTTGAAGTTACTTTAAAATGTGAAGGGTCATATAATAATGCACAATCAATTCCTCTTTTATCTGGACCCTCATGCTGAACAATTTTATATTTTTTATTGGCAATACTTTCTTGACGAACAAGGTCTTCTAGCACTTGTTTATTTTCAATTTCACAAACACCTATCACACTAGCACCAAGAGGAGTAACTTCCTTGCCTAATTTACTTATGACATGTGCCATATTATGAAGCTTATGATAATAACGTTGACTATTAAAATTTTTTGGGCCATAAGGAGTGAAGTCTTCCTGGAGAATTTTATTTGTGTCGGGGTCAACAATGGTATCAAATAAATTTTCCAAATTATAAAATGCTACACATTCTAGGGCAAGTGAGGGTGATTCAGTGACTTGAGCCGATAGTAGCTTACAGATAAATATCGATGTTAATAAATAAATTTTGATATGCATGCATATAATTTTTACTAATATACTACTTTTGCGACCTCTTGAATGAGAAACAAATTATTTATACTATTTTGAGTACCAAAATGCATGCCAATAAAATAAACATCACTCTTTTATTCTTGTTTTTAGCCACTTTAACTAAAAGTTGGTCTCAAACAGATTCTATCTTTAATGAAGATAGTGTAGACATTCTAGTACCTGTATTTACCACTACTGTAGATTTATTAGAAAATGAATCACAATCACAAGATATTAGTGGACTACTTCAATCTTCTAGGGATGTTTACGTAAATCAAGCAGGTTTTAATTTTAGTGCTGCAAGATTTAGACTTAGAGGTTACAGCTCTGAAAATACACGTATTTTCTTCAATGGAATTCCGGTCAATGACCCTGAAAATGGGTGGACAATATGGAGTTATTGGGGAGGTCTAAATGATATCACAAGATATCCTGAAAATAAATTTGGTATTTCAAGTGCAGATGCCACATTTGGAAGCATTGGTGGATATTCTTATATCTCTGCTCTTCCATCTGAGAAAAAAGTTGGTTCAAGATTTTCTTATGCTGCTACAAACAGATCTTACAGAAACAGATTAATGTACACCTATAACACTGGTTTAAATAGCAAAGGCTGGGGATTACTTATTAGTGGATCTTCAAGATGGTCAGATGAAGGATATGTTCCTGGCACTTACTACAGCTCAGGCAGTTACTTATTATCTGTTGAGAAAAAAGTAAATGAAGCACATAGACTAAACTTCATGGTACTGGGGGCCCCAACTGTTCAAGGTAGACAAGGTATTGCTATTCAAGAAACATATGATTTAACAGGTGACAATTTTTATAACCCATATTGGGGTTATCAAACTCAATCAGATGGAACGCAAAAAAAACGAAATGCCAGAAATAGAGATAACCACAAACCATACATGACCTTAGCTCATTATTGGAATATTTCTGACAAACTCAACCTTCAAACAAACCTTTATGCCATTACTGGTAAAACTGGAAACACCAACCTAAACTGGTATGATGCTAAAGATCCAAGGCCAGACTATTATAAATATTTACCGAGCTATTTACTAAATAATCAAGGCACCTTATCTGGTTCTCAAATAATCACAAATGAGGAAGACTACAATAATTTAACAGCACTATGGCAGTCTCAAGACCCTTCAACATCTCAATTAGATTGGGATGGAATGTACAATGCCAATTATAAAAATTTATATACTCAAAATAATGTTGGTGGGGACCCCAATAATTCTATTACTGGAAATAGATCAAAGTATATTATAGAAGAGTATCGTTTAGACCCCAGACACTTTGGGCTAAATTCTTTTGGGAAATACCAATTAAAAGAAAACCAACAAATCAACTTTGGACTACACATCAGTCGATACATGAGCAAAAATTATCGATTAATGAATGATTTACTTGGTGGAGATTATTGGGTAGACATTGATCAATTTGCTGAACAAGATTTTGAAGATCCCAATTTAGCTCAAAATGACCTTCAAGAAATTAATCGTGTAGTTTACAATGGTGATATATTTGGTTATAACTATAATATACATGTAAATAAAAATGAAGCATTTGGTGAGTATAATTTTAACACTTCGAAAATTGAAAGCTTTGTAGGATTAACAATTTCTAACTCTTCTTTTTGGAGAAATGGAATCATGCAAAATGGACGATTTCCAGACAATTCTTTAGGAAATTCTGAAAAGCAAAATTTTTACAATTATGGAGCTAAAGTTGGATTCCTTTACAAAATAACTGGTAGACATTTAATTTCTTTCAATGGACTTTATAAAACTGAAGCTCCTTATGTAAGAAACGCTTATGTCTCTCCACGAACGAGAGATCAATTGGTGCCAAATTTAACTTCAATTGAAATTATTTCTGGTGATCTTAATTATAATATAAGACTCCCATTTCTTAAAGCAAGGTTATCTGGGTTCTACACCCAAATCAACAATCAAACTTGGGCTAGATCATTCTACCATGATGAATACAGAACATTTGTAAACTACATGATGACCAATGTAGATCAACTTTTTATGGGAATGGAGTTTGGTTTTGAAAGCAATATTACCTCTTCTCTTCAATTCACAGGCGCCTACACAATGGGCGATTATTTATATAATTCAAGACCTATTGCAACTGTAACAAGAGATAATTCTCAAGAAGTTATAGCAGAGAATAAGACCGTATACTTTCAAAACTATAAAATAGGTGGAATGCCTCAACAAGCAACTTCTCTTGGGTTAAAATACAATGCACCTAAGTATTGGTATGCTGGAATTAATTTCAATTATTTTGCAGACATCTACTTATCTCCCAACCCTGACAGAAGAACATCAGAAGCTATTGCTGGCTATGGAGATGGCTACCCGTACATTAATGAAATTATTGATCAAACAAAATTAGAAAATGGAAATGCAGTTAATTTATTCTGTGGTAAAAGCTGGAAGATTTATAAGAACAATTCTTACTTAAGACTAAACTTAAACGTGAATAACGTATTGAATAATACTTCTTTTAAAACTGGAGGATTTGAACAACTAAGATACGATGCCTCTAATATTGATCGATTTCCAAATAAATATGGCTACATGTATGGCCGTACCTTTTTTATTATGTTAAGCTATTTATATTAAAATGAAAAAATACATATCTCCCCTATTAATTACCTTATTTATTGGTACGTTAAATTCCTGTAATAAAACTTACGATGAACCACCTGTAATTGACATTCCTATAGGTGATGTAATCTCTATAAGTGACTTAAAAGACATGTTTAATGGTTCACCACTTACCATTAATTCTGATTATTCTATTTATGGAAATGTAACATGTGAAGAAACCAACGGGAATTTTTACAAAGAGGCTTACATGCAAGATTTATCTGGAGCAATTAAATTGAAATTAGATGCCTCAGGTGGACTTTATATTGGTGACAGTATAAGAGTAAACCTTAATGGAGTTACTATGAGCGAATATGGTGACTTAATTCAATTGGAAAATATCAGTGTGGATGAACAAATAGTTAAAATAGCTACTAATAAATTTGTTTCGCCCTTCCTTACAACTATCAATCAATTAAATATTGAAGATGATCAAAGCAGATTAATTCAATTAGATAGCGTTGAATTTCAAACAACTGGTGTTACTTATGCAGATGCAGTCAATTTAGCTACAGGAGAAAGATACTTAAATGATTGTGATGGTAATACCATTTTGGTAAGAACTAGTGGTTATGCCAACTTTGCAGATGACACTGTAGCTTCTGGTAAAGGAACTATAATCGGTTTATTCACGAGATATGGGTCTACTAAACAATTTATTATCAGAGACATTAATGAAGTGAACATGAATGGGGATCGATGTAGTGGTGGCTCTGGAGGTGGTGGCGGAACTGGCAATTACATTCTAAACAAAGATTTCAATGATGGCTCTATAACATCTGGTGGATGGGGTAGTTTTTGGACTGGTACTACTACAACTGAAAATTGGGGAGAATGGGAAATATATGGTGGTGATGTAGCTTCTGCTAGTAACTTTGACATCAATACATTTACCAACTTTGCATGTGAAAGTTGGCTTGTATCACCATCATTTGATTTAACTGGTACTTCTTCTCCTTATTTAGTATTTGATAATGTTACAAGATATAATGGTCCAGGTTTAGAACTGTATATTTCATCGGATTATGATGGAGTTAGTAATCCATCACAACAAGGGACATGGATGGACATATCAAGCTATGTTCCTAACTGGGACACTGATTCAGGAGATTGGACTTTTGTTTCCAGTGGTAATATTGATTTAACACCATTTATCTCATCTAATTTAAATGTAGCATTTAAATATGTTGGATCTAACTCAAACGGGGCAACTTGGGAAATTGATAATATAATCGTAAACGATTAAAAATCTTTACTTATAATTCATAAGAACCTTCTTTGGATCTTTACCTTCGAAAATAAGTTCTTCTGGGTTTTCTAATGCTTCTTTTACCTTAACCAAGAAACCTACACTGTCTTTTCCATCAATAATTCTATGGTCATATGATAGTGCTACGTACATTATAGGACGAATTTCTACTTTTCCATCAATAGCAACTGGCCTTTCAACAATGTTGTGCATTCCTAAAATAGCTGATTGGGGAGGGTTTATAATTGGTGTACTTAGCATGGATCCAAAAACACCACCATTTGTAATAGTAAACGTACCTCCTGTAATCTCCTCAATAGAGATTTTCCCATCTCTAGCCTTTACAGCTAAGTCCTTGATGGTAGATTCAATTTCTAACAAATTCATTTCTTCCGCATTTCTTAGAACAGGAACCATCAATCCCTTTTCAGTACTTACTGCTATACCCACATCAGCAAAGTTGTAAGATATCATATGATCACCGTCAATCATGGAGTTTACTGATGGGAATTCTTGCAATGCCATAGTACAAGCTTTAGTGAAAAAGGACATGAATCCTAAGCCAACTCCATATTTCTCTTTAAAATCATCCTTATATTTTGATCTTAAATCCATAATTGGTTTCATATTAACTTCATTAAATGTAGTTAACATGGCCGTTTCATTTTTGACAGAAACAAGTCTTGATGCAATTTTTCTTCGCAACATACTCAACTTTCGGATCTGACTTTTTCTATTTCCTTCTTCTGGTAGAGTTGCTAAAAGCTGAAGAATATCTTGCTTAGTAATCCTACCACCTTTACCAGTACCTTCAATCATTTCAACTTGAACATTTTGTTCTTCCATTATTTTCTTTGCTGCAACACTTGGATGGCCTGTAGCATATGATTTTTGTTCTGCTGGTTTTGAACTACTTACATTAGATGGAGCAGGGTTTGGATTTGGGGCTGCTTTCTTGGGTTTTGTAGAGCTACTTCCTTCTGGCTTAGCTGCGGATGTATCAATAAGGCAAACCACTTGACCAACGGCTACCAAATCACCAACTTCTGCTTTTAAAGTTATTATACCTGATTGTTCTGCTGGAAGCTCCAATGTTGCTTTGTCAGAATCCACTTCTGCAATAGTTTGATCCTTTTCAACATATTCTCCATCCTCAACCATCCACTCTGCTATTTCAACTTCTGAGATAGATTCACCTGGGCTAGGAACTTTCATTTCTAATACTGACATTGTTATTTCTTTTTTGTGTAAGACATTACTTGATCAATTATGGCACTATGCCTAATTTCATGAACCTTTGGTGATCCACTTGCGGGGCTACCTGACTCCAATCTGGAATGGCAATTAATTGGTGTTAAATTCCATTTCCTGATTATAAAAGACCAAGCCCCCATATTTTCAGGCTCCTCTTGAGCCCAAATATATCTTGAAGATTCACCATATTTTTTAACTATTTGAGACAATTTATCTTCGGGAAAAGGATAAAGTTGCTCCACTCTAACAAACGCAAGATTATCCGCTTCTATATTCTCATAAACTTCAATTAAATCATAATAAAATTTACCTGAACATAATACAACAGTATCTACTTTATTTGCTTCAGCACTATCATCATCAATTACTTCAATAAAATTACCATTTGCCAGCTCAGTTAAAGAAGAAACGGCTTTTGGATATCTTAATAATTTTTTGGGTGTAAATACTACAAGAGGCTTTCTAAAAGGCCATTTCAACTGCCTTCTTAATAAGTGAAAATAATTAGCAGGTGTAGTACAATTTGCCACTTGCATGTTGTATTCAGCACAAAGTTGAAGAAAGCGTTCCATTCTTCCTGATGAATGCTCAGAACCCATACCTTCATATCCATGTGGCAAAAGCATAACTAGACCATTCGGAGTACCCCATTTGTCTTCTGCTGCACTTAAGAATTGATCAATAATTATTTGAGCACCATTGAAAAAGTCTCCAAATTGTGCTTCCCATATTGTTAATCCGTTTGGTGTATTAAATGCATAACCATAATCAAAACCCAATACGGCATATTCAGAAAGAAAAGAGTTGTAGATATCAAATTTACCTTGACTTTTACTTAACAAATTTAAAGGTATAACTTCTTCCTCGTCATCCTCTGTTTTTACAACCGCATGTCTGTGAGAAAATGTACCTCTCTCAACATCCTGACCAGAAATTCTTACTGAAAACCCTTCTTCTAAGAGCGTAGCATAAGCCAACAACTCACCCATAGCCCAATCTAAGCGGTCAGTATCTAACATAGCTAATCTATCATCAAACAGCTTTACAATTTTTCTAAAATATTTTTTACCATCAGGCAAATGGTTGATTTTCTTGGCAAGCTCTACTAATTTTGATTCTTCATAACCAGTAGTGGGAGATTCAGAAAAATCTTGTTTTTTTGATTTACGAAAATCTTTCCAAACTTCTTCCAAAAAATTAGTGATTTTAGCCTTTTCAATTTGCTTTGCTTCAGTGAGTCTCTCTTGAAGCATATCATCAAATTCTTTCTCCATTTCCAGCCCCTCTTCTTGATTCACAACTCCTTGACTAATAAGTTGATTTAAATATATTTCTCTTGGGTTAGGATGTTTTGCTATGGCTTTATACAACTTAGGCTGAGTAAATTTTGGTTCATCTCCTTCATTATGTCCATATTTCCTATAGCACAATAAATCAACAAACACATCTCTTGAAAATTGTTGTCTATACTTTAAAGCTATATCAATGGTTTGAACAACTGCTTCAATATCATCACCATTAACATGGAAAACTGGACTAAGCGTAGTTTTACCCACATCTGTACAATAAGTACTTGAACGAGCATCGAGGTAGTTCGTTGTGAAACCTACTTGGTTATTGATGACTATGTGAAGTGTTCCGCCAGTTCTATAACCATCTAATTGTGCCATTTGAACTACTTCATAAACAATACCTTGACCTGCTATTGCAGCATCACCATGAATTAAAATGGGCAATATTTTCTTTTCGTCTCCGTCCAACTCGTGATCAATTTTTGATCTTGTAATTCCTTCTACTACTGGATCAACAGCTTCTAAATGAGATGGATTTGGAGCTAATGTAATTTTCACCTGATGACCAGCATCTGTTTCTATTTCAGAAGTAATACCGAGATGATACTTTACATCACCATCAAATAAGGTATCGTCATCATACTCTTTGCCTTCAAATTCTGTAAAAATACTTTCGTATGTCTTGTTGAAAATATTGGCCAAGACATTTAATCTTCCTCTATGGGCCATACCAACCACAAACTCTTTTAAACCTAAAGTAGATCCATTCTCTATCAAGGTATCCAAAGCAGGAATTAATGACTCTGCACCTTCTATTGAAAATCTTTTCTGACCAACAAATTTCTTTTGCAGGAATTGTTCAAAAACATTAGCTTGATTAAGCTTATGAAGTATATGTTTTTTTTGCTCTTTAGAAAATTGAGGTCTATTTTTAAGCTCAATATGTTTTCTTATCCATTCAACTCTTTCTGGATGTCTAATATATTGATATTCAATTCCAATAGACTGACAATACGTTTCTTCTAAATGAGCTATAATTTCATTTAAAGATGATGGACCAATACCCACTTGATCACCTGCTTGAAAAACAGTTAATAAATCATCTTCATCTAATCCGAAATTTTTAATGTCTAAGGTTGGATGATATTTCCTTCTTTCCCTGACAGGATTAGTCTTCGTAAATAAATGACCCCTTGCCCGGTAAGCGTTGATTAGATTTATAACCCTGAATTCTTTTTTTACAATTGAAGGTACTTCGTTTTCATCTTCGTAATTTACCTTAGCAAATTCGTAGCCATCAAAAAACTGTCTCCAACTTGGTTCAACTAACCTTTTATCTACTAAATATTTTTGATGTAATTCATCAACAAAATCACTATCAATATTGCTTAAAAAAGAAAACTTATCCAAACCCATTACAAAAACAAAGATGCAAAATAATTATTTGAAATTAGATCTGAAAATAACTTTCTTTTTTAGTCTATTTAAAACAAGGTATGTCAACTCTTCTACATCCATATCATGTAAATTATTAATTTGATTTTCATCTAAGTCTATTCTGTAAAAAAAATGAGTTAATTTTTCTAAATTACATTTTCGCTCCATAGATAAAAAATCCATTATTTTTTGAATAAATCGTTGATTAGATTGTGAAGCATCAATTTGGAGGCTATATCCGCATAATAAAAGGTCTTTATTGAGTTGATTAACAACAAGTGTATTAGTTGAATTAATATCCATTATAAGTGATATTCAATTGGACAATAATACACAAGTTAAACAACATTATTATTTTCGTCTAGATGAAAGAAAGGGTACTTATAACTGGAGGATCAGGTTTAATTGGATCTAAATTGACAAAAAAACTACTTAATAGTGGTTTTGAAGTAGTTCATTTAACAAGAGCCAAGAACTCTAAACACGATATAAAAACCTATGAATGGGATTGGGGGAAAAACTACTTAGATGAAAGATGCTTAGAAAACACCAAACACATTATTCATTTAGCTGGTGCTGGAATAGCAGAAAAACCTTGGACAACAAGACGTAAAGAAATTATCGTGAAAAGCAGGGTGCTAACTACAAGACTACTTCATAAAGCTATTGAAGAAAACAATCACGATATAACTTCATTTGTAACAGCATCGGGAATTGGATTCTATGGTGCTATTACAAACGAAATAGTACACACAGAAAATTACCCACCATACAAAGATTTTATTGGAAATTGTTGTGAACAATGGGAAAGGTCAGCTGATCTTTTTGAAAAAAATGCTAAAGTATTGAAGCTTAGACTTGGCATAGTTCTAGACAAAAACGAAGGAGCCCTTCCAAAAATATCTTCTATGATAAAAAAAGGACTAGGTTCTCCAATTGGCAGGGGAAATCAATATATGCCATGGGTTCATGTTGATGATGTTGTTTCCATTTTTTTCAATGCTATTATTCAAAAAATTCCAGCTGGAACTTATAATGTAGTCAGCAGCCAACATGTTAACAATGAAGAATTAACACATGCAATTGCAAAAACTCTTAATAAAAAAATTAGATTCCCAAACGTTCCAAGTTTTGTGTTAAAATTTATTTATGGTGAATTAGCTGATATATTACTGGAAGGAGTTAAGGTGTCGAATGATAAAATTAAATCAGCTGGATTTCAGTTTAAATATGACAAACTGGAAGAAGCATTAAATGAAATTTATAACTAAAAATTTCTACTCATTAAATCTTGAGCAAAAGAAATTAAACGGTTTTTATTTGATTGATCAATGCTTAAATTTTCAATATTGGAAAGTGCCGCTAAGTGATATTTATCTTTTACCTTATTTGCAACAGAAAGAACATCATATTTTTCATACATTTTCTTAACTTCTGATATAATTTCCTCCGAATTTTCTTCTTTTGAACTATACAATGTATTTAGTTGGTCGATTTCACTTTTAGATGCACTATTAAGTAATGAAATATATAATAACGTTTTCTTTTCTTCAATGATATCTCCACCAACTTTCTTACCAAAAGAGGAATGACTTGGATAAACATCTAAAATATCATCATGAATTTGAAAAGCAACTCCTAAATTAATTCCAAATTCATAAAGCTGATTCGCGTCAGAATCCTTAGCCCCACCAATTAAAGCACCAATTTTCAATGCACAAGCTACTAATACAGCTGTTTTTAATTTAATCATCAAAAGGTATTCATCAATTGAAACATCTGATCTTTTCTCAAAATCCATGTCCATAGCTTGACCCTCACAGACTTCGATAGCAGTTTGATGAAATATCGTTTGTATTTCTGAAGATGTAACTTCGGATATTGCTAAAAGTTTATTGACTAAAGCATATAAAAGATCTCCAGAAAGTATCGCTTCATTATTTGACCACTTCTTATGTACAGTTTCACACCCTCTTCTTAAAGATGCCTCATCCATAATATCGTCATGAATTAAGGTGAAATTGTGAAATAATTCAATGGCCATAGCTTCATTAATAGCCAATAATGGATTTCCACAAAACAATTCACTAATCATTAAAGTTAATGATGACCTAAATCGCTTACCACCGAGGTTTACAATGTATCTAATTGGTTCGTAAATAGGATAATTGGGTAATGCTGCTAAATATGCATCTAGAGCTTTATCTATAGATTTTTTATAATTAGAAAGCATTATTGGTTAACTTATCAAACTCATTAAATAATTACCATATCCACTTTTTAATAATGGAACCGCTAATTCTTTCAATTGTTTTTTATTGATAAATCCATTGGAATAGGCTACTGCTTCAATACAGCCAACACCAAGTCCTTGGCGTTCTTCAATAGTTTGAACAAAATGTGAGGCCTGCATTAAAGATCGAAAAGTTCCTGTATCTAACCAAGCTACACCTCTACCCAAGTTTTTTACTTTTAAATTCCCTTCATTAAGATATAACTTATTGACATCTGTTATTTCATATTCCCCTCTTGCACTTGGCTTGAGTTGTTCAGCAATTTTAACTACTTCATTATTATAAAAATACAATCCTGGTACAGCAAAATTTGATTTAGGTTGTGCTGGCTTTTCTTCTATAGAAAGTACATTTTCATTTTCATCAAACTCTACAACCCCATATCTCTCAGGATCATTAACTCTGTAAGCAAAAATCAAACCACCATCAGGGTCTGTTGAAGACTTCAATTTCTTTCCCATACCAGCGCCAAAGAAAATATTATCTCCAAGTATTAAAGCTACTTTGTCATTACCTATAAAACTTTTTCCAATGATAAATGCTTGTGCTAAACCATTTGGTTCTGGTTGAATTTTATACTCAAAACGACAACCTAATTTTGAACCATCACCTAGTAAATGCTGAAACAATGGTTGGTCGTGTGGAGTTGTAATAAAAAGAATTTCTCTAATACCTGCATGCATTAATGTAGAAAGTGGATAATAAATCATTGGTTTATTATACACAGGCATTAACTGTTTACTGACTGCTAAGGTTAATGGATGCAACCTTGTTCCTGAACCCCCTGCTAAAATTATTCCTTTCATAGTTTACAGTTTATTCCATTCAATATCTTGATCATCTTGAAAAACATCTTCAGATTCCTTAAAGTTTTTAGTTAAAATTCTCTTTTCTAAACTTAATAAAAGAGATGGTAACAAGACTAAGTTAGTAAGCATAGCTACAAACAAGGTTAATGATACAAGCAAACCTAAAGCTTGGGTGCCTCCAAAATTTGATGCTGTAAAAATAGAAAATCCAAAAAATAATATAATTGAGGTGTAAATCATACTAACACCTGTTTCCTTAATAGAAATAACCACTGATTTTCTAATGTTGTTTACTTTTAGTTCTTGTCTATATTTTGCTAAAAAATGTATAGTGTCATCAATGGATATACCAAATGCTATACTAAATACAAGTATTGTAGACGGTTTAATTGGAATTCCAAAATAACCCATTAAAGCAGAAGTAAAAATTAAAGGAATTAAATTCGGCAAAAGTGATACTAAAACCATTCGAAAAGACCTAAAGAGAAAGGACATTAAAACAGCTATGACACAAATAGCTATAATTAAGCTTATAAATAAATTATTCACCAAGTAAGTCGTCCCTTTGGCATACATAACACCAGTTCCAGTAATTTCTAAATCAACTTTAAGTTCATCAACAGACTCTTTAATGGCGTTATCAAAATTTTCTTTCCCAAAAGCATTAATGATAGCTTCATGTGTTTCAGGAAAATCAAATAGTCCATCCTCATCATTTGATGTTAACTTTTCTTGTGTTTTATATTTTACATTATTATTTGAAGAATAAAATTCAAAAATGCCACTGTCATCATTGACCAAATTATATTTATGAACTTCAGGGTTTACAATACTATCAACATATTGATCTATTCTTGCAATTAAGCTATCCATTGATGCAGTACCGATATCTGCAATTTGCATCGTAATTCTTGTTGTATGATGCGTAGAGTCTAAAAAAGTCCCCACAAATCCATTACTATTATCCATAATAGAATCAGTAAACGTGTTTTTAAAATAAACAGAGTTTATTACTCTTGAAAAATACTTTTGATCTTTGGACTTACTAAAATCTAGGTTATATTTTGACTTTTTACCATTAGCATAGGATTGAGATATAAATTTCATCGCATCAACAATTGAAAGTGATTTTGAAAGATATTTCTCGTTTTTTAAAGCATTTTGTAATTTTTGAATTTTTGAAATGTTAGAAAAGTTATCATAGATCACATCTTTGAAGGTTATAACTATTTCAAATGGCAATACTCCATTTAGCTGTTTTTCAAAAAACTTCAAATCTTTTACTACATAATCATCATGAGGTAAGTCATCTACTATATTTCCTGTAGTATGCATTAGAGACATACCGTAAATACCACCAATAAGTAAAACAAATGTGACTAGATAAACTTGCTTTCTTTTCTCTGTAGAAAAGTAAATTAATGCATATACAATTTTAAACATCCATTTCCTATCCAAATGCTTGGTATGTTTACCCTTTGGCTCTGGTAAATAGCTGAAGATGATAGGTACTAAGCAAATACTTATCAGAAACATGCATATGATGTTAATTGATGCAATAACCCCAAATTCTTTCATGATATCTGAATGAGTGAATACGAATGTTCCAAAGCCCATTGCAGTTGTAGCATTGGTCAAGAAAGTAGCATTTCCTACTTTTTGTATTACTCTATCTAATGCTTTAATTTTATTACCATGACTTTTAAATTCTTGCTGAAATTTATTAATCAAATAAACACAATTTGGAATTCCTATTACAATCAACAAGGGTGGTATCAAACCAGTAAGAGCAGTGATTTCATATTCAAATAAACTTAGCACACCCATAGACCAAATCACTCCAACAGCAACTACAATCATTGAAATAATTACCACTTTAAAAGACCTAAAAAATAAAAATAATAATAGGGCTGTAACAAGCATAGCTAAAAGAATGAACACCTTAAGTTCCTTTTGAATTGTGTTCATCATAATAGCCCTAATAAAAGGGAGTCCTGAAAACTTCATGTGAGCAAAGTAGTCTGAGTAAGAAAGTGCTTTAGCTCTGATATCCTCAATTACACCCTCTCTCTTATTAGAATTAAAAATATCCTTGTTCATGAAAAGCATCATCAAATGAAGATTTGTTGAGTCCTTATAAACAATGTCTTTATAAAAATCTAAGCTCCTAATTATAGACTGAACACTATCAACTTCATCTTGATTTAAAGGATATGTTTTAACAATTTGATCCAATGAAAATTTAGATTCATTTTTGTCTTTTACTATATTGAAAAGATGAGCTTCTGAAAAAATAGAATCAACTACACTTTTATATACAGGACTTCCATTATCGGAAATATCAACTTTAATATTTTTTAAATCCTCTGCTAACTTTAGCCAAGCATTAAACCTATCTTTTGAATAAAACTCAGGCTCATCTGTTGCAATGACTACCATCATTCCATCTAAACCAAAATTTGATTTAAAATTTTCATATGCTATAAAAGTTGGGTCATTTTCTGGGAGAAGTTTATTAAACTCATATTGAATTTGAACTTTTGCTGAGTGATAACCCAAAAAAGCAGTAATCATAATGAGAAAACAAATAATAAGAATACGATTTCTTAAAATAAGACTAGAAATCTTTCTCCACATTTTTTTTTTTTGCTAAGTTATTAATTAATAGTATAGTTTATGAGCATCTTCAATAAATGATTTTACTAATTTTAAAATCTATCAAAACTCAATATAATTAACACATTAAACATACTTAATAGCGTCTCTTTTAGAAGAGTTATAAACCTAACAAAATTAGTTGGTAGTTATTATATCTCTAAAACAACTAAACTTGTTAAACATGCTGGAATGCCAATAGCCCTTAGTATTGAGCCTACGACTGCATGTAACTTAGGGTGTCCAGAATGCCCAAGTGGACTTAAAAAATTTACACGAAAAACCGGGAACTTATCAATGGATTTACACAAAAAAATTATTGACGAGAACTTTTCAAATTTAATGTACATCAATTATTATTTTCAAGGTGAACCATATATAAATCCCAATCTGTTTAAAATGGTTCAATATGCAACATCTAAAAAAATATATTCTTCAACATCTACCAATGGTCATTTTCTAAATGATAAAAATTGCCAAAAAACTATTGAATCTGGTTTGAAAAATTTAATAATTTCTTTAGATGGTAATTCTCAAGAAACTTATGAATCATATCGTAAAAAAGGAGACTTTAATAAAGTAATTGAAGGGACAAAAAACATTGTTCAATGGAAGAAAAAACTAAAAAGCAAATACCCTTATGTAATTTTACAATTCCTAGTTGTGAAAGAAAATGAGCATCTAGTTAATGAAATGAAACAATTATGCAATGACTTGGAATTGGATGAATTTCGAATTAAAACTGCCCAATTTTACGATTTTAAAAATGGGAACCCACTTATGCCTAAAAACGAGAAATATTCTAGATATAAAAAAAACAAACATGGGCAATACATCTTAAAAAACAAATTAAATAATAGCTGTTGGAGAATGTGGAGTAGTAGCGTAGTTACTGTAAATGGAGAATTAGTTCCTTGTTGTTTTGATAAAGATGCTAAATATCAACTTGGCAATTTAAATCATGATTCATTTGATGTAATCTGGAGAAATAAAGCGTATAATAGATTTAGATTAAATATTCTCAACAACAGGCAAGGTATTGATATTTGTAAAAATTGTTCTGAAGGATCTAAAGTATGGGCATAAAAAAAGCCCTTCATTGAGGGCTTTTAATGAATTATATTAATTCTAGTGCTCTGCATCATGATCATGATCTGAATGATCTTCAGCAGCTTCTGCAGCAGTTGAATCAGCTTCTACAGCAGTTGAATCAGCTTCCATAGCAGTTGAATCAGCTTCAGACGCTTCTTCTTCTACTGGAGCTTCCTCTACAGCAGTAACTTCTTCTGCCGGAACAGCTTCAGTAGCTTCTTCTGCTGGAGCAGCACATGCAACAAACAGAGCAAAAAGTGGTAAATACATTAATTTTTTCATGTGTCTATTTATTAAAATTTGCAAATTAAGTTCCAAATCTAAACTATTTTTAGAAATATGGAAGTATTTCACCTATTTATATGTTATACTTTCATTATATCTTCTTCCTTGACAGAAACTAACTCATCCACTTTATTTGAATAAGAATTAGTTAAATTTTGAATGTCATCTTCCGTGTTTTTGACAGCATCTTCACTTAAACCTTCGTCTTTAAGAGACTTCACCATGTCATTGGCATCTTTTCGTTGTGTTCTTAAACTCACTTTGGCATTTTCTCCTTCCGCCCTTGCTCTTTTTACTAAATCTTTTCTGCGTTCTTCTGTTAAAACTGGAACAGATATAATAATAACTTCCCCATTATTTTGAGGATTCAAGCCTAAATTGGCATTAATTATTGATTTGGTAATTTCATCTAACATGCTTTTCTCCCAAGGCTGAACAGTTAATGTTCTGGGGTCTAGAGTACTTATATTACCAATTTGTGATAGAGGAGTTGGTGATCCATAATAGTCTATTCTTACTGTATCTAGCATAGATGGATTTGCTCTACCAGCCCTAATTTTACTCAACTCTGAAATAAGATGAGATAAAGCTTTTTTCATACCTTCCTCAGCTTCTTCAAGAATCATATTAATTTCTTCCATAAGATAAATTTATTAAACGGTAACTAAAGTACCTATTTCAATTCCTTCAATAACTTTTTTAAGGTTTCCTGGTTCATTCATGTTAAATACAATAACAGGAACATCATTCTCTTTACACAAGGTAAAAGCCGTCATATCCATAACCTTTAAGTTGTTTTCATATGCTTGATCAAAAGTTAAAGAATCGTATTTTTTTGCAGAAGGGTTAACTTCTGGATCTTGATCATAAACACCATCAACTCGTGTCCCTTTTAGTATAACATCAGCGTCTATTTCTACAGCTCTCAATGAAGCCGCTGAGTCTGTAGTAAAATATGGATTTCCAGTGCCAGCACCAAAAATTACAATTCTTCCTTTTTCTAAATGTCTTACTGC
>CEQI01078374.1_pt1 | contig 17908 bp, 15 predicted proteins | sample 531011 | NCBI WGS metagenome assembly CEQI01 (sample SAMEA2621204, study PRJEB7988) | marine metagenome | biome: marine biome (ENVO:00000447); feature: surface water layer (ENVO:00002042); material: "saline water (ENVO:00002010), including plankton (ENVO:xxxxxxxx)" | depth 5 m
ACAATGCGCCGTGCCAGCCCGGACAGAGCAGGGGTTTCCATGAGGCTCTCGTTTTCGAATTGCGGGTCGGTTATTTGTGTTGACTATAGTACAGGCGCGGGCCTTATTGCACGATCTGAACGAGCTTGGGGGTTCGGGTGACAAAAAGTGTCACTTTCTGGCGAATCAGGGCAGCGGCGGGCACCTTAGACTGCTTCAGTCTCTCTGGGATATGCGGGATCTGGGTGTTGGTATAAATTTTGCTTAGTTGGTTTCAGCCAAACGGCTATCTCACATTAAAGGAGTTAATCATGAAAGCTCAAAAGGGTTTCACCTTGATCGAGCTGATGATCGTTGTTGCGATCATTGGCATTCTTGCAGCTATCGCTTTGCCTGCTTACCAAGACTATACGAAGCGTGCCCACGTCTCTGAAGGTCTGAGTCTGGCCGGCGGCGCAAAGGCTTCGGTAACCGAGTTTTACTCTTCCCAAGGTAAATTTCCGCCAAGCCAGGCGTCTGCAGGTCTTGCTGCTGCCACTAGCATCACCGGTAACGCCGTGACTAGTGTCGCAGTGACACCCAATACCGGTCTGATCACCATCACTTACAATGATAAAGTCGACTCTACTGCTACTACTCTGCTGCTGAGCCCTTCCACTGGCTCTGGGTCTGTTGAGTGGAAGTGCAGGGGCGGCACAGTACAGACTAAGTATATGCCTGCCAGCTGCCGCTAATAATTAGTTGTTAGCTTAGCGCCCACCTTTCATGGTGGGCGTTTTTTTTCAGGGTTGTGACCTAATGCGTAGTACGTACTCGTTGCTAGTTGGATTTTACCTCATTTTGCTTGTGGCGTTATTTTGTTATTGGCCAGGGGTGCAAGGGGGCTTTCTTTTTGATGACTATCCAAACTTAGATGACTTGGGGGCTTATGGTGGGGTCGTTAGTTGGGAAACTTTCAAGTCTTTTGTTGGTAATGGATTTGCAGGGCCGACTGGTCGGCCCTTGGCTCTTGCGACATTCTTACTGAACGATAACGCTTGGCCGTCCTCTGCGCATGGCTTTAAATTCACAAATATCTTGATTCACTTGCTCTGTGGTGTTTTCTTGTTCGCCTGTTTACGTGTACTGGTCAGCTACTACGGTGAGCGATCAGGGCGTGGCAACTGGGTGGCATTGATTGCTGCGGGGATTTGGATTTTACATCCATACATGGTGTCGACGACGCTGTATGTTGTTCAGCGTATGGCACAGTTAAGTACCTTGTTTGTGCTGCTAGGTATATGGGGATATCTCATTGGGCGTACTCGCTTGAAAGAGGTCCCGGCCTATGCTTATTTGGTGATGTCTTTTTCTCTCGTTTTTTGCACTGCCGCTGCAGTGTTAAGCAAGGAAAATGGCGCGCTTCTGCCTCTGCTTGTTTTGGTTGTCGAGTTCTGTAGGCCGCAAAGCGAAAGGTGGGGGCGCCTGAATCGTCTTTGGGCGTTCATGTTCCTGTACGCGCCATCCTTGGTTGTGCTCGCTTACCTTGCTAGCTTAATAAATCTGTCCGGAGTGCCCTGGGAGAATCGGAATTTTAATCAATACGAGCGAGTGTTGACTGAGGCTAGAGTTATATGCAGTTATGTGTATGATCTATGGGTGCCGAAGGTTGAGGGGAAAGGGCTATTTCAGGATGATTATGTTATATCTCGCTCTCTGTTTGAGCCGGTAAGCACCTTCTTTTCAGTTGCTTTTATCTTGGCTTCAGTTGCCTTACCCATTCTTCTCAAAAGACGCTGGCCGTTTCTGGCTTTGGCGGTTCTGTTCTTTTTATGTTCGCACTTGGTAGAGTCCAGCGTTGTTAACCTGGAAATATATTTCGAGCACAGAAACTATCAGGCGAGTATTTTTTTCTTTTTACCGTTGGCTTCGGGGCTTGTCGCTCTCGCGGAAATGATGCGTGTTAGAGTAGGCGTCGTAACGGTTTTGGCAATAATGGGGTTGCTGGCGGTTATGACATACGAGAGAGCGTCTTTGTGGTCTAACTCCAGTGCCTTGGAGCTATATTGGGCTGCTAACTCTCCAAATTCTGCCCGGGCTCAAAGTGTGATCGTCTCGGCTCTCGCGGCCTCAGGTCGAGATCAAGAGGCGGGTCAATACCTCGAGTCGGCTATGGAGCGCATTCCTGAGAGTGCGCTGCTCTCAGTAACTTGGCTTCTACAGAGGGTGGAAAACGGATCCGCGAGTATTCACGACTTTGATCGAGCTGGAAGAATGTTGTCGGTGCAGCCCTTTGACGCCCAGGCAGTGACTGGGTTGAGGCAGTTGACTGAAATGGTTGTGCGTACTAGGGAGCAGAGTTACCTAGATGGAATGCACGCGATGTTTTCTCTGCTTGAAAGGTCAACTGTTTATGGAGAAAAGCCGTTGTTTTTACGGTTAATTCCCTATTTGAAGGCGAAGGTTTATGTGGCGCAAGGCGTTCAAGACTCGGCGTATATTTGTTATTCGAAGGCGATGGAGTTATATGCAGACGCCGATGCAGCGATGATGATGACCGCAGAGATGTCGTTTGATCCCAGTTACGCATACAGCCTACTGTCCGGCGTGCCTGGTATTCTTGAGAGGCAGAAACCTTCTACATTAAAGCGTTCAGAGTATGTATACCGTAATGAAATACAGCGCGTTGGACAGCAGCTCATAAGTGACGGAGCTGACGCAAGAAAAAGCCTGGTGATCAGGGAAAGACTGGAGGGGCAGGAGTGCATTTAATGTATGAGCGAAAGTCTGGGGCAGTAAGCGTTATCCTTCCTGCGAAAAATGAGGAGAGCACCGTCGGCGATGTTGTGAGGAAAGTTAGGCAGACTCTTCCAAATGCAGAAATTATCGTTGTTGATGATGGCTCTACAGATGGCACGGCGCGATTGGCGCGGGAGGCGGGAGCCGCTGTTATTATTCATCCGTATAGCAAAGGAAACGGCGCGGCCATTAAGTCCGGTACTCGTGCTGCCTCAGGCGAGATCCTTGTTTTTATGGATGCGGACGGTCAGCATAAGGCTGAGGATATATTGAGTCTATTAAATTTGCTTGGTCGTGGATACGACATGGTAGTTGGTTCTAGGCAAAAGGGCTCACAAGCGAGTTTGGGTAGGGGTCTTGCCAATAGTGTGTACAATATGTTGGCGACTTACGTGGTGGGGCATCATGTTGCAGATTTAACCTCTGGTTTCAGGGCCGTTCGAGCGGAAAAGTTTTTAGAGTTTCTATACCTTCTGCCCAATGGGTTCTCCTACCCAACAACCTCCACTATGGCGTTCTTTAGAGCAGGGTACTCTGTAGCATACGTACCGATACACGCGGCAAAGCGTGTTGGTGATAGCCACATAAGACCAGTTAAGGATGGTATTAGGTTTTTACTGATTATATTTAAAGTGGGGACGCTGTATTCTCCCCTTAAGTTGTTTGCCCCTTTTGCACTTCTTCTATTTATATCGGCTACGGCTTGGTATGCTTATACCTTGTCTACTCAGGTAAGATTTACGAATATGAGTGCGCTTTTTTATACAGGCAGTGTTATGGTTTTCTTGATGGGGTTAATATCTGAGCAGATAACATCCTTGATGTATCGAGATCGTGCGTGATTGCGTTCTTTTATTTGTCGCGTCTCTGGTGAACCTTATGGGCAGAGGCTCGGGGTATGTTTTGGGGGCAGTATACCTGTATATGCTACAGGGTATTCAGTATCTGCTTCCATTTCTGGTGATGCCGATCATGACGGCCGCGCTAGGTGCTAATAAATTCGGTGTTTTGATGTATTGGGCTTCAGTGCTGGCCGGACTTTCTGTCCTAGTGGATTTCGGATTTGGTTATGTAGGTGGCAGAGAGGCGGCAAAAAAAGATTTTCGATTTTCCTCAATATCGGAACTGTACTCATCGATATTGGTGGCTAGGTTTTTGGTTCTTTTATTTTCTTTTGTTCTTTTATTTTTAATATTTTTATTTAGTCCGGAGCCGATGCGGATGCCATATGCTCCGCTATTAGTGGTGCTCGGCTTGATTGGGGCTGCTATATCTCCATTATGGTTGCTTCTTGCGTCAAAAATGACTGGCTGCATTGCAATATCAGGTTTTGCCGGCCAGCTTCTTTTGCTAGGAATAGCATATTTTTGTGTTCGAGATGAAAACGACTTGTGGCTAGCATTGCTAGCTCAGTGTGCGTCATTATTCGTAAATTCTTTTTTTGCGTCGATATTCGTGTTTTTATACATCCGGCCCGCGCTTAAGGTGGTTAAACTAAAAGAGGCGCTGTGTATGCTCAAGTCGTCATTCAGCATGTTCCTCTCAACCTCTAGCGCTGCAGTTTACTCCGTTATGAACCCGTTTGTTATTGGGGTTTTTGGTTCGCCTGAGAGTGTTGCTACTTTTGCGTTGGCTGAACGTATAGTAAAGGCTTTTTTAGGTTTGATTTCGCCAGTTCTTTCAGTGCTTTATCCTTACTCTATAAGACAAGCTCGAAACGGGGAGTATTGGGCCAAGGGAGTTACGTTTGCAGTTGTATTGTTCGCGAGTCTATTGATTGCTGTTTTGAATTGCGGTGCTGAATCGTTGATTCTTTATTTCGGTGGTGATGGGTTTGAGGGCGTTTTGGTGGTTGTTAGGATACTCTCTTTTAGCATTTTCTTTGTGGTTCTAGGTAATATTGCAGGCATACATTGGTTGGTGGCTAGAGGATATGATCGGTCAGTGTTTTTTGTAACTGGATTCGCTGCGTTTTTATATTTTATGCTGTTTCCAGCTCAGGTTTTGAAGAGCGGGGTGGTGGGAGGTGCGTGGGTGCTGCTATTAATTGAAACTTGTGTCTGTGTCGGGTTTTTGCTGATGGTTCTTCGTGTGGAGAAAAAGAAGGTTAAAGAGACATGAAGCTGAATTTTATGAGTCGGATCTATGCTGGCATTGCGCGTCACACGTTAAAGCGAATGGGGCAGGACCTTGAGTATGTCTTGCAGGTGCGTGCTAGGGATGCGAGCGCTAACTACGTTTCTGTAATGATGCCTGATGCGAAACGATTTGCTGATCGAGACGCGCTCTTGATGTTTGCGGCTGAGAGGGCGAAAACTGTAGCTGGATGCGTATGCGAATTCGGAGTCTTTTCTGGGTACACTCTGGGTTTGTTAGCTAATTTGCTTCCCGAAAAGAAAGTATATGGATTCGATTCTTTTGAGGGGCTGCCGACTGATTGGCGGCCTGGTTTCGGTAAGGGGGTTTTCAAGACCTCAATACCGACATTTAAGCAGCGTAATGTTTCCTTGCGCATTGGATGGTTCGATAAAACAGTGCCTGCTTTTTCTGAAGAGCTGAAGAAGGCAGGGGTTAAGATATGCTTTATGCATATAGATTGCGATCTTTATGCTTCTACCAAATGTGTTTTTGAAGGGCTTTTGGAGCTTTGCTCCCCTGGCGCGGTTATCGTATTTGATGAGTACTTTAACTATCCAGGGTGGGTGGGGCACGAGCATCGAGCCTTGATGGAGGCCGTTGAGCGAGGCGCAGCTGTTTCCTATATCGGGTTTAACTCCGCGGGAGAGCAGGTTCTTTGTGAACTCGGAGCGAATGGCCATATTATTGATCCCGTGCTGGCGAGGGAGGCTTTGAATTGATCAACGGAGCTATTGATAGAATTATTGGTAGCGTTAAGAAGCGAGGGGTTCGAGGTTTTTTTGCTAGTGCTTTCTTTGATGTCGTTGATGCACTGCATAATCGTTTTATTAGATATCGAGATAATAGGTCTGGCTTTAAATTTTCAAATAACTCAAGAGATAAGCCTAGGCTTGTTATGGTTTTGGCAGGTTATAAGCCATTGTTATGGCCTCTTGTTCTAGATCGTTTGTCTGAGATTTGTCCAGATGATACGGATGTTTGTATCGTTACGGCGGGTAAGCATGTTGAAAGCCTGAAAGCACTGTCGCATGGAAGAGGCTGGAGTTACTTGTCCGTAGAAAAAAACAAGACAGGGTTGGCGTTGAATTTGGCGGTTAAGCTACATCCTTGTGCTGATCTTATCCACAAGCTAGATGAAGACGTCTTTTTGGCGGCTGGCTATTTTGAGAGAATGGAGTCGGGGTTTTGCAGGATTAGGACGGATGGAATCTACGATCCAGGTATATGTGTGCCAACCCTCAATGTCAATGGGGTTAGTTATCGGTGGTTTCTTGAGCGCCTTGACCTGCTGGAGTCGTATGAACGTCAGTTTGGTAAGGCGTTGATTTCTTGTGTTGGTGTTCCTGCTCATCACGACCCTAGCGCGGCTGTGTGGATATGGACTAGGTCTTTGCCGTTCGATGAAGTCTCAAGTCGGTTTTCTAGAGTCAACGATGAGATAAATAGCACCTATGAGCTGATCGGTACGCGATTTAGTATTGGGGCTTTTCTAATAGAACGCTCCTTTTATGATCAGATCGAAGGGCTTAGATCTTCTTGGCGCGAAGGGATTCTAGGCGTCGATGAGGAGGGGCTGTGCGAGGCATGTGTTTTGTACTCCAGGCCTATGTTTTATTTGAAAGACGTGCTAGCGGGGCATTTTTCTTTTTTTCCCCAAGAAAAGGGGATGCTAGACAGTTGGGATACCTTTTCGCAGCTAGATCCCCGCACCTTTCCAGATTCGAGGCGTTGATATGTGCTTGGTCTATGCTGTTGTCGTAACTTATAACCGGTATGAGCTCCTACAGCAAAATCTGCGCGCACTGATCAATCAGTCGTATTCTTTGGCTCGAATTCTAGTGGTAGATAACGCCTCAACAGATGGTACTCTATTGAACCTAGCTGAGGACGGGTGGACCGATCATCCATCGATACGAGTGCTGGCATTACCGGACAACACTGGCGGAGCTGGTGGATTCGCAGCGGGCATGAGGCATGCGCTAGAGCTGGGAGCTGATTGGCTCTGGATGATGGATGATGATGCGGTACCTCATCGGAACGCGCTGGAGAAGCTGCTCGCTGTCGCTGTTGATAAAACGAGTGTCTACGGTTCGCTGGCCGTTAATGGTGATGACACATCTTGGGCTACTACGCTTGTTTCGCAAGAGCGCAAGGTGGTAAACAAGAAGTGTGATGTTCCAGTTTTGGCTGAAGTTCAGTCTCTTCCTTTTTTGGGGTTTTTCATTAATAAGGAATTAGTTTCAGAAATCGGTTTTCCGGATGAGGGCTACTTTATAGCTGCCGATGATGTGGAATACTGTATGCGGGCACAGCATGCAGGGCATAGCGTGTACATTGCAGGCGACAGTTTTATAGAACATCCCAAGTCCCAGAGGTACTCATTCGGACTTTTCGGACTGAAGTTGATCTGTTTGACATTGCCGCCCTGGAAGCGTTATTACGATACTCGAAATCGCTTGCTGATCGGCAAGAAATATTACGGCTGGCGCTATTATTTTAAGACCATCCCTGGCTCCTTTTTACGCCTTCTTGCCGCATTATTGAACGAGCCTCATCGTGCTGCTCAAGCAAAAGCGTTTTTTGCTGGCCTGCTGGATGGCGTACGAGGGGTTAAGGGGCGTCGTCATGAACGCTGGTCCATTCGACAGTAAGGTTATTAGGGGCGTTAGTTGTGATGACTGAGTACATTGTTGTGGGCGCTGGTTTTGCTGGCAGTGTAGTAGCTAGAGAGCTGGCTGATGCGGGAAAGCAGGTTCTGGTTTTAGACAAACGAGGTCATGTTGGAGGTAATGCCTACGACGAGCCTGATGAGGCTTCTATTCTTGTACACCGTTATGGGCCGCATATTTTTCACACTAACTCCCGGCGGATACTTGACTACCTATCTCGGTTCACCGAGTGGCGTGGATACGAGCACAGAGTTAGAGGCGTAGTTGATGGTAAGGAATACCCGTTTCCAATTAATAAGGATACGTTGAACCAGTTGTATGGGCTAGAGCTTGACGAGCAAGGAGCGGCAAAATTTTTTGAGCGTGTCCGAGAGCCGAGAGACCCCATCAAGACAAGTGAAGACGTGGTGCTGAACTCTGTTGGAAGGGATTTGTACGAAAAGTTCTTTTTGAACTACACGAGGAAACAGTGGGGCGTTAGCCCTTCTGAACTTAAAGCCGGTGTCGCGGCGCGAATTCCAGTCCGAACTAATTCGGATGACCGATACTTTACTGATATCTTCCAGTTTATGCCTGCGGATGGCTACACAAAAATGTTTGAAAAGATGCTGGATCACCCAAATATTGTTGTGGAGCTTGGTGTCGATTTCTTTGAAAGATCAAATGCTAAAAACGACGCTCATGTTGTATACACGGGGCCGTTAGACGCATATTTTTCCTTCTGTTACGGGCGTCTGCCATATCGATCTTTACGCTTTGAGCATGAGCATCAAGAAAATGTTGCTCAATATCAGGCCGTTGGCACGGTTAATTACCCAAATGACCATGAATATACACGGATTACTGAATTCAAACACCTCACTGGGCAAACACATTCTGGAACATCTATCGTGCGAGAGTACCCCACTGACTCTGGCGATCCCTACTACCCAGTACCTAGCGACTCCAGCGAGGCGTTGTTTAAGCGGTACGAGAAGCTAGCAAGTAATGAGGGGAATGTTACCTTTGTCGGCCGCCTTGCGGAGTATAGATACTACAATATGGATCAAGTTGTGGCGGCTGCTTTAACTGCTGCGCAGCGATTGCTTGGAAAGAAATGAAAATAGTATTTTTATGCAAGCGCCGCTACATGAACAAAGACGTTATAATGGATCGGTATGCGCGTCTTTATGAAATGCCTCGGAAATTGGCCCAGTTGGGTCATCAAGTTGAGTGTTTTTCCTTTAGTTATCAATCTGTCTCAGACTCCGGTACCTGGCCGCACCAAGTTGATAATGGCCGTTTGGTCTGGCACTCCCGTTTTGGTAAAGGTCTGCTCCCGGTCCGGCTTATGAGGCATTTATTAGAACTTGACGCGTTTTTACGGGACTTCCAGCCTGATGTGGTGATCGCCGCGTCGGATATCCCCAACGTGGTGTTGGGGCGGGTGATGGCTCATCGTCACGGTGCTCGTTTCGTTGCTGATCTGTATGACAATTTTGAGAGCTTTCCACAGAGCAAGATTCCAGGTTTTTGTTCGGTATTTCGCTGGGCTGTTCGCCGAGCCGACGTAGTAACCTGCGTCAGTCCCACGCTGATGGGGCTAGTTAAAGACTCCTACCGTGTGACCGGAAAGGTTCTGTTTCTGCCGAGCACGATTGATGATGCTGTGTTCACCCGGCTGGATAAGACACTTGCTAGGGAGAAACTGGGGTTGCCTGGGGGGGCTAAACTGATCGGTACAGCAGGGGCATTGTATAGAGAGAAAGGAATCGCTGACCTGTACGGCGCATGGGACTGTTTGAAGTATGATGAAGATCTACACTTGGTGCTTGCTGGTCCTCAGAACGGGAGTATAAGCATACCCGACGGGGAACGGGTGCATTATTTGGGTAGCATTGATCACAAGCAGGTCGCGACGTTGTTCAACGCATTAGATGTCGGCGTTATGTGCATTCCCGACGATCGGTTTGGTCAGTACTGTTTCCCGCAGAAAGCGTATGAGATGCTCGCCTGCGGTTTGCCGGTGGTTTCAAGTAAGGTGGGTGCCATGGCCGCATTGCTCGAGGAAACTCCAAATACGCTATACGAATTTGGTGATTCTGTCGCTCTCGCTGGCTCCATCGCTTCACAGCTTTTAGAAAAGCAGCTCCCGGATATATCAATTAAAGACTGGACAGAAGTAATAGCCGAGGCTGAGTTAGAAATCAGAAAACTGTTAGAAAGCTGACTTCTGACTTCTGACTTCTTTTTCTTCATTCAAACCCCTTTCATTTTATTAGGCTGGCAAATACATTTTTGCCCATTTTGGACCATGCAAATTGTTTTGAGAACACGATCGCCCTTTCAGAATATTGGCGGTAAGTATCGCCGGATATTATATCGAGTGTTGATATAGCAAAACTGAGATAGTCTTCGTTAGCGACAAGGCACCCAGACAGGCCATCTGATACAGCATCCACCACCCCTCCCGTAGCAAATGCCACTGTGGGCAATCCATGAGCAGCTGCTTCAATCGCAACCATCCCAAACCCTTCTGGATCGTCAGCTATGTGACGGACGGGGAACACGTGTACGTCAGCGGCTTCGTATGCCGTTGCAAGCAAGACTGGGTCGGTAATCACGCCGAGAAACCTGATGTGCTTGCCAACGCCTGAGCGGTTTGCCTGTGCTTGGATGCTTTCAACGCTTTGAATGCCCGCACCTAGCGAGTTTTTTGGCGCTTCGCCCACGACGACCAGCATGGTGCTGGGTTCTGCCCTGACAATAGCCGGCAAGCTCTGTTCGACAAACTCACGCAGTCCTTTGCGGGTGGTGAGGCGGCCAACGGAAAGTAGAATCTTTTTTTCTTCGAGCCCGTGCTGTTGTCTGAACGCTTTGATGCTACTTTCAGGCTGGGGTGCTGTGGGCAAGGTGACGCCGGGGTAAACGATGCTGATGTCGCCAGCGGAAACGCCAGCAGCGAGTGCCAGGTCCCGAGTGGGCGTGCTGTTGACGATAACTTTGTCCAGACGTTTGAAGGTCGGGCGCCAGAGTGCGCGGTAAACCCGGTGATCTGCGGTGATGTCGAAGCCATGCAGGTAAGCAGCTGATTTTGCACCGCAGAGTTTGCTCAGCAGCCATACTGCCGGGGCTGTGAGGCCGCTGCCTGCCATTACCACGTCCGGCCGCCAGCGCAGCGTGATGCCCAAACCTTTTAGGAAGCTGACCAGCAGAAAGAGGGGCAAGGGTTTTAAGGGTGCCTCTGCCAGCTCTACGTTCGTCGGCTTGTGTGCCGCGGAGCGGTCAGGGCCAATCACTTTGACCTCGGCGTAGCTCGACAACTCATCGGCCATATGCCAGTTTAGGCGCTCCATGCCTCCGACTAGCGGGGGGAGGTTACGGGTGATGATGAGGATTTTTTGCCGCTTGCTGTCAGGCATTAACCACATTCTCCCCCTGCAGTCGCCCGCGGGTGTCGATGATAAGGCGCGCGTGTTTGCTCAGCGTGCCGTAGTCGAAGGTGTCGTGGTCGGTGGCGAGTACCAGGCAGTCGTAGTGTGAGATGTTTGTTGGCATCAGCTCGATCGAATGCAGGTCAAAGTGATAATCACGTTTCTGCGGGAAGCTGGGCACGTGCGGGTCTGAGTAGGCAACCTGGGCTCCCTTGTCCTGCAGTAGTGACATGATCTCGACGGCGGGCGACTCGCGGGTGTCGTCGATGTTCTTTTTGTAGGCCAGCCCCAGTACCAGAATGCGGCTGCCTTTGACGGCCTTGCCGTGGTCGTTGAGGGCGTCGGCAACCTTCTGCACCACCCAGTGGGGCATATAGTGGTTGATTTCACCGGCCAGCTCGATAAAGCGGGTGTTGATGCCGTACTCCTTGGCCTTCCAGGTGAGATAGAAGGGGTCGATGGGAATACAGTGGCCGCCGAGGCCGGGGCCGGGGCTGTAGGGAACAAAGCCGAAGGGTTTGGTCGCTGCCGCCTGAATGACTTCGTGGATATTGATGCCCATGCGGTCGGCAACGATCTTCATCTCGTTGACCAACCCGATGTTGACGGCGCGGTGAATATTTTCGAGCAGCTTGGTCATCTCTGCCACGCGCGGGCTGCTGACCGGCACCATGGTTTCGATGGCGTGGGCGTAGAGGGCTTCGCCGAGCTGCAGGCAGCGTGGTGTTGCGCCACCGATAACCTTGGGGATCTGCGCGGTGCTGTACTGCGCATTGCCCGGATCTTCGCGCTCAGGCGAGTAGACGAGTGCGCAGTTGTCGCCCGGCGTGAAGCCGGCGCGCTGCAGGCGCGGCGCTAGAACCTCCTCGGTAGTACCGGGCCAGGTGGTGCTTTCAAGGCTCATCAACTGACCAGGGCGCAGGTGCGGCAGGATGCTGTCGACGGTTCTCTCGACAAAGCTGAGATCTGGCTGGTGATGGCTGTCGAGTGGCGTGGGCACGCAGATGATCTGTGCGTCCACCTCGGTGCTGCGCGCAAAGTCGCAGGTTGCCTCGAAGCCGGCCTCACGGATGCGCGCGATGGTGTCGGGCTCGATGCGCTCGATGTAGCTGAGGTTGCGGTTTAGCTTGTCTACCTTAACTGGGTCCACATCAAAGCCGATCACCTTGATGCCAACGTCGGCAAAACGAATGGCCAGCGGCAGGCCGACATAGCCCAGACCGTAAATGCCAACAACGCAGCTACCGTCGCGAATACGTTGCGCGAGGGTGTCCAGTGAGGAGTTGGCGGTTGTTGGCTGGGACATTGAGCGGGCGATCCTTGAGTCTCATGGTGGGCGCAAGAATCATTGCAAATGGCGACACTACTAGCAAGGCGCAGGTATGAGTATTGGCGCTTGCTTACGCTTTTGGCAGGTGTCCGCATAGCACGGTTTCCCCCTTCTCCCACAACCGCCACTCTCCAGTCTCATACGCCTGCCACTGCTCATTGCTGGTCAGCGGTTCGGTTGCGATCACCGTCACCACGTCGTTGCGGGTGGTGTGCTGTTGGAAGTCGATTTCCAGGTCAATGTCACTGAGCACGGCTGGGCCGAAGGGCGCGCGGCGGGTGATCCAGTGGAGTTTGCTGGTACACAGGGTGAACAGCCAGTCGCCGTTACTCAGCATCAGGTTGCACACTCCCAGTTCGCGCAGCGGGGCGCAGCATTGGCTGAGGGTGTCGGCGATCTCGGCAAGGCTTGGGGGGTTGCTGTAGCGGCGGGCGAGGTTATTCAGCAGGTGGCAGAAGATGGCTTCGCTGTCGGTGTCGCCGACCGGGGTGTAGGGGCCGCTGTCAGGCTTGAAACCAGCCAGTTGACCATTGTGGGCGAAGGCCCAGTACTGGCCCCAGAGTTCGCGGGTGAACGGGTGGGTGTTGGCCAGGCTGACGCCGCCGACATTGGCCTGGCGGATATGGCAGATAACGTTTTCCGACTTGATCGGGTACTGCTCGATCAGCTTGGCAATCGCTGAGCTGTGGCAAGGGTTGGGGTCGTGAAAGCAGCGCAACCCTCGGCCTTCGTAAAAGGCCACTCCCCAGCCATCACGGTGCGGGCCGCTGTCGCCTCCGCGGCGCATCAAGCCGGCGAAGCTAAAGCAGATATCGGTCGGGACGTTGGCGCTCATGCCAAGCAGTTCGCACATGGTGACTCCGGGGTTGGCGGGTAGTTGCGGTCATTCTAACTGGCGTTGGGTGGGTTTTGCGTTTTCGGGTGGCGTGTTGATTCGGTGTGGGCTGGCGCGTCAGGGGTCACGGACGCGACATGTCGCGTCCCTACGACAACCTTCGCCTGCCTTCTGTACCGTGGCCGCCGGGCCAACGGTGGTGCACGTTTATGGGGCAGGGGCCGCGCCTATGTTGGCTGCTGCAGCGCATGGGGAGTGAGACTGTACGCTAATTTGAATCAATCATTTGTCGTTGCAAGCTCTCTGGCGTGCTGCTTTGCGCGCTGCTGAAACATTGAGTGTTGATCTGTTTTGATGGTTGTGACTCAATGGTCACAGAATTGCATTATCTTGTTTTGGATCAATTCAGGGCTGTTCTCTTTTTTTCTACAATAAGAGTCTCTTTCCCTGCCTGCATCGGATGCGCAGTTTCGTCTGGTGCTCGATTCCGTTGTGCGTTGCGGTCGCCTGAACCGTCGCGCGTACACCCAACTGGTATTGAGAACGTCGACCATGAAACAACTGACCCCAATGGATTCCCACTTCTTCTACTTTGAGGCACCAAACCAGCCGATGATGATTGGCAGTCTCTGGTTGTGTGATCAGAGCAGTGCGCCAGGCGGGCTGGTGCGACACAAGGAAATCCTGCAGTACATATCCGATCGCCTGAACACGACGTCTTACTTTCGTCGCCGCCTTGAGCAGGCGCCTTTTCAGCTGGATGACCCGTACTGGCTGGATGATGAAAATTTCGACCTTGAATACCACGTTCGGCACGTGGGGTTGCCGCAGCCGGGTGACTGGCGTCAGCTGTGCATCTTTACTGCCCGTACCATGTCGCGCAGCGTCGATATGGAGCGCGCGCCCTGGGAGATCTACATCATTGAGGGCGTCAATAACGTACCGGGCATCCCGCCGAACAGCTTCGCGGTGTTGATTCGCTTTCACCATGCCTATGTGGACGGCAAGGCCAGCCTGGAGCTGACCACCGCCATGATGGAGGAGACCGCCGAGCACGAATACGGTCGACGTGATCGGGTAGAGGTCGCTGAGCGGGCGCCAACCCGGCTGGAGATGTGGGCGCGCACTACGCCGCGCATGATGGGGCAGACGTTCCGCAGTTTGCGGGCCGGCTGGGTGGTCGGGCGCAAGAGCTTCGACCTGGTGCGTCGTTTGCGCGACGAGGCCCAGCCCGAGCAGCGCAGGGTGCCGCGCACCCTGTTCAACGCGCAGGTGTCGCCCCATCGCGCCTACGGTGCTCTGACCTGGAATATCCCCGAGCTCAAGCGCATGCGGCAGCTGTGCCCGGGTGCCACGCTGAATGATGTAGTTATCGCCATTATTGGCGGCGGCATGCGGCGTTATCTGATGCACCACAACCAGCTGCCGGTCAATGAGTCGCTGGTGTCTATGTGTCCGGTGTCGGTGCGGCCAACTGAGGCAATGAAGGATTGCGGCAACCTGATCTCGGCAATGTTCATCGGTATCGGCACCGATATGGCCGATGCGACAGATCGCCTGGCTGCTGTCCGCCGGCGCACAGCACGTGGTGTGCCTTTGGCCAAAGACGTGCTCTGTGACCTGAATAATGCGGTGGGCGACATGATTCCGCCCTACATGCGTGCGCTCGGCGCCTGGGTTCAGAACAAAGCGCGTCTGGCGGGCGTCATGCCGCTGATCAACACGCTGATCACCAACGTGCCCGGCATTCCCGGTCTGCAGCCCCGCTATTTTGCCGGCGCCAAGATCGTCAACGTGTTTCCCATTGCGCCCGTATGCGATGGCATGGGTGTCAGTCACTGTCTGACCGGTATTTATGACGACCTGAATCTCGGTGTGCTGGCTGACCGCAAGATGATGCCTGATATGGATCAGTACATCGCCTGCATGGCAGCGTCTACCGATGAGTACCGCGCCTTGCTGGCAGAGCTGGAAAAGGCCGCAGCCGCAGAGCCGGTTGCGCTGGAAGCGCGCAAGCAGACCACAGGCGTATTGGGCGACGATCCGGTGGTTGCTGCGGCGCCGGCCGCCGGATCGCCGGCCGCCCAGCCTGAAAAAAGCCGACAAGCCGGACGCCGACGCAAAACGTCCAGCCGCACCGGTGATGGGCCTGCCGCCGCCAGTGCCAAGCCGGCCGGCGCAGCCTGAACCTGATCAATCGCACTGTGGCGGCACTCAGGGTGCCGGGGGAGTATCGTATGGCGGTTAGTTTATTTCAGCGAGGCAAGAGCAAGGCGCTGCTGCAATCCATGGAGAAGGCCGAGGATTACGCGCAGTGGAGCGAATTGGCTGCGGCCTGGGATCACGAGCAAGGGCTGGACGAGTGGAAGCAGGATGACGCCTGCGAAAGCTACGACTACCGCTCGATACGCCAACGGCTCGACATACTGCGCGATCTGCGCTTTCGCAAGGACTGGCACCAGCTGCTGTTTGTGCTTAATGAGGGGGTGCACGGCAATCTTGGCGGTATCGGCAAGCCGTCGCTCTATAACAAGGCGCGTTTGGGCACCAAGAACTTGATCACCCGCTATATTGACGAGCTGTGTGGTGCCTTGAACGACCTGAACGAGGTCGGCGACGAGATTATCCCGCTGGCCGAGAAGCAAGACTTCTTCCTGCGCGCCAGCCACTGCAATGGTCGTACGGCGCTCATGCTCAGCGGTGGGGCGGTGCTGGGCTTTTTTCACACCGGCGTGCTCAAGGCGTTGTTTGATCAGGGCCTGCTGCCGGAGATCATTTCCGGCAGCAGCGCCGGGTCCATTCTGGCGGCAACCGCCTGCACCCACCCCGATGAGGAACTGCGCGAGCGACTGAGCCTGGATAACCTGCATCACGAAGTAGAAGAGACGAGCGCCATTCGCCCCTCGCTGACGTTGTTTGGCGGCAGTCGCGCGATGGACGTGGACAACCTGCGCGATTACCTGGCGAAGATCATTCCTGACATGACCTTTCAGGAGGCCTTCGAGCTGACCGGTCGCAAGCTCAACATTACGGTCACCGGCCTGTCGACTCAGCAGGCGCCGCGTCTGCTAAACGCCATTACCTCGCCTAACGTGCTGATCCGCTCGGCGGTGATGGCCTCGTGCGCCATCTATGGCATTTATCCGCCGGTGACCCTGATGTGCCGCAACGCCTCGGGTGAGACGGTGCCGTATCTGCCGGACATGAAGTGGATCGACGGCTCCTTTGCCGATGACCTGCCCGCCAAACGCCTGGCGCGCTTGTATGGCGTGAATCACTTTATTTCCAGTATGACCAACCCGGCGGCGCTGGCAATCACCCCGGATCCGGATGCGCCGCGCAGTCGGCTGCGCAACCTGGCGCATTTTCAGGCGCGTTTTTTGAAGCTGGGGGCTGCCGAGGCCATGCGCTTTACGCGTGACAACGTGCGTATCAAGAGCCCGGTCATCAACCTGATGCAGCACCTGACCTATGGCGTCCTTGCGCAGGAGTACACCGCTGATATCAACATCTTCTTGCGCAACCGCTGGGATCATCCGCTGCGGCTGCTGGCGCCGCCCACGCGCGAAGCCATGCACCGCCTGATTCACGAGGGTGAGCGCTCAGCCTGGGAGAAGGTCGAGATGGTGCGCAACTGCACCGCCGTCAGTCGCACTCTGGACAACATCCTGCACACCCGGGGCTGGGAGAAGTAGCGCCTTGGGCCGCAGCCGCCAAGTGGGATGCACGCGGCGCTTTTCATTCATCGCGGCTCTGCGCACAATGCCGCGATGAACTCTGAACGTGAAGATGCTGCCATGACCTCTGAAGACCTGCCGCTTGCCGGCCGCCGTATTGCGCTGCCCGAGAGTCGTGAACTCGACCTGTTTGCCGACATGCTGATCAAGCGTGGTGCTGATGTGCTGCGCTGTCCGCTGGTGGCGATCCATGACGCGCCTGACCCGGCGCCGGTGCTGATTTGGATGCACACGCTGATCAGCCAGCCGTTTGACCGTTTGATTCTGCTGACGGGCGAGGGCTTGCGGCGCTTGCTGGCGCTGGCCGAGCGTGAGGGTGGCAGCCTGCAGGCAGACTTTATTGCCGCGCTGGAGGGCATTCCCAAGCTGACCCGTGGCCCCAAGCCGGGAGCGGCGCTGCGCAAGGTGGGGCTCAAGGCAGACCTGGTTGCGGTGTCGCCGACCACCGAAGGCGTGATCGAGACCCTCAAGGACGAAAACCTGCGCGGCCTGCGTATCGGCGTGCAACTCTACGGTACTGACCCCAACCGTCGGCTGGTGGACTTTCTCGCTGGCGCTGGTGCCGAGGTCAGCACGGTAGCACCCTATATTTATGCCGATGACGTGGAGGATGCACAGGTTGACGCTCTGATTGATGCGCTGCTGGCGACCGAGGTTGACGCCATTGCCTTCACCAGCGCCACCCAGGTGCGCCGCCTGCTGCAGATTGCCAAGCGGCGTGAGCAGGGTGAGGCAGCGCTGCTGTCCGCTTTGGGTCGCATCAAGGTGGCTGCCGTCGGACCGGTGGTGGCCGACGAGCTGACTGCCTGTGGCGTGCAGGTAGATCTGATGCCCGAAAGCAGTTTCTTTATGAAGCCGCTGGTGCGCGAGCTGGTGAAGGTGCTGGGCACGCGCTGATCTGGGTTAAAGGCGGGTTTTTGTGGAATGTTGTGATAGCGCGTAAAGGTACTGCACGGTGTGGTCTGCCGAGTGCGCGGATGCTGGAGCGTGCACCGGGTTTTGTCCCGTTTACGCGGGCGAGTAGCGCA
>CEQI01011515.1_pt1 | contig 17904 bp, 15 predicted proteins | sample 531011 | NCBI WGS metagenome assembly CEQI01 (sample SAMEA2621204, study PRJEB7988) | marine metagenome | biome: marine biome (ENVO:00000447); feature: surface water layer (ENVO:00002042); material: "saline water (ENVO:00002010), including plankton (ENVO:xxxxxxxx)" | depth 5 m
TCATTTGGAGGTCATCACATCTACCCTTGGATGGATCCAGAATATACAGATCCTAGTTCTGCTCATTTTGACCCTATTATTTTTGGTAAAAAAGCATATCTCAATCTACCATTTTTCTGGATTAGGGCACTAGCTTATTTTGCTACATTTTATCTTTTCTTAAGATGGTTTAAAAAGAAATCGCGCCAAGAAGATAGAGAAGGAGGAACAGAAAGCCACTTTAAAATGTACAGAAGAGGAGCTTTGTTTTTAGTATTCTTTGCAGTTTTTTCATCAACAATGGCTTGGGATTTCATTATGTCCATTGATACTCACTGGTTTAGTACTTTATTTGGATGGTATGTCTTCTCTGGAATTTGGTTGAGTGGAATGATAATGGTGATGATGGTAACATTATATTTAAGAAAAAGAGGTTATTTACCTCATGTAAATGAAAGTCACATCCATGATGTTGGCAAGTGGATGTTTGCATTAAGCTTTTTATGGAGTTACTTGTGGTTCTCTCAATTTATGTTGATATGGTATTCAAACATACCAGAAGAGGTAATATATTTTACGGAGAGAATAGAAAATTATAAAATTTTGTTTTTTGGAACATTCATTGTGAATTTCTTCTTCCCTATGGTGTTCTTTATGTCAAGAGATACAAAAAGATCAGCTGGTTATTTGATTGTTATTGGCTTGATGATTTTTGTAGGTCATTGGTTTGATGTATTCAATATGGTAATGCCAGGAACATTATTTGATCAGTGGGAATTAGGGTTATTAGAATTAGGTATGTTTATGATGTTCTTAGGAACATTTGTATACACTGTACTAAGAGCAATATCTAAGGCCCCATTATTACAAAAAAATCATCCCTATTTAGAGGAGAGTAAACACCATGAATTTTAATATTAATTAGTTATGGAAGGTAAATTCATTATAATCATTGCAGTAGCACTATTCTTCATTGCATTAGTGCAGTTAATGAAAATTTATGATTTAGCAGCAAAGGTAAGAGGAGCTAAATCTCAAGAAAAAATGACCAGAGGAGAAAACATGTTGATGGCTAATCTCATGTTAGTATTTATGGTTGTGTTTTTTGGTTTTATTATATGGTTAATTGCAAAATATGGAGCAAATGCTGGCTTGTACAAAGCAGCATCCGAACATGGTCAGGAATTAGATGATTTATTAATGATTAACTGGTATATTATTCTTCCAGTATTTTTCATTACAAATAGTTTATTATTTATTTTTTCTTGGAAATACTACCATAGAGAAGAGAGAAAAGCGCTCTATTACCCACACAATAATAAGCTTGAGCTTATATGGACAGTCCTTCCAGCAATTGCATTAGCTATTATCATCGTGTTTGGTATTCGTACATGGAATGGTATAATGTACAACAAAGAGGAAGGTCAAGTTATTGAGGTATATGCTTATCAATTTGGCTGGTTAGTTCGTTATGCTGGTGCAGATAATGAATTGGGAGAAGCAAATTATAAATTGGTTTCTTCTACTAATCCATTGGGTGTGATTACTGATCAATCTATTCAAGACACATACAATGAAATTGACACAAAAGTTTCTGGAATTGATAGTGATCTTAAAGATAATAGAAATTCTAATGGAGATCTTTTAATGCCTAAATCGAAAGCAGATAAAAAGTTAGAAGAATTAGAAAGATTAAAGAGAAGAAAATATAGAATTGAAGCTGCAATTGATAAAAGAGAAGCCAACAAAACAGCTTATGCATCTAGTGATGATGATATTGTTGTTCAGGAACTACATTTAGTTAAAGGCCAGCCATACACGTTTATTTTTAGGTCAAAAGATGTTATTCATTGTCCTTGGCTACCTCATTTTAGGGCTCAAATTAATTCAGTGCCTGGAATGGAAACTAGCTTTAAACTAACACCAACTATTACGACTGAAGAAATGAGAAATATGCCTGAAGTACAAGAGCATTATAAAAATATAAATGTAATTCACAATGAGCGAAAAAGAAGGATTGGTGAAGAGGAAGAAAAGGTTTTATTTGACTATGTGTTGCTATGCAATAAGATATGTGGGGCAGGGCACTCAAATATGCAGATAAAGGTAGTTGTTGAAACTCAAGATGAATTTGAAAATTGGATTGAAAATAATGGAGACAAAAAGCGTTTAACTTTTTCAGGCCAAGAGGTTAATTGGAGTGAGACAAAAGAACAAGCGTCTCTTTGATTCTTAAATTTGTAAAAAATAATTGATATGGCACACGATCATCATCACCACAAAGAAAGTTTTATAACTAAATATATTTTTAGTCAAGACCACAAAATGATTGGTAAGCAATATTTACTTACCGCTATTTTCATGGGTGCTATAGGCATTACCCTATCTGCTCTTTTTAGAATGAAGTTGGGTTGGCCTGACACCCAATTTTCAATTCTTGAAACTATTTTAGGTTCTGACGCTGCACCTGATGGTATGTTGGATTCCAATTGGTACCTTGGTTTAGTTACCCTACATGGCACAATTATGGTATTCTTTGTTCTTACTGGAGGATTGTCAGGTACATTTTCTAATTTGCTCATTCCTCTTCAAGTAGGTGCAAGAGATATGGCATCTGGCTTATTAAATATGATCGCCTACTGGTTATTTTTTATTTCCAGTGTTTTGATGGCGGCATCATTGTTTATTGAAACAGGACCAGCTATGGCAGGATGGACAGTATACCCTCCCCTTAGTGTACTTGAAGAATTTCAACCAGGTTCTGGTTTGGGGATGACACTTTGGTTGTTGTCAATGACTGTGTTTATTGCTTCTTCTCTATTAGGTGGAATTAATTACATCGTTACTATTCTTAATTTAAGAACCAAAGGGATGAGTATGACAAGATTGCCATTAACGATTTGGGCTTTTTTCATAACAGCAATTTTAGGAGTATTATCCTTTCCAGTATTATTATCAGCTGCTGTACTTTTACTGATGGATAGAGGATTTGGAACAAGCTTTTATATGAGTGATATTGTAACTTCATCTGGCGCATTAGACGCAACTGGTGGAAGTCCAATTTTGTACGAACATTTATTTTGGTTCCTTGGCCACCCAGAAGTATATATTATTCTTCTACCTGCATTAGGTATGACATCTGAAATTATTTCAACCTGTTCAAGAAAGCCAATTTTCGGTTATAGGGCAATGATTGGTTCAATGTTAGCTATTGGTTTCTTATCATTCATTGTATGGGGACACCACATGTTCCTAACGGGAATGAATCCATTTTTAGGAGGGGTATTTACTTTTACAACATTATTAATTGCTATTCCATCTGCAGTTAAAGCTTTCAATTACATAACTACTATTTGGAAAGGAAATGTTATGTTGACACCTGCCATGCTTTTCTGTATTGGCTCAGTATCTACTTTTATTTCTGGAGGTGTTACAGGTATTATTTTGGCAGATTCAGCATTGGATATTTCTCAACATGATACTTATTTTGTTGTAGGTCATTTCCATATAGTAATGGGTATGACAGCTATTCTTGGAATGTTTGCTGGTATATACCATTGGTTCCCAAAGATGTATGGGAAATCAATGAATAAACGTATGGGAATGGTTCATTTCTGGATAACTATTGTTACTGGATATGGCGTATTCTTACCTATGCACTTTTTGGGTGAGGGTGGCTTACCTAGAAGGTACTATGAGAATACAAATTTCCCCATGTTTGATCATTTTTTAGATCTCAACATCATGATTTCTGTTTTTGCTACTATAGGTGTTTTAGCACAAATTATCTTTTTCTTTAACTTCTTCTATAGCATTTTCAGAGGTCCAAAAGCTTCTTTAAACCCATGGAATGCCAATACTTTAGAGTGGACAACTCCAATTGAACACGTTCATGGAAACTGGATTGGTGAAATACCTACTGTTCATAGGTGGCCTTATGATTACAGTAAGCCAGGTAAAGAACAAGATTTTGTTCCACAAACAGTTCCACTGGATGATAATGAAGAAGAACATTAAATCCAATAACATAAATATTTTCAAAAGCCCTCTATATCTATATTGGGCTTTTTTATTTTCTCTATTTACTTTTAACAGTAGCTATAGTCAACTTGATTCATTAAAATATAAGTTTGATAGCAAACCAACTATTGGACTGAAAATGGAAACTAAAAACTTTGTTATTCAGAATTATTGGTCAAGAATTCAAGAGATTAAACCCTATTTAGAATTTGAAAAAAATATAAGAATAGGTGTTGGATATGCATGGTTAAAAAAGGGGCATGAATTTTCTAATCAAAATGATACGCTAACGCTAAAAATTAATACTATTTCATTATTTGGAGCGTATGTTTTTGAATACAATAAAAACTGGACTATTGAACTCCCATTGGATTTTGGCTTTGGCTTTGTTTTATCTAATGACACTGAAAATAATAGGGGTTATTATTCGTTTTATGAACCCTCTCTGATTATGGAATATCATGGATTTAAGTATGTAAATCTAGGTTTAGGCACAGGCTTTAGAATTTCAGGTCATAAGGAAGAAGTTTACCCTAATGCGTTAACTACGCAGACATTTATTTTTCGATTTAGTTTAAAGTTTTCAGAAATATATAAGCAGTTCATGGAACTAAATAATTCATAAGTATATTTACATTATGATAGAAGAGTACGATTTTAGATCTGAACAGGAAAATCAATCTGACAAAGCCTATGAAATAGCATTAAGGCCAAAAATATTCGATGATTTTGCTGGTCAAGAACAAGTGGTAGAAAATCTTAGAATTTTTGTTTCTGCTGCCAAAATGAGAGATGAATCGCTTGATCACGTACTTCTTCACGGTCCCCCTGGATTAGGTAAAACAACATTAGCACAAATTATCGCCAATGAGATGGGTGTAGGAATAAAGATCACTTCTGGCCCTGTATTGGATAAACCTGGCGACTTGGCAGGGTTATTAACAAATTTAGAGTCAGGAGATGTTCTATTTATTGATGAAATACATAGGTTAAGTCCTGTAATAGAAGAATATTTGTATTCTGCAATGGAGGACTATAAAATTGATATTGTATTAGATACAGGTCCAAATGCTAGAACTGTCCAAATTGATTTAAACCCATTTACATTAATTGGTGCTACAACAAGAAGTGGACTATTAACAGCTCCATTAAGAGCAAGGTTCGGAATCAATTGTAGATTACATTATTATAATCATGCTATATTAGATGGTATCGTCAAAAGATCTTCAGATATTCTAGAAATCTCTTTAAAAAAAGACGCATCTGTTCAAATAGCAAGCAGAAGTAGAGGAACACCTAGGATTGCAAATGCTTTATTAAGAAGAGTTAGAGATTATGCTCAAGTAAAGGGTGATGGAGTTATAACGAACGATATTACTCAAGTGGCATTAAATGCACTACAGGTAGATCAACATGGCTTAGATGAGATGGATCATAAAATTTTATTAGCCATTATAGATAAATATAAAGGAGGACCAGTTGGAATTAACACAATAGCTACAGTAGTAGGGGAAGAGTCAGGAACTATAGAAGAAGTGTATGAACCTTTTTTAGTTCAACAAGGGTACTTAATCCGAACAGCAAGGGGTAGAATAGCGACAGATTTATCATATAAACACCTTAATAGAACTAAAGGATCTGGAGGTCAACAAGAAATTTTTTAATGGATATTAGTTATAAAACCAAGCTTATAAAACAAAAAGCATTTGAACTTGGTTTTTCTCATGTGGGCATTTCAAAATCCATGTTTTTAGAAAAAGAGGCTAAACAATTGGAAGTTTGGCTTTCTAATAATTTTCATGGAAAAATGCAGTATATGGAAAACTATTTTGATAAAAGAACAGATCCTGGAAAATTAGTAGACGGAGCAAAATCAGTAATTAGCTTATTATTTAATTACCATAACCCTTTAAAACAGCAAGATGAAGATGCTCCAAAAATATCACAATATGCATATGGTAAAGACTATCATTTTGTATTAAAGAAAAAACTTTTAGAGCTTCAAAGTTTTATTACTACTAATTTTGGGGAAATAAATTGTAGAGGTTTCGTTGATTCAGCACCAGTGATGGATAAAGTTTGGGCAGAAAAAAGTGGTTTAGGATGGATTGGTAAGCATAGCAACTTAATTAATAAAGAAAAAGGATCCTATTTTTTCATCGCAGAGCTTATTGTTGATTTGGAACTAACCAGTGATATTCCAATAAAAGATTATTGCGGTACATGCACTAAATGTATTGACGCTTGTCCTACCAATGCTATTATTAAACCATATGTTGTAGATGGATCAAAATGTATTTCATACCTAACTATTGAACTAAAGGATGAATTACTTCCTAAAGAATTTGAGGGTAAAATGGATAATTGGATGTTCGGGTGTGATATATGTCAGGAGGTATGTCCTTGGAATAGGTTTTCAACCCCTCATAAAGAACCAATGTTTGAACCTCATCCAAATCTTTTAAAGCTAACTAAAAATGAATGGGAGGAACTAACAGAAGATGTGTTTCAAAATTTATTTAAAAAAGCAGCTGTTAAGCGAACAAAATACAAGGGTTTAAAAAGAAATATTACCTTTTTGGGCCAAAAATAAATTTAAGATTTCACTTATGGTAAAATTTCATTGGGTCACTTTAATATTTATTTACTTGGTAGTTGTTGCTGGCTCAGTTGTTAGAATGACAGGTTCCGGAATGGGTTGTCCAGATTGGCCTAAGTGTTTTGATCAATATATTCCTCCAACTTCTGCTGAACAATTACCCGAAAATTACCAGAAATATTATTCATTATTAAGGGCAAAAAAAATTAATCGGTTTGCTCAGTTTTTAAAAACTGTTGGGATGAACGATAAAGCAGATGCTCTTTTGGCTGATAAATCATTATTAATTGAACAAGAATTCAATACGCTTAATACATGGTTTGAATATGTTAACAGATTAATAGGTGCTTTGGCAGGGGTGTTTATTTTTATCGGTTTCTTGTTGTCTTGGAAAAGTAAAGATCAAAAAAGAAAAAAAATTATTTTCTCTTTTCTACTTGTAGTTCTAACAGCTTTTCAAGCTTGGTGGGGTGCTATGGTAGTGGCTACCAATATAGTTCCATGGGTTTTAACAGTTCACATGGTCATTGCTGCATTAATGATTGCATGGCAACTCAAAATAATATCTATATATCAAAATACAAGTTTTAAATCATTGTCGTTATTGAAGTGGGCGAGTGGTATAGGGATTGTGTTTTATTTAGTACAAATAGTACTAGGAACACAAGTCAGGCAAATTGTTGATCATTGGTTGGTAGCTCATTCAAGAGAAGATTTATTATTTCAAGATTATAATATTTTTTTATTTCACCGTACCTATGCTATTTTGTTGGTAGCGTATGCCCTTTTTTTAGGACTGTATAATTATGTAAAAAAATTACATTTAAAATCAATATATCTTTTTCTCATCATAATATTAATGGAGGGCACTATAGGGAAACTATTAGCCGACTTTGATATACCACATTTATTACAATCATTGCATTTGGTTTTTGCACTTTTAGCTTTTGGCATACTTGTTAGGTTGTATTTAAATTTGAGAGTCTTAAAATGAGCAAATTATTAATCTCAATAATTTTATTTTTTTTCATTGGGTGTAGTACATCAAATTCAAAAAAAATCCCTGAAATAAAAGAGATAGACATTGAATCTATTTTAAATTCTCCAATGAGTTTAGATAGACATGTGTTGGAGACTTGTTATAACTTGAACACCAGTTTGGCACCTATTTATTTGAATGATATTATGACTCATTTAAATAATAAAACAGGCCTATGGAAAGAGTGTTATTTTTATACAATGAGTATTTATTGTAATTCCCTTACGAATGAGCAAGAACCTCAGTTTCAAGCTGCTCTATTTGAGTATTTTCTTCATAATCCAGCTCAATATTTATCCTTTCTTGATAAAACTACATTTGAGACAAGTGATTGTTTATTATCCAAGCTTTCAGCATACGTGAACAATCATGTTTTAAATGATGAAATTACTTTAATTAGTATAAAAAATGTAGTTTATAAACATTGTGCTGATTGTTCAGATCATGACATAGAGGCTGTATATCTATATCTCGATTTGGTAAATAAATTTCAAGATAAATAATCATTTACCCTTGAGCTGAACATATGGAATCAGCATTTCCTCCATTGAAATGCCTCCATGCTGAAAAGTGTCATTATATAATTTCGCAAAGTGATTGTAATTGTTTGGATAAACAAAGTATTTGTCTTCCCTAGCGAAAATAAATGAACTGCTTAAATGTGTTTTAGGCAACATGATTTTTTCAGGGTGTTGGGCTTCTATCACATCTTTAGATTGGTAGGTTAGATTCTTACTAACCTTATATCTCATATTTGTGTTTGTACTTTTTGGACCAATAACTTTTGTTGGTGTTTTTACTCTAATAGTTCCATGATCTGTTGTAAGAAAAACTTTAGAAGAAGTAGCACTAATTTTTTTTAAAACATCAAATAAAGGGGAATGTTGAAACCAACTTCTAGTAATTGACCTGTAAGCTGACTCATCCTCAGCCAGTTCTTTTATCACTTCCATATCTGTTCTTGCATGAGACAGGGTGTCAACAAAATTATACACAATGGTATTGAGTTGATTATGTTTTAAATTGTCAATTTGCTGAACCAATTTTTTCCCAGCATTGAGATTTGTAATTTTATGATAGGAAGATTTAATATTTAATTGTTGGCGCCTTAAATTTTCATTCAAAAAGAATTCTTCGTGTAAGTTCTTTCCTTCATTTTCTTCCTCTGACACCCATTTATCAGGATATCTACGGTTGATTTCTAATGGGCTTAATCCTGAAAATAAAGCATTTCTAGCATATTGAGTTGTTGTTGGAATAATGCTAGTGTAAGTTTCTTCTTTTTCTATATTAAAATATTCTTCCAAAATAGGTTTTATTATCAGCCACTGATCATACCTTAAGTTGTCTATAACTATTAGAAAATAAGATTGTTGATTTAATTCAGGAAACAAATTAGATTTAAGCAAGTTATGACTCAAAATTTCATTTGAGGAAATGATGTCTTGGTAATTTTTATCAATGAACCTTGTAAAGAGCTGATTTGCTTCTTCTTTTTGCATATTAAATACTTCAACCATATTTTGGTCAGAAGTTTCTAACTGTAATTCCCAAAAAGTAAGTTGCTTAAAGATTTCTTTCCAACCACTTAGGTCTTTGACCAAATTTAGTTCTTGGCTAATTTTGTTAAACTCTTGTCTGTAAGATGTGGAGTTTGTTTCACTAACAAGTCTTTTTCCATCAAGAATTTTTTTAATTGCCATCAAAATTTGATGTGGATTAACAGGTTTAATTAGGTAATCTGAAATTTGTTTTCCGATAGCTTCCTCCATAATCATTTCCTCTTCACTCTTGGTAATCATAATAACAGGAGTATTAAGGCTTATTTTCTTTATCTCTTCTAAAGCTGTTAATCCGCTTATTCCAGGCATGTTTTCATCTAAAAAAACTAGATCAAAATTCTCTTTAGAGAAATACTCAATGGCTTCGTTACCTGAGTTAACAGGTGTTACCTCATGACCTTTATTAGTTAAAAACAACAAATGTGGTTTTAAACTATCTATTTCATCATCTGCCCATAAAATTCTTGCCATTTAACGTTTTATTTAGTTTAGATTTGCCTAACTTAATGATTTATCATGAATAAAAATCAAGTAAGTAAAATTCTAAACGATCCTGTTTATGGATTTATTACGCTGAATAAAGGAATTTTATTGGATTTAATTGATCATCCTTTTTTTCAGCGTTTATCTAGAATAAAACAACTTGGATTAACATATTTAGTTTATCCAGGAGCACACCATACGAGATTTCATCATGCTGTTGGCGCGACTTATCTCATGAAACAAGCCATTTCAACAATCAAAGAAATGGGTATTTCAATAACTGAGGAAGAAGAGTACGGAGTTTTAATGGCTATTTTACTTCATGACATTGGTCATGGCCCATACTCTCATGCTTTAGAGCATTCCTTTCTTCATGAAATAGATCATGAAACCGTTTCTGAGATATTTATGCATAAATTAAATGCTCATTTTAATGGAGCATTAGATGTAGCTATACAAATATTTAAAGATGAGTATAGCAAAGGTTTTTTACATCAATTGGTCTCATCTCAACTAGATATGGATAGATTAGATTATCTTAAGAGAGATAGCTTCTTTACTGGTGTCTCAGAAGGTGTAGTTAGCAATCAGCGAATAATTAAAATGTTTGATATAGACAATGATGAAATTTTAATAAAAGAAAAAGGAATTTATTCTATAGAGAAATTCATCGTTGCTAGAAGATTGATGTACTGGCAAGTTTATTTACACAAGACAGTCTTAAGCGCTGAGTTTTTGCTGGCTAAAATTATTGATAGAGCTAGAGAAATTATTTTATCTGGAGAAAAGTTATTTACAACTCCTCACATACTTCTTTTTTTAAAAAATAAAATATCGGTTAATGAGCTTAAAAATGATGATTGTTTAACTGCATTTTCATCTCTAGATGATAATGATATTATGACATGTGTTAAAGTTTGGTCTTCATCAGATGATGAAGTACTCAAGAAGCTGTCTACCATGTTGGTAAATCGAAAATTATTAAAAGTCAAAATTTCAGATGCTCCTTTTTCAGACAAAGAAATAAGCGCATTAAAAGAAAAACACCAAAAAGCCCTTAAAATAGATAGTCATGAGGTAAATTATTTTGTTTTTCAAGAGTATATGATAAATAATGCTTATGATCCAAGAAAGGATACGATTAAAGTTAAATTTAAAGATGGTACTATTCGAGATATCACCGAGGCATCTGATAATTTAAACATTAGTGCATTGGCAAAACCAGTCACGAAATATTATTTATTTGCACCATATTTTTAGGGTTTTGATGAATGTAACTCAATATTACTAATTTTGTCATCCAAATGGAATTTAGCGCAAAAGATATCGCAAAACTAGTTAGTGGTAAAATAGAAGGGGATGAGACTGTTTTAATCAATGATTTTTCTAAAATTGACCAAGGAAAATCAGGTACTTTATCCTTTTTAGCTAATCCAAAATATGAAGAGTTTATTTACACAACCAAGGCCAGTGTTGTTTTGGTTAATCAAGATTTTTCACCTTCTCAACCACTCTCATCAACTTTAACTCTTATTAGGGTAGATAATGCTTATGAAAAATTAGCCCAGCTCCTCTCCTTGTATAATTCTATTAATCAAGAGAAGCAGGGTGTAGAAGAACCATCTTTTATTGATCCAACTGCTAAAATTGGAAACAATGTATATATCGGTGCTTTTTGTTATATAGGTAAAAATGCAATTATTGCTGATGGGGTAAAATTATATCCAAACACCTATATTGGTGAAAATACAACTATAGAAAAAGATACTATTTTATTTTCTGGAGTGAAAGTTTATCATAATTGCAATATAGGTAAGCAATGTATTTTACATGCTGGTGTGGTGGTGGGTTCTGATGGCTTTGGATTTGCTCCTAATAATGCAAACGAATACAAGAAAGTTCATCAGGTAGGAAATGTAGAGATTAAGGATTTTGTGGAAATAGGTTCAAATACAACTATAGATAGAGCTACACTAGGTTCTACTGTCATTGGTAAAGGGGTAAAACTGGATAATTTGGTTCAAATTGCTCATAATGTTGAGGTTGGCGAAAATACTGTAATCGCAGCTCAAACTGGAATTGCTGGTTCAACCAAAGTTGGAAAAGAAGTTATGATTGGGGGGCAAGTAGGTATAGTTGGACACATTACCATTGCTGATGGGACTAAAATTGCAGCTCAAAGTGGTATAGCAAAAAGCATAAAACAATCAGAAAAAATAGTTCAAGGTTCTCCAGCTTATGATATAGGAGATTATACCAGAAGCTATGTTTTGTTCAAAAATTTACCAAAGCTTAGGGAGCAAATAATAGCATTGGAAAAAGCAATAAAATCTTGATTTTGTTAAAACAAAAAACGATATCATCTCCCATTAAATTCAAAGGTTTTGGATTACACACTGGTGAGTCAGTACACATGACCATTGAACCAGCAGAGGTTAATCATGGTATTCAATTTTTAAGAGAAGATATAGTCAACGCTCCTGTAATCCCTGCCACAGTAGATTACGTTTCCGAAACTCAACGAAGTACTACAATTGAGAAAAATGGAAATAAAGTTGTCACGGTTGAACATTTACTTTCAGCTTGTTATGCTTTAGGTATTGACAACCTATTGGTTAAACTTAATAGTGAAGAGTTACCTATTTTAGATGGAAGTGCTAAGGAATATGTAGCTTCTATCAATAAAGCAGGAATAGTTGAGCAAGAAGAAACAAAATCTTATATTTCACTAAACTCTTCCATTGCACATAAAGATGAGAAAAATGGAGCAGAGATATTATATATACCATCTGAAGATTTTAAGCTTTCTGTAGTGCTAGATTATGATAATGAAGTACTTGGAACTCAATATGCTGAACTTAGAGACCTTAAGGATTACGGAAAAGAAATAGCTGATTGTAAGACTTTTGTGCTATTAAGTGAATTAGAACAACTTGCTAAAGCTGGGTTAATAAAAGGCGGAGATATTGATAATGCTATCGTTATGGTAGATAAAAAAATTGACACTGCTGGATTGAAGAACTTAGCAAAGCTTTTAGATAAACAAGAATTAGAAATAGATATTAAAGGAAATACACTAAACAACTGTGAATTAAAACATTTAAATGAACCAGCCAGGCATAAATTGTTAGATTTAATTGGAGATCTTGCTTTGCTTGGAAAGCCCCTTAAGGGACATATTATTGCAAAAAAACCTGGTCATAAATTAAATACTTCATTTGCAATTATTTTAAATAAAGCCATGAAAGAACAAGAAAAATCAAAGCCTATGTATGATTTAACCAAAGAACCACTATACGATATTAATGATATTGAAAATATGTTACCCCACAGATATCCATTTTTATTAATAGATAAAATAATGGAAATTACGGATGATGGTATTGTCGGTGTAAAAAATGTAACTAAAAATGAACCATACTTTGTTGGTCATTTCCCAGGAAACCCTGTGATGCCTGGTGTTCTACAGATTGAGGCAATGGCTCAAACAGGTGGTGTGTTTTCATTGAGTAAAGTAGAGGATCCGCATCTTTATTCTACTTATTTCATGAAGATTGATAATGTAAAATTTAAAAGAAAAGTGATACCTGGTGATACCATTGTATTTGATTTAAAGCTTATTTCACCAATTAGAAGAGGGTTGGTACACATGGGTGGAAAGGGATATGTAAATGGTCAAGTTTGTATAGAAGCAGATATGCTTGCTCAAGTTGTAAAAGATAGAGAAGAAAAATAGCTTTAGATTAAAATGACTAATTATCCACTCACAAATATTTCTCCAAAAGCAAAAATTGGTAAAAATGTTACTATTGAACCATTTACAACAATTTATGGTGACGTTGAAATTGACGATAACACATGGATAGGCTCAAATGTTGTAATAATGGATGGAGCAAGAATTGGGTCGGGTTGTAAAATATTTCCTGGGGCAATTATATCTGCAGAATCTCAGGATTTAAAATACAATGGAGAATACACTCAAACTATTATTGGTGACAATACTACTATTAGAGAATATGTGACTATTCATAAAGGAACTTTAGATAAAAAAGTGACCAAAATTGGAAGTAATTGCCTTCTTATGTCTTATGTTCATGTAGCACATGATTGTCAAATTGGGAACAATGTTATAATAGCTAACTTAGTTCAATTAGCTGGTCATGTAAGTATTGATGACTGGGTTATAATTGAAGGAACTGCAGCTGTGCAACAATTTGTACATATTGGACAACATGCCTTCATAGCTGGAGGGTCATTAGTAAGAAAAAATGTCCCGCCTTATGTAAAAGCTGCTCGAGAGCCTTTATCCTACGTAGGTGTAAATACCATTGGATTAAGAAGAAGAGGGTTCAATGACCAGCAAATTATTAATGTCGAAGATATTTACAGAGTTATTTATGTTCAGAATAGTAATATGACTACAGCGCTTAATGTGGCAGATTTAGAATTACCTAAGTCTGATGAGAAAGAAGTTGTGTTGGATTTTATAAGAAATTCAATTAAAGGAATTATGCGAGGTCTTAGTTAATTGCTGAGTTCTGTTCTTATGGTTTGTAAAACCTTAAATGAACTTCTATCACATACATAGGTGATTAAAGAAAGATTATCAATATTATACGTTGAATCAGCAGATGGATTTGGTAATTCATAGGAGAAATCATGATAAAAAACATCTCCACTAACCAAAGCAGAATCATTAATTAATGTGCCCCAAGTGCCATTAATATTATCTGATAAAATAGCGTGATGATGATAGTGGTGATCAATTGACCCGTCACTCATTTTTTGAGGAGAAACAACTTCTTCCCTTAACAAGTAAATAATTAAATGGTAATTTCCAGAAAGGTTATTTAAAAAAGAGGTTTCAGTATGAATAAATAGTCCATTTGTAGATGGATAGTAATTGTATTGAAGTTGAAGATTAGCCTCTAAATTAGATGAAGATATCTCATCATTAATTCCAGTTGCCCAATTGCTAGAAAAATACCAAACGGTATTAGAGTATCCACCATCATTTCGGTTTATGGTCCCCATTGGATTCCCTATAAATCCAGTCATTTCTTGTACATAAGCATCACCTGCATCAGTTTTATAGTCTTCCGTAAATTCTACAGGATCGGTTGATTGAAAAGATCCATCTGTACTTGCATGAATTGACGCAACTATAACATTAAGAGAGGTATCGTCTTCGAGCTGTTTAGCAATGACAGCTGCAGCAGGGCAATTGGTACATTTATGACCTGTGTAGTCCTCCAAAAGAACTCCTTTTGGATTTGTGTTGCTACTCCAATTTGAACCAGGGTTTGTTAGATTATAAGGATATGTTGATGGATCATTAGGGTAAAGATCCCAATTGAAATCTCCATAAACAGTTGGCAATGGATTATCTATCTTATCACAAGAAAATAAAGAACATATAAAGACCAATAAAATGAATTCTTTTCTCATATCAAAAACTTGAGGTAAAACTAAATGTTAATCCATTTGAGGCAGGAACTGCTCTACAGACACCTCCTACACAAAACACACCAGCTCTTTGTTTACCATATTGTATGGAAAACCGATGAGAACCATTTATATATCCTGCTGATATTAAACCATAGTGAATACGCTTTTTAGGTTCTGAATTTCCATAATTGTATTGGTCTAATATAGCCACATACCAGTGAGGACTAAAGGTATATTCAACTTGAGCAAATGCCCAATCTCCTTGATCTTCTTTTCTATAAACTACATCACCTTCACTTGTAGTTATTAATTCATCAGTGGGTTTAGTCCAAAGTCCTTGAAATTCCCATCTTAGAGAATGTTTCCTATTAATTCTGTAGGTTAAATCTAGTACGGCAATTTGAGCATGAATTAATTCGTGATGTTGGGCTACTAAAACTGCTCGATCTTCAAAAATAAAGTTAAAGTAGTTCACATTAAATTTCCAATTTTTATTGATTTTTCGTTTGATTTCAATATTAATGTCTTGGTATAAAATGCTATCTGACATGGCAAAAAATGAAGTGGTATAACTTTGTCTAGAAGATCCTAAATCATTAACAAATTCTCTTTTAGGAACATAAGAAGTAGCAAAATTAAGCGCTATAGAAGTTCCATATTTTCCACCCAGTAAGGTCTTTTTTGGAATTTTATATAATAAATCAGCTTGATAAGAAACTTCTCCTCTTAAGTTTGTGGCATAAGGATATAGTGTTGCAGCTAAATTATAAGTATGCTGCTTAGTAAGTGCGGGTAAAAATCCTATGAGTAAATCAGTAGGTCCCACACTAACATTAGTTGATCGCCATAGCATATTATCCATATGTTTAGCTGATAAGTCAATAGCAAATCCTTTAGTAGAATATCCTAAATTAAATAGTAATCCTTCTCCATTTTTATAGATGTAATTGAATCTTTCATCTAAATTATCAGGATATGGATCATTAATTTTGTGGACATACTCTGCGTTAAATCTAATTTTTTGGTATCTGAGGTTTGCTCTCAATGAAGTAGCACCTACGTTTTTAGGTAGGTTAAACAAAGGAGTGTTGTTATCTTCATTAAACTTACTTACAAAGCTTCCTCCAAGAGTAGCTTTAAATTTTGAAGTTTTTAAACTATCAAATAGTTCATTAAAATTTATTTCACCATCTATCGCTCTTATAATCCCATTTCCGTTTACTAATCCATCTTCAAAGCGGTGTCTTTGTCTTCCTATCATTCCTTTTAAAAAAACGCCTTTATAGGGATTGTATTTTAGTCTAATACCATCTAATGCATTATCAATTCCTAATTGCCGTTCTTCATAGGCTCTTAAGATCATTCCACTACCTAATTGGTCATAAAAATTCCCAATGGTTATCTCCACTTCTTCATCCCCCCAAGTTAAGTATCGATATCCAAACCCAGTTCCATTAAAAGTAGTAGGATATCCTTCAAGTGTGTTTAGGTATGTTTCATACCTCATGCCAGCTCTAAATCTTCCTCTTTGTACATTGACATTAGCAAACCCATTAAAACCCAATAATTGGTCTGGAAGTGCAGCATTAATGAGTGTGTCTTCTTGGTAATATTGGCCAATGGTTTGAATATTTCCAGAAACTATTGTAGGTAAACTAGGAAGTTGACTGTATCCAAAACAAAAAAAAGTTAGAAGAAATAATAATAATGGGCTTTTCCTCATTTATAAATGAATTAGCTTTTCATAAAGCTCTTCTTCATCGCCAGGAGAATAATTATTGTGGTCCCACACTATTTTACCGGCACCATTAACAAGAAAAGTGTGAGGAACATTATTAACTCCCATAGCTCTCCTTAAATCACTATTGGGATCCATTAGTACTAAATATTCCCAACCTTGAGCATTTACATACGGCTCAACTCTTGAGCTTGAACGTGCATCATCAATAGATACCGCGACTAACTTAACGCCAGTTTCATCTACCCAATCATCATATTCTTCAGCTATTGTATTAAGCTCAGCTTTGCAAGGCTTACACCAAGTAGCCCAAAAACTTATAATCATGGGTTTACCATTATTTGAAATTTTAGAAAAATTGAGTGAATTACCTTCCATATCTTTTATGTTAACACTTGGCAATTGTCCAATTAAAAGTGTAGAAATAAGTAGGAAGTTGACTATAAAGATTAATTTTTTCATTTTTGTTTTAATGATGTAAGTGCAAATATTAAACCATAAATAATAATAATCAAAAAAGGCGGGTTAACCCGCCTTTTTTAATAGATTCAATTTAGTTATTTACTGTTATTCTTGAATTGTATAGTTTGTTTCCAGTTTTGATATTTACAAAGTAATATCCAGAAGGAAGATCATTCATATTAACAGTTAGGTTTTGTTCTCCATTCAAAATTCCATAGTTATTAAACTTAACAACTTGACCTATTGAATTTAAAACCTCAAGTGTAGTTTGTGTTGAATTATTAGCATTAAAGTTAATATTTGCTATTTGATTAACAGGGTTTGGATATATTTTAAGAGAATTTGACAAATCTTCTTGGATAGAAGTAGCACCACTCGTACTAGCTGCAGCATCTCTAGAAATTTGCGACCATCCAGAGCCAGCATCCCAATTGAAAACTTCACCATTTGCATCAGTTATTTGGATGCCAAAACCACCATTTGGATTAGTCCCAGTTCCATATTGTTGCCCATCTCCATAGGAGTCAATTAATACAGCAGAAAAACAATCGTTAGCTGGTAATACATGAGTTGA
>CEQI01018785.1_pt1 | contig 17863 bp, 16 predicted proteins | sample 531011 | NCBI WGS metagenome assembly CEQI01 (sample SAMEA2621204, study PRJEB7988) | marine metagenome | biome: marine biome (ENVO:00000447); feature: surface water layer (ENVO:00002042); material: "saline water (ENVO:00002010), including plankton (ENVO:xxxxxxxx)" | depth 5 m
AAATCTAATGTTAACTCACCCATTAAGTCAGCATCATCATCATCAAAGAATATAAAATTTTCATCTATGGATGATGCTTTCAAAATTTTATCATTTGGTAAATATGTAATTCTACAATCCTTACCAACAACTTTTGGAATTTGAGGGTCTTCTTCCTGCTTGACATTTTCATAAGAATGTGCAATAGCCCCAACTGAGTCTGGATAAAAAGTAATATCGTCTGACATGGCAGTTGAAGTGTAAAATTCAATAGCACCGGAACCCTTCAAACCTTCATTAGAAAGTCTTATTTCATTATCATAATTGGCCAACTGATCATAAATATTGAAGCCATTTTCTGGTGTTTTTCTTATAAAACCTAAAGAGTAATCCTTTTGTATAGAAAGTTTCTCTTCAAAATCTGGAAAAATACCTCCAGACTTAAATAAACCATCTAAACCTAATCCTTCATTAGCAAAATTATCTAAGCTATCCATAACAAATGGCTCCACAATAAACATAAATGTATCTCTTGAATACAATCCACCTTGAATAGAAGGATCATCATAATAAACATATGATTTTGAATTAGAATGGAACTTTGGATAATCATTTTTAGAAGTATCTACTCCAGATTTATTTAACGAATCATCTATTTGAATAAACCCTTCAAGGGATTCTAAGATTGATGGGGACTGAACCAATTGACCTTTTCTTTTGCCTTCTTTATAATCAGCCCAAACCAACATAGAATCACAATGTGTCATATTGAGTTTAAAATCATCATATAAAAATGAAAAACCATTGCCAAAATATTGAGTCTTACCAGCAGTAATTAAGCCATCAAAATTCATATCTCTATTCTTTTTAACTCTGATTTGACTACCTAATGGTTTAATCCATACTTTATTGGCTGAGCTGAGCAAAACTCTATCAATTCCCTTGATATTTAGATCATATGAAGATAAACTTAAACTAGCGTTGTTTTTAGCATTTGATGAAATAATTAAAACATCATAATCTAACTTACCAGCTCTATTGTCTATGTAGTTGAATAACTTTTCTGAACATGTAACTAGCTTCCTATCATCATCATAATTAATGAAACCATATTCTGTTAACTTAAACAACAAAAACTGCAAATCTGCAACTGTTTTCCTTAGATAATTTGCCAGGTCAACTACTGGAAATTCAGTACCACCATATTGTATGCTGAAGTTTTTTAACTTAACCAATGGATTTCCTGTATTACCAGTTAAATCATCAAAAATTCGTTGATCAAAAAAGTTTAACGAAGCAAATTGAGCTCTATTATCTGAAGCCAATGGGAGTGGTTCAAAATTGATAATGGGATCTCCTAATTTCCAAACCATGGATTGAGGATACATATCAAGACGGTGATAACTGTTGTAAAATGGTGCTGCAGAAATTCCATCTTCCCCTCTTGTTAGGGTCAACGTTTTAATTGATTTGGCATATTTAAATGTAACTGCAGGGTGCATAATAGAATCTTGTTCAATGAAAAATTTAACCTTAGCTCTGTCAGAGGAAATTTCTTCATCATTGATGATAAAGTTGATAGCCTCAGCAAATAAGAAAGACTTGTCTTGGTAATTAAAAATAACCCTAGCTAAGTTATCTATGGAACCTGCACCAATTAAGTTTCTACCTCTTATGGTAAATCCACCATCATAGTCAACATTTGGAAAAACATCTTTTATGAGAAGTCTTTTATCGTATGACTCAAAACTTGGGTATTTGACTTTTTTATATCCCAAATTAGAAATTACTTTTTCTGTTAATTTACCCAGAACAGGTTCAGGAAAATAATTACTATAAAAAAGAGCTGAATCAGAATTGAAAGAAGTACTTTTTAGAGATATATTATACTTGTTTAAAGAGGCATAAACCGTTTCCTTATCTAGCTTTGCTCGTTGCCAATCCATTTTACCTCCTTTACCTATCCAAATAGATTTCAAGGGGAAAAAATCACCTGAAGTGTTGTAAACTATGGAGCTATCATTTTTGGAAAAGCATTTTAAATCCGTGTTTGGGAAATGAAAAACGGGCTCTTTAGTATATGTAATTTCAAAATCTCGATTAGAGGTTTTCCAAATGGTAGACCCAGGAGTTAGAGAAGCCACATATATAGATTTATCTTTAAAAAAGTATTCAGAAAATTTTAAAAAATCTTTGGCTCTTTTCTTTTGTTTGATGTTCAATACTCTATCTAAAGTTGATTGCCAAACTTCAAATTTTTCCGCATCTAGCCCAGATTCTGCATAATAAAGAATAGCGTTGAAATAGGAAACATATTCAATATTTGCACTTAATCTTTTTTCACCCATCATGTTTAGTGTTGCATAAACATGTGCCTTTACATCTGGAGTAAAAAAAGGGCCAAACCAATGAGGCTCAAAAGATTTGACATATTTTTTGGCATAGGCTTTATCCACATTACCAAGAAAAGACTGAACTTCTTTGATAAACTTTTCTGGTTCAGGTGTAAATTTTTGGTATTGCGCCCGTAAAATATTACAGCATAGTATTACTAAAATTAATAATGGTAGTCTTAGCTTCATGTTAATTGTATTTTAGTACTAATACAGCCCAATTGTTTTCTGAATTTGAATATAGTGGAATTAATCCATTTCTCGAAGATAAATTCTCTAAATATGGAATATCCTCATTGTAAAATCCCGATAACACCAAGGTAGATTTGTCATGTGTTACTTTTATCAAACTTACCCAATGGTCTGCAATTGTATTTTTATTAATATTAGCTAGTACCAAATCATATGCCATATTGGGAATATCTTCTCCTGAACCCTCTATAAATGTAATTTTTTGACAATTATTAACACTGGCATTATTAACTGCATTTGAAACTGCCAATGGGTCAACCTCGACTCCAACAACTTTACTAGCACCCAATTTCTCAGCCAGAATGGATAAAACGCCTGTTCCGGCACCGAAATCAAGCACTTTTTTTGATGTTAGCTTGTTGTCTAACAGATATAAAGCAATTAATCGAGTAGTTTCATGATGACCAGTACCAAATGACATCTCAGGATCTATTATGACTTCATACTTACAATCAAATGAACCATGAAACGATGCTCTAATTACACAGTTCTCATTGATTACTACTGGCTGAAATTCAGATTCCCATTTTTTATTCCAATTTTGATAAGGATGTTCCTCAAATATTTTTGATAAAATAAAATCATCATAGTTATTCAACAGATCTAATACTAAATTTTCATCTAATAATTTATTAGAAATAAAAGCTGAAAATCCATTTTCATTATCCATAAATGAATCAAAACCAATATCGGCTAATTCCTGTTTTAAGACATCTAAAAAAGGAGAAATAGAATTAAATTCAAGCCTTAATTCAATGTAATTCAAGAAAACGATTTTGCAATGGATATGAAAGAACTGAAGTCTAGTGAAGCACCACCAATTAATCCACCATCAATATCTTCCTTTGAAAATAATGCGGTAGCATTTTCAGGCTTACAACTTCCACCATAAAGTAAAGAAATATTTTCTGAGACTGAAACATCAAAATGGTTTGCAATTTCTTTTCTAATATGATGATGCATAAGTTGAGCATCCTCAGGACTTGCTGTTAGACCAGTGCCTATCGCCCAAACAGGTTCATAGGCAATAATGGTTTGCTGAATATGTTCGGCATCAAGATTAGAAAGTAATAAATTAAGTTGTTGTGTAATTACCTTGTAGGCGTCTCCTTGTTCTCTTTCTTCTTTAGATTCACCACAGCAAAAAATAGGAGAAACTTCATAAGAAAGTAATGATTTTATTTTGCCAAATATCAAATCATCTGTTTCGTGAAATAATGTTCTTCTTTCGGAGTGTCCAACAATGCAATAAGGTATACTAAGTGAATTAAGCATGGTTGATGAGATTTCACCAGTAAATGCCCCATTTAATTCAGTGTGTACATTTTGTGCAGATAGTGATAAGTTATGTTGTGAATCCTTAAATGCTCCTAAATACAATGAAGGAGGAGCCACAATCAATTCTGTATTTAGCGCTTTATCAAAAGCATTAAGCTGATTAATTAAATCAACAGCTTCACTATAATTTAAGTTCATTTTCCAATTTCCAGCAACAATATTTCTTCTCATAAAATTTATTTTAAAACTACTCTTGGGTCTATTATACTGTAAATCACATCTACTATGAGATTAATAATTACAAAAATAACTGAAATAACTAAGGTAATTCCCATAACAACAGGTAGGTCATCGTTTTTTAAAGCATTAACTAATATTGAACCTATTCCATCCCAATTAAATATCATTTCAACAAAGACAGCACCAGCCAACAAAGAAGCAAACCAACCTGAAATTGCTGTAATAACAGGGTTAATAGCATTTCTCAGCGCATGTTTCCATAAAATTTGAAAGGTGGATAGTCCTTTTGCCTTAGCTGTCCTGATAAAGTCACTAGATAATACTTCTTCCATTGATTTTTTTGTTAACAATAATACAATAGCTAATGGTCTCAAACCTAAAGTAATACATGGCAGAACTAAATTTGACCAATTGTACTCCTTTTCCCCTGTTATATCGTTAAGTTGAATGATGGATCCACTTGGCTCCAACCCAGTACCCATAATTTCAAAAGAATACAACAATATATCAAGAAATTGAAATTGAAAAATGCTTCTCAAAATGATAAGCATTAGCCATATCCCTAGACCAATTGCAAAACCCTTAATTATATTCTTTAAAATTATTTTTATTCTAAACTGATTTTTCAGCTTAAACGATTTGAGCACGATAAATAGTAAAATAAATATTAATGGAAGAACAGGAAAATGAATTGCTGAAGACCAATAGTATCCACCAACAACTGATATTATAGAAGCCATAAAGAAGGAAGGAGCTGACATTCCAGCAATTGAAAATATAAGAGAAAATTTATCTATAAAACCTTTGTTATTATAAGCAGAAAAAGATCCTAACAAAATACCCAATAATGAAGCGAACAGAATAGACGCAAATGCTAAGATAGCAGTACCAATAAGTTTTTCTGAAATTAAATCTGATACATTTCTATTATTTAAGTATGATCTTTTAAGGTAAGGTGCCTTAGTATACAATGCATATTTTTCTGAAATACTAAATAATTTAAAACCATTATACCTCTCTTGCTCATAATATATAAAGCTATTTTCAGTTGTGTGGTCATAAACTGAAATAGGTGACAAATCATTGACAAAATGAAAATAACGTTTTAAAATAGGTTGATCTAACCCCCACTCTTTATTAAAATTCTCTATTATGTCTTTATTGGTATTCTGCCCACCTGACATCGAAGCGGGATCACCTGGTTTGATGTTGTAAATACAAAAAACTACAGTAATTACACCCAGTAAAACTAGAATACCATAGGCTATTTTCTTAAATACATACTTAATCAAACTGTCGTCTATTTTCCAAGTGCTTTTACTAATGAATCAACCTTAAATGCATACTCGTTAATTCCATTGTAGGAAGTGATGATATTTCCATTCCACATGTAAAATACACCAGGAGTATCTCTTTCCCATGTTAACACTTCATAAAAAGTTGGAATATCTAAAATTTGATAGGCATAGTTATTACCAGCATATTCAAAAAATTCAGGTATTTTTTCCGTTTCCTCTTCCATAAATACAATTTCAATTCTTGGAAAATCATTGACATAAATAGAATTTAAGGAATCCAGAGACCTCATGGTAGACCTGCAATGATCACATCCAGCAGCAAAAAAACAAAGCAAAACTTTACCATCATCTACCGAAGGAACAACGTCTGAAAATTCAGATATTTTTTTTTCAGGAGATTCTTTGATAGGAATGTATATAAATAACAGGGCTAAAAAAAGATAAAAAACAGGGCTAAAAAACCATAAATCATTTTTCACAAACTGATTTGATTTTTGTAAAAAATACAATATGACCAATAAGCCAATAGCTAAAACATTTTTGATGATTGCCTCTAAAGGAGTCATCTCAATAAGTGCACCAAAGCAACCACAATTACCAGCATTTCCAGTAAGGTAAATTTGTATACCTAAGTGAATGGAGAAAAAAGCTAAAATTCCAATCGTAATAGGAATTACTACCCTCTTTAATTGAAATGGTAGCATTATCAAAATCCCCAAGGTGAATTCTAAGGCAATTAATGTTCTGGAAAAGAATGCTGCTAAAGAAGAGTCAAAACCTAAAGGAACTAATTGTTTTTGTTCAAAAGTAGTTATGGAGAAATAAGCAGATGGCTCATGATATACCTTTGCATATGCTGAAACCAAAAACAATACTGAAATAAGGATCCTTATGACCCAAGAAATAATATTGTTGGTTGAATTGCTCATGATGTAGAATTTAAATGAATCATAGCAAAAACACTGTAATTTATCATATCAAAATAATTGGCATCAATACCTTCAGAGATGATGGTTTTCCCCTTATTATCTTCAATTTGTTTTACTCTTAAAATTTTCATTAATATTAAATCTGTGAGTGAAGAAACACGCATATCTCTCCATGCTTCTCCATAATCATGATTTTTGTCCATCATTAAATCTTTTGCTTCTTTGATTTTTTGATCGTACAAGCTAACAACTTCTTGAGGAGGGAGTTCCAATCTATTATCCTCTTTTAAATCAAGTTGAATCAATGCCATTACGCAATAATTGATTATGCCAATAAACTCAGGCTCGATTCCTTCATCTACTTTAGATGAAACAGATTCTTGAAGCGTTCTAATTCTATTTGCTTTTATGAATATTTGATCAGTTAGTGAACTTGAGCGTAAAATTCTCCAAGCTGTACCATAATCAATGGTTTTCTTTTTAAAAATCTCAGTACATTTGGAAACTACAGCATCAAATTGAGAGGAAGTATCAGACATAAACGGTTCAAAATTTAAGAGGTGAAAGATACATATTTAGTTGATAATTACTCCATAAATTGCAAAGGAAATCTTATTGATCTTTCCACACCCAAAATCATGGGTATTATCAACACAACTCCTGACTCTTTTTATGATGGTGGGAAATACAACTCTATCGAAAAAGTAATTCAAAAAGTAGAAAAAGACCTTTCTAACAATGCCACATTTATAGATATAGGTGGTCACTCTACTAAACCAAATGCAAAGGAAGTATCAGAAGACGAAGAATTAAAAAGAACAATTCCTGTCATTGAAGCTATAATCAAAAGATTTCCTGATGTTTTAATTTCCATTGATACTTTCAGAGGTAAAATAGCTCAAGAAGCTTTGCTAGCAGGAGCAGCTATGATTAATGATATTTCTGCCTGGGAATTGGATGAAAACATGTTCAATGTAATAACAAAATTCAAAGTTCCTTATGTACTTATGCACATGCAAGGAACTCCTAAAACAATGCAAGATAATCCTAAGTACGAAAATGTAACAAAAGAAATTATTTACTTTATGAGTAAAAAAATAACTAAACTCCAAGAAAATAATGTACTTGATATTATTATTGATCCTGGATTTGGATTTGGAAAATCTTTAGATAACAATTATGAGTTAATGGGAAATTTAAAATATTTTTCTCATTTAAACTATCCGATTTTATCTGGAATTAGTAGAAAATCTATGATTTATAAACTACTGAATACCAATTCTTTAAAGTCAATAAACGGAACTACTGCTTTAAATATGTACGCTATACTTAATGGAGCTAAAATTTTAAGAGTTCATGACACAGAAGAAGCCAATGAGTGTATTCAAATTTTTAACAAAATAACCCATTACCAAACATGAAGATTTCAGTAATAAATACCGGATATTTTAAACTTGACGGAGGCGCCATGTTTGGCGTAGTTCCAAAAAGCATTTGGAGCAGAACAAACCCACCCGATGCAAAAAACATGTGCACCTGGGCTATGAGAAGCATGTTGATTGAAAATGACAATAAACTCATCCTTATTGACACAGGTATTGGCAATAAGCAATCAGATAAATTTTTTAGCTACTATTACTTGCACGGAGATGACAGTTTAGAAAAATCAATAAATAAGGCCGGCTATGGACTTGATGAAGTAACTGATGTGTTCTTGACTCACCTGCATTTTGACCACTGCGGAGGAGGAGTTAAATGGAAAGATAGAGATAAAAAATTACTTGAACCTGTTTTTAAAAATGCAAATTACTGGAGCAATAAAGCGCATTGGGATTGGGCAATTAATCCTAATCCAAGAGAGAAAGCATCTTTTTTAACAGAAAACTTGTTGCCTATTCAAGAAAGTGGTCAACTCAAATTCATCAACCGTGAAAACCAAATTACAACTAATGTATTTAATGATATAGATGTGTTTTTTGCTGATGGTCATACAGAAAGTCAAATGCTTCCTGTCATAAATTATAATGGCCAGAAAATTGTTTTTATGGCCGATTTACTACCAAGCACTGGACACATACCCCTACCTTATGTTATGGGATATGACACAAGACCTTTACTAACACTAAAAGAGAAAAACGAATTTCTTCAATTAGCTGAACAGCAAAAATGGTTACTTTTCTTAGAGCACGACCCTGTTAATGAGTCATGTTTATTGACTCAAACAGAAAAAGGCATAAGACTTAAATCAACACACCAATTAGCCGAATTCATGTAATGATTTCCATAAAAGAAATCAATAAATTAGCTATACCTGCTATCCTATTCAATATTACTGAACCATTAATTGGTTTAGCTGATACTGCTTTCATTGGACAAATGGAACACCATGCCACCATCGCTCAAGGAGGTGTAGGCTTATCAGCAGGACTTATTGCCACTCTTGTATGGGGACTTGCTCAAATGAGAACTTCGTTATCAGCCATTATTAGCAGACATTTTGGAGCTAACCAACTGAACAAAGTTGCCAGTTTAATTCCACAAACCTTACTACTTACCTTTCTTATGGGGGCTGGTATTGCAACTGTTTTAATCATGTACTTTGATCAAGTTGCCTCCTTTCTTTTTGGAGACATCAAAGAAAGCACCTTAGGTTTTGCAAGAAACTATTTTAACATAAGGGCTTTAGGATTACCAATAAGCCTTTTGATTGCATTATTTTTTGGCATATTTAGAGGTTTACAAAATACATCTTGGGCTATGTATATTAGTTTAGTTGGTGGAGGACTAAATATCCTTCTAGATTATGCACTAATCAATGGCATTGATGAGTATATAGATCCTATGGGCGTTAAGGGAGCAGCCTGGGCCTCTTTAATTGCACAAATAGTTATGTTTATATTATGTGTTTTTATCTACTACTCTAAATCTTCATTTAGACTTAAACTAACTTCTCAAATAAGCCCTTACTTTAAAGAAATGCTATTGATATTTTTAAATATGTTCATTAGAACTATGGTGCTTAATGTAGTGTTTATTTTGGCAAATAGGTTTGCCAATAACTATGGAGAAGAAGAACTTGCAGCTTACACCATTGGTTATAACATATGGATATTTACTTCATTTTTTATTGACGGATATTCTAATGCTGGAAATGCACTTGCTGGCAAATTCTTGGGAGAAAAAAACAATATGAAATTAAAATTGCTAGGTAATAAACTAATGTTTATTAACATTAAAATTGCATTTGGACTTATGCTGTGTTACGCCTTTTCTTATAATATAATAGGACCATTGTTTAATAAGAACTACGATGTTATTCAAGTATTTAAAAATACTTTTTGGATTATCATTATCGCTCAACCTTTTAATTCTATAGCTTTTACTTTTGATGGAATATTCAAAGGTATGGGTAAAGCTATTGAACTAAGAAACACCTTAATTCAAGCTACTTTTTTAGTATTTATACCCGTCCTTTATCTTTCCAATTGGATTGAAGAAGGTCTATGGGGTGTGTGGCTCTCTCTAAGTGTTTGGATGGTTTACAGAGGAACATCACTGATTTATAAATTTAGGAAAATCACTCTTTCTGAATAATCAACTTTTTAGTGGAGTAAGCAGGCTGACTATCTCGAGAAAAGTTTACAAAATAACAACCATCTTTTAGTGATAAATTTAAGAGTATAGTATTATCCCCTTCCACTAAAAACAGTTGTTCAGTGTAAACAATTTGTCCAGCTATATTTATTACACTTAAATCAATAGACTTAGCCTCACTTGAATTTAAATTGATGTTAACTATTCCTTTACTTGGATTTGGGAAAATATCAAATTCATGAAGTCCTTCACCATGGATAGATGATGTGTTTTCCAAAACATATACAAATATGGTATAATCCATACTAAATGTTCCATTCATTAGTCTTAAAACAACCATGTAGGGTTCTGTCCTAGCTTCATTAGAAGTTGGTGACCACATTAACGAAACTTTTGTTTGAAATGCATTATCTGTAGTGCCTTGCATGTATGTCATGGGATTAGACAAACCAAATGGCTCTCCAAAAGCATAAAACCCAATAGAAGTTACACTACTATCAATGGCAAATAAATTCAAATCAAATGGATCGCCAGCGATGGCATTAACATATGGAACACCATCAGCATTTAAGGGAAGTGAACCTAAATCCATTAGCTGTGGTACTGGACCTGCAGGGAGTACAATAAACTGCATATCTCTTCTTATATCACCTATTTTAACTCCGTTTCTATATTCTTCACAAGTTACCGTATAAACAAAATTACCTATAGTTGATGCAGTCCAAGAGATGGTGCCAGTTACGGGATTTATAGAAAATTGTCCACCGGCAACAGAAGGTGGGTTTGTATAACCTGCAATTGGAAGTCCTTGAGATGGATTAGAGTTGGAACTTTCATGAGGAACATCCAAAGACCAAACCAAAGAATCTCCATCGTTATCAAAAGGAAGAGGATTGTATTGCCATGGCGTATTTACAGGGAGGAAAACTACAGGACTTACCATAAAAAAAGGTGTAGAGTAAGATGCTACTAAATCTACTGTGAAATTGGTAAATAATTGCATATCAGCAGAAGAAGCATTCGGTAAATTAACAATGGCTGCATTTCGACAACAATTGTCCCAACTAGCGGTGTATTCACCTGGCAATGAACATTGAAAACTCGCTGTGAAAAAGTAGACTTCTACTCCATATGGAAAAAAGGGCAAAACACTACCATTTTGCAATCCAAAAACAGGATGAAATGCACTCGTGTCTAGATTACAAGCTATAGTAGTTACCGTACTTCCAGAAGAATTATATATTGAAATATTTTGGGTTTGTTGCATTGGAATACCTAAGGTATCTCTATATAAAGTCAATAAAATTTCGTAATTACCAGGTTGGTCATTCTGAACAATTAATTCCCCACCCATAAGGTGAGTTGCATTGACATTTAATGAGAATAGAAATACAATTAAAAGAGTAAATAGTCTTTTCATGGGGATTTATTTTCTTACAAGTTAACTAAAAAGAGTAAAATCAAAAAATTGATTTTCTTTTACAAACGTAAATAAGGTAAATAGTTGCTTGCAAACTATGGGAATTTTTTCTTGGATTTATTCCATATTTCATCCATCTCAGCTAATGTCATTTTTAGTAAGTCTTTTTGTTTTTTCTTGACTTCACTTTCCAAATAAGTGAATCTTCCAATAAACTTTTTATTTGTTCTTTCCAAGGCAAGCTCAGGATCAACCCCAATAAAACGGGCATAATTAATCATTGAAAATAAGACATCTCCAAACTCTTTTTCGACTTTAGCCTTATCATCACCACTATTTATTTCATTATCCAATTCTTTAAATTCCTCTAACACCTTTTCAAAAACTTGATTCTTATGTTCCCAATCAAACCCTACTCCCCTAGCTTTCTCTTGAATTCTCGTAGATTTTACCATTGCAGGTAAAGACTTAGGCACACCTTCTAAAACAGATTTTTTCCCTTTTTTAAGTTTGATCTTTTCCCAATTGGCTTTCACTTCTTCTTCTGTTTGAGCAATAACATCTCCATAGATATGAGGATGCCTTTCCACCAGCTTATCACAAACAGTATGTATTACATCAACAATGTCAAACTCATTAGACTCTGAAGCTATTTTGGCATAAAAAACGATATGTAGTAATAAATCACCCAATTCGCCTTTTACTTCATTTAAATCTTGAGCCGAAATGGCATCAATTAGTTCATACGTCTCTTCTATGGTCAAGTAGCTCAAAGAATCCATGGTTTGCTTTTTATCCCAAGGACACTTTTCTCTTAAATCGTCCATAATATTAAGTAGCCTCAAAAATGCTTCACTCCTTTTATCCATCAGATAATTGATTAATCAAATTTAGTTTTATGCAATTAAATCATTAATTTTGAACTATGAAACTTATTTTACTTTCCATTGGTTTAGTGGCTTTGTGTTTTGCAGGAATTGCTATAAAACTAATTGTAAAAAAAGACGGAGAATTTTCTGGAACTTGCGCAAGTAATAACCCCTATTTAAATAAAGAAGGGGAATCTTGTAGTTTTTGTGGTGCTAAACCTGATGAGAAATGTAAAAAACCTACTGAACAAGCAGCTTAAAAATTACTCCATTCTTCATACTCTCCTAAAGAGTCGTAAATCATGTATACCTTAAAATTAGTTTTTTCAATCTCTTTGAGATAACTAATTGTATTTTGCTTCCCCATAACCAAAAAAGAGGTAGCCAAAGCATCTGCAGTTGCAGCTTTGTCCGTTATGACTGAAACACTTAAAAGACTATTGGCTGTTGGGAACCCTGTTACTGGATTTATAGCATGAGAAATTCTGCTACCATTATAAGTTTTAAATTTCCTATAATTTCCTGATGTAGCTAAAGCTTGATTGTTTAAGCTAACTATTTTTTGAAAACCATGTTCACCGATATAAGAACTATCTACAGGTCTTTCAATACCAATTTTCCAATATTCACCTTTATGATTAACCCCTTTTGATCTTACCTCGCCTCCTATTTCAACCAAATAATTTTGCACATCTTGTTCTTCTAAAAATTCAGCAATTATATCAACACTATATCCTTGAGCAATAGCATTAAAATCAAGTTTTGCGTTTGGATGATGTTTACATATAAAGTATTGATCAACACTATCTATTATAGAAAAGTTATCTTCCATTTTTAAAAGAGGCAACAACGAATCTCTAATATATGATGAATCTATAGTTGGTTCATTTTCATGATAAAAACCCCAATAATTGACCAGTGGATATATGGATGGATTAAAGCTGTTATTTGTCTCTTTGTAGAAAAATTCAGCATAGTGAAAACAAGTATAAAACCAGTCATAATTTTTCAATTGGTAACAGCTATCTAGACCATTATTTACTGCGCTAATAAAACTTGAAGAGTCATAAGTAGATAATTGCTTATCAAAGCTAGTAAGTATAGCGTCTATAGTATTGCTGTAATCAGAATTATCTTGATATTTAATGCTAAATGTTGTACCCTGTGCATATCCAGATAACTTTAAATAGCCAACAGTTTTATCAGTTGATAACTGATCACACGAAGTGATGATGAATAAAAGAAATGTAAAAAGAAGATTATGGGTATTCCTAACCTCCAAAATCATCAAACCTCACTTGTTCTGGTGGTACACCCCAGTCATCACACATCTTTAAAACTGCCTGATTCATCATTGGTGGTCCACAGAAATAATACTCAATATCTTCAGGAGCTTCATGTTTTGATAAATATTGATCAATTACAGCTTGGTGAACAAACCCAACAAATCCATCTCCATTAGGGTCATCGATATCTTTTTTCTCCACCCAGTTATCATCAGGAAGAGCGTCAGAAAGAACCATATAAAACTTAAAGTTCGGAAATTCTTTTTCTAGATCTCTAAAGTAGTGAATGTAAAATAGCTCAGCTCTAGATCTTCCACCGTACCAATAAGATACTTTTCTACCAGTTTCTAAAGTTTTAAATAATTCATATAAATGAGATCTCATTGGCGCCATACCAGCACCACCACCAATATATAACATTTCTGCCTCAGAGTGATTGATAAAAAATTCTCCATAAGGACCAGATATGATGACCTTATCACCAGCTTTTTGATTAAAAATGTAAGAAGAAGCAACTCCAGGATTAACATCCATCCAAGCATCATTACCTCTATCCCATGGAGGGGCAGCTACCCTAACATTAAGCATGATATTTCTACCTTCAGCTGGATATGAAGCCATAGAATATGCTCTTACGACTTCATCATCATTTTTCATGACTAAATTTCTGATAGCAAATTTACCTTCTGCCCAATCTTTCTCAAATTTATCTGGTTCACCAGGATGATCTGTTGGGTGGGCTTTAATATCCATATCAGAGAATTTAATTTCTCCTTTTGGAATTTTGATTTGAATATAACCACCTGCTTTGTAATCCATATCTTCTGGAATTTCCACAATAAATTCTTTAATATAAGTGGCCACGTTATAATTAGAAACAACCGTAGCTTCCCATTCTTTAATACCCATTACCTCTTCCTCCACTTCAATCTCCATGTCTTCTTTGACCTTAACTTGGCAACCTAATCTGAAATTATCAGCTATTTGTTTTCTAGAGAAATGAGGTTCTTCTGTTGGAAGAATACTCCCACCTCCAGAGTGAACTTGACAAGTACATTGAACGCAGGTTCCACCACCTCCACAGGCTGAAGGTAAAAAGATACCTTCATTTCCTAAGGTTGTAAGGAGTGTTGATCCTCCATCTACTTCAATGGTTTTTTCCCCATTGATAGTGATTTTAACTTTTCCAGAAGAAACCAAGAATGTTTTGGCCAATAAAAGGACAGCAGTTAATAGAAGAACTATGGCTAACAAAAAAACGATTGGTGTAATAATTTCCATTTTATAAACTTTTATTTATTTAAATCTCAAATCCCATAAAACCTAAAAAGGCAAGACCCATTAAGCCAGTAATTAAAAAAGCCATTCCAACTCCTCTTAGTGGACCTGGAATATTAGCATAACGAATTCTTTCTCTAATTGCAGCGATCAACACAACAGCAATAAACCAACCTACTCCTGAACCTAAACCATAAACTGTTGCCTGGCTTATATTTTCAAATTGCTTTTCCTGCATAAATAATGCACCACCCAGTATAGCACAATTTACAGCAATAAGAGGCAAGAAAATACCTAATGCTCCATACAAAGCGGGTGAAATTTTCTCTACAATCATTTCAACAAGTTGAACAGTAGACGCAATAACAGCTATGAACATAATGAAAGTTAAATAACTTAAATTTTCCCCTGAAAAACCTTCTCCATTAACACTACCATCAACCCATGCTAAAGCACCTTCTTTGAGTACATAATTTTCAATTAAATAGTTAATTGGAATGGTTACTGTCAATACAAAAATTACTGCAAAACCTAATCCAACAGCTGTTTTTACTGTTTTTGAAACGGCCAGGTATGAACACATTCCAAAAAAGAATGCAAAAATCATATTGTCTACAAAAGCACTTCTAATAAATATATTAACTAAATCCATAATTTATTTTATTAATGTGTTTCAATTAAAGTAGGGTTTCTCATCTTTTGTACCCATATATAGATAGCAACAAGAATTAATGAGGATGGTGGCAATAACATAAGGCCATTATCCATGTAACCCATTGCATAAAGTCCAGTGCCCTCAGTAACATTTCCAAATATTTCAACACCAAAAAGTTTTCCTGAACCAAATAATTCCTTAAAGAAAGATACAACTACAAGAACCATGGCATATCCTATGGAATTACCTAATGCATCTAAAGTAGATGGCCAAACTTTATTACCCAAAGCAAATGCCTCTAACCTTCCCATAATAATACAATTGGTAATAATTAGACCGACAAATACAGAAAGCTCTTTAGATACATCAAATAAATAAGCTTTTAGAACTTGATCAACAATAATTACTAATGAAGCAACTACAACTAGCTGTACAATGATTCTAATTCTGTTTGGTATAAGGTTTCTCATTAAAGAAACTGAAATGTTAGCCATTAACAAAACAAACAATACTGAAATAGACATAACTACTGCTGCTTTCATTTGAACTGTTACCGCCAATGCTGAACAAATACCAAGAACTTGGATGGTAACTGGGTTATTTTCATCCAAAGGGTCTGTAATTAATTTTTTATTCTTTTTAGAAAATAAGGGTTCTCTTTCCTTTACCTCTTTCTTTTCTTCAACGATTACTGATTCTTCTGCCATAATTTGTTGATTAAGATCTATTTAAATTTTTAATGTATTTCTGATATACAGATAAAGTGCGTTCCATCATCTCTTCAACCCCTACACTTGTAAAAGTGCCACCACTAATGCCATCAACTTGATAATCATTTAATGGACTCCCTGGTTTATTTACCTCAATTGGTTTATAACCGGTCTCACTTGAAATTAGCTTTCCAATAAACTGATCTTCGAAAAAATCTTGAGAGATTTCAGCACCTAAACCGGGTGTTTCAGATTTATGGTCAAAAACAGCACCCGCTATTTTTTCTCCATTTTCATCAAGGGCAATATACCCCCAAACTGCTGCCCACAAGCCTTTACCCATTACAGGTGCAACATAGTATTTATCTCCTTCAACTTCGCATATGAATAATGGATAATGTATTCTTTTTTCGTTAGCTAACTTTTCATTTAAAATATCTCCAGAGTATTTATTGGTTATGGGCTGAACATATTTTTTATATTCCTTTAAAAGGTCAATTGAAAATGCATCTGTTGAGTCTTTATCATTTAAAGGCTCAGAAGAGGATTTTTCATAAACTGCATTTCCATAGTAATCTAAGATTATCCTCTCTTTAACAAGATTTTCAAACAAACCACCAGCCTCATTTCTAGTAACCAACTTTTTACCAGGTAAACAATTTAAAATATATTGCTTTTTTTCATTTTTAAGATTTTCATCTTGAATTGGTTTTAATCCATTAGCAATCATTGCTAATAATCCACCAACAACAATAACCAAGATTACAGCAAAAGTTATTGTATACACATTACTATCTTTATTTACTGCCATTTTATGCTGTTTTTAATCTTTTTAATCTTCTCTTAATGTTTGATTGAATTACCATATGGTCTATTAATGGGGCAAAGACATTTGCAATTAGAATAGCCAACATGACACCTTCAGGATAAGCTGGGTTAACCATCCTAATTAATATTCCCAAGAAACCACCTAAAAACCCATAGATAAACTTACCTGAATTCGTATGTGAAGCTGTTACAGGATCAGTAGCCATAAATACCATTCCAAACATAAAACCACCCAACATTAACTGGTGTATAGCTGGCAGTTCAAAATAAACACTACCACCTACTGCATTAAGAATAGAAGCCATCACAAAACCACCAACAAAAAAGGAAAATATTATTCTCCAGCTTGCGATCCCTGTCCAAAGTAATATTGCAGCTCCTACTAAACACATTAATGCAGAAGTTTCACCAACTGAACCAGGAACAAATCCTAAAAAAGCATTCATGAAACTGAAGGCACCATCAGATGCAAAACCTTCTTTAAAACCCAATGCAATTGGATCATTAGCAGATACACTCAATGTGGAGGCTAAATCTCCCAAGGCTGTTGCTCCACTAGATGCATCAATAGCTCCATCAAGATTGCTTCCTAGTGAAGCATACTTTTCCCCTTTTATTTCTGAAAAACCTGTTACCCATACTTCATTACCAGACATTTTTGTAGGATGAGCAAAAAACAAAAATGCTCTTGCAGTTAAAGCAACATTTAAAATATTCATACCTGTTCCACCAAAAACTTCTTTACCAATAACCACAGCAAAAATAGTAGCTATAGCTACCATCCATAAAGGCACATCAGCAGGCATAATCAAAGGAATTAACATTCCAGATACCAAGAAACCTTCTTGAACAGA
>CEQI01024688.1_pt1 | contig 17539 bp, 21 predicted proteins | sample 531011 | NCBI WGS metagenome assembly CEQI01 (sample SAMEA2621204, study PRJEB7988) | marine metagenome | biome: marine biome (ENVO:00000447); feature: surface water layer (ENVO:00002042); material: "saline water (ENVO:00002010), including plankton (ENVO:xxxxxxxx)" | depth 5 m
TTCAAATTATTTACATACATTATATTGTTTTCTGGAAAATTATCACTCTCTTTCAATTTATAATATTCTCTAATAATAGCATTTAATAAACTTGTCTTCCCGGAACAAGGATTTCCTACAAATAACAACTGCATATAATCCAAATGTAAAAAATTCAAAATACTTTCATAAACGTGATTATCCATATAAAAATCTTTCAAATAATAAGGTTTATACTTACTAATAAATGTTTGTTTAGTTTTGTTTTTTTGATTCATTTCATTATATTTATTTATTTTTTTATAACATTTTACGAAATTATTATATAAAAATTATCTCTCTTGTATTGTAAATGAGTGGCTCTAATTTCTATGAGATTTTAGGAGTAGGAGAAAATTCTGACGAAAACGAAATTAAAAAGGCATATCGTAACCTATCTTTAAAGTATCATCCTGATCGTAACAAAACAGACGAAGCACTTGAAAAATATAAATTAATTAATGAAGCCTATGAAACATTAGGAGACGAAGAATTAAGAAAAAAATATAATCATCAATTAAAACATGGAGACAATCCTTTCGGATTTCCTGGAAATGAAGACATGAGTGATTTGAATAACATTTTCAATATGATGTTTCAGGGTATGCCTGGGGGTATGCCTGGGGGTATGCCTGGGGGTATGCCTGGGGGTATGCCTGCTGGTGGTCCAATACCAGGTATGCCTAATGTAAGAATATTTACTCATTCAAATATGCCAGGAGGGCATTTTCCAGGAAATCCATTTCAACATATACAAAGGCCTGCTACTATACAAAAAGCTCTATCTATTTCCCTGCATGATAGTTTCCATGGCAATTCATTCCCTATGGATATTTCTTATTACGTTATAGAAAATAATCAGAAACAGGAAAAAAATGAAACAATATACATTAGTTTACCGCCTGGAATTGATCATAATGAATCTATACAAATACAAGATAAAGGTAATTGGATAAATGGTAATTGTGGAGGCATTAAATTGATTATACAGTTACAAGAACATGACTCATTCGAGAGAAGAGGTCTAGACTTAATATATAGACAACAGATTAGTTTGAAAGAGGCGTTATGTGGGTTTTCTTTTGATATTGAACATTTGAATGGTAAAAAAATATGTTTATCAAATAATAGCAAACCGAATGTAATCAAACCGGGTTATATTAAAAATGCTCCTGGATATGGTTTTAAAAGAGATACTGCAGTAGGAAATTTAATTATAGAGTTTACTATTGCCTTTCCCGAAGAATTAACATCGGAACAAATGGAGAAATTAAAAGAAATTCTTTAAATGATCCGTTTACAAGGTAAAATATCTGGATATTTACTTTGAGACAACACCCATTCCCCAGAAACAGTATAATAATTAGTAACTCCCATTTTTTTAAGATATTCTACCTTCTTTTTTGATATTTTTTGATTGTTGTAAATAATATCAAACCCTATCAATTTATTTTGAAAAGCAAATACTACATGTATATATTCTTTTGAATCTTCCAACATTTTTACTTTTTCTTCTAACTTTTCATCAATCTTATTAAATTGATTTTCCCATTTATTATATAATAGTTGTTCTATTTCCTTCCATTCCATCGTCCAAACATTTTCACCTTGTAATTTGGTAACTGGAAAATCCAAATAATAATCATTTGTATAAGATAATGTAATACCATCTTCTTTCCATTCTTGAACATTCAATTCATGAGAAGAAGAAATCCATTCTTGCAATACTTCAATACTTTTAATCACAAAATAACTATGCTGTTTTTTTTCGTTATTAAAAACTGCTTTTTTTGAAGGTTCCAAATGAAACTCATCACAGAATTGATCTAATGTTTTTTGATTTAGATGAGCTTTGCCTATGAGTTTATCAATAACAGAAATGGGTTGTTCATCCGGCTCATAATTAAACTGATCATAGAATTTATCCATTTTATCATCATCTTCAAAAACAATATCTTTCTTATCTTCTATCTTTATAGCATTACATAGAACCATGCGTTCAATCCATATAGGTGTTTCACTACAATAGTATAACCAAGATTCTTGCAATTGTTTTTTACTTTCACTATAATCTAAGAAATTAATCATAAACAGTTTACTATATTCTTTATGAATAGGCAATTTACATGCATCTTTTAACACCTGATAAGGTCTTTCTTTTTGAACTGTTTTATACTGTATCAAATCTTCTTTTTTTATTTCAACAACTACATTATTACAATTTGAATGACTGTCTTTTTGCACACAATCTACCTTAAAGTAATCTTTAACAAATTTAACCATATCATAGTCATGATTACATAAAGTAACAGCAAATGTACTATATGCTAATAAACGTGTAGTTTCAACAGTACTCTTGATTTTTCTCTTGTATTTTTTAACATATTCTTTTAGTACTGCAGTTTTACAAAAGCACTCATTATACATTTTTAACAAAAATTCATTCAAGTCTTCTTCATAACCTGAATAAAATATTTCACATAACCAAAATAAAGTATCATCTTTATTATGACGTAATATGGAAAGGAATAGAGAATGTTTTACTTCTAAAAAGTTATATAAATATCTAGTAAGATTCATCATGATTTTTACATTAACATAAAAATAAAGATTTAATCAATTTTATAACAAAATATATAAACTATATATATTACTATAATGGATATTTACGATTATGTGTTTTATGTTATATATTTTCTTATTGGTGCACTAAGTGGAACATTCATGGGAATTATTGGTGTTGGAGCAGGAATGATTACAATTCCTTTATTGATTTATACTGGTTTAAGTGTAAAACAATCTGTTGCGATTTCACTAATTATGCAACTATTACCTCAAAGTCTACCCGGAGTTTTAATGTACTACAACGAAAATTATATTACATATAAAATATTATTCATTTCTTTATTTATCGTGCTAGGATCATTTGTTGGTATTTATCTTGGTTCTTATTTAGTTTTGGAAAAACTAGTGAATGAAGACATTTCCTATATTATATTGTCACTATTGCTTATTTTGTCTGGCATATACATCATGTATGAGCATGTATTATATAAAGAATATATTGTTGTTTAATGATAAAAATGTTTCTCTAATTCTTTAAACATAATAGGTGTAGGAGTTTTGCTTATATAATGTTCACTTGAAATAAATACACTATCGTCTCTTTTTCTTCTATTTTTCTTTTTGGTAATGTTCTTTGATATGCTTTGATTTGATCTTGTTTTTTTGAAACTTATATTTTCTAAGCTATTATAACTTGAATTTTTAGTATCAGTACTCATAGTTCTAATATTCATATCCGGGTTACTTTCTGAACTAGATAATGTAATAATGCTAGGTGCTCTTTCTCTAAAATTAGATTCACTAGAATCTTCAAAAGAAAATTGTTCGTCATCATTCAAAACAAATGTTACATCACTCAATATACTTGTATTACTTTCATTTTTAATATTTAAATAAAAAGGGTGTCTATTCGACAAATTAAAAGGGTCACCAAGTGACAAATCAATACTCATACTATTAATAATACAATATTATCTTTAAATAATATATATGAAAAATTTAAAAAAAACAGCAAAAAAGCGAATTTCAAAAAATAAAACATATAAAAAAAAGACTGAAACTTATAAGTTAAAAGTAGTTAACACTTTTATAGAAATGATTAATTTAGTAAAATTATATCACTGGAAAACAAAATCATATGCTAAGCATCAAGCAACCGACGAATTGTTTGAAAAATTAAATAAACATACAGATCAATTTGTAGAAGTTCTAATAGGAAAAGATGAAAAACGCATAAAAAAAATGAACAAATGTATTAATGTTTTGCAAGCAGAAAATGATAAAGAATTTAAGTCAAAAGTTTACAAATTTCGAGAATTTTTAACAAACATGAATGATTATTTTCATGCTAAAAAAGATAGTGATTTACTTAGCATACGCGATGAAATACTAGCAGATATAAATCAATTCCTTTATTTGATGACGTTTGACAAATAAAAAACATATTTATATACCACGCAACATACCGTATATATCTGGTATAGAAGCTAACGGATATGGATACGTACCATGCGTTTCTCTATACAATAAGTTTTTGATTTTCATGCGTTGATTTAATCTATATTTCCTTTCTTTAAATATTCGTTTCCAATTGCGCTGTATAATTCGTAACCAATATGTTTTAAGTATTACTATATTATGACAAAAATGACCTTCGCTCTTTTTTTGCATTTTCATAATTTCTATTTCTGGAAGATCTCTTCTTTGTAACGGGTTATGATTTCTATTATTATAATTGAAATTATATCCACCATATTCTTTCAAATAATTACGAATAATAAAATAATGATTTTTGAAAAACAAATTAACAGATACCGGTAAAGACAAATATATTTCTCTAGTGTTAGAAAGATATGGTAAACTGCTATAACAACTACCTATATGATAACTATTATTTTCTTTTTCATCTTCTACATAGTCTTCGTCTTCTATATATAATAAATCATAATGATCAAATTCATAGGCTTCTCCTTCTGGATCGCTATATGGATCTGTATCTCCCAATACAAATATACTTTCTGATGAAATTTCTCCGCTGTTATTATTCATATATATACTAAAATGTATATATATCAATTTTCTATATTTTTAATTAAACATACAAACTTTGACTAGTAGTGACATACTTTAATATACGTTTTTCTATATCTACAAATTTATGTAGTATTTCTACTTGTTCAAGAGCTGTAAATAATTTAATATACTCTTTTGAAATTGTAACAATCTTTAAAAGTCCTTTATTAAAATCACCCAAAGAAATATCTTTTTGACATAAACTTGTTTCGATAAACTGTTTACAATCTTGTTCATTTTCACAACAACTCCACTCCATTACCATATCAATACAATCAAACATAAGAGCATCTTCGTAATTATAAATATATAAACTATATTCCATTTCCATGTCATTATATTCCAAATATCTAGATTGCATTTCGCGAATTCTTTCCTGAAGAAACAAATCTTCACAGAAAACTTGAACATTTTTATTTTCGTCACTCAGACGAATATCCATAAAACATGAGAATAGTCCAATAAGCTGTATCGATGAAAATTCTTTAAAATAATTCCATTTAATTGCAAATTCAGCATTTATTAATGGGTGAATTTCAGCAAGATGAACCGCTATTTTTCCCAGGTCTGAAAGAGTGTATGCATTATCTTCTCTTATAATAAATCCTCGCTTGTACATGATATCTGTAATTAAATCAGTTTGATAAAGCATATAGTTTGACGTATAATCTAAATCTTCATTCAAATTTCCTAATGATTCTTCAAATTCTTTCACCATATCAATATTATTGACGTCATTTTTAATATTCCTATAAGTCTCTTCAAACATAGTTATTTGTCGAGATACTTCTTTCTGTTTTTTACTTTTATAACTCTTAAAATTTTCTTTATATTCCATATAGTTTAAACAAATATCGTAAGGAGTTTTGTTATGTTCCGATAAAGCTTTCAATTCAACCAATCTCTTTTCTGTCGATTCAATCCTTTCTTTTTTACTTTCAATACTTTTGTCTATTTCACATTTCATCATGCTTTTTTCTGAAAACAAATGAAAGTCTTGACATACACCATTTTTAAGTAAATTCAATATCAACGGATAAGATATCATATATTTTGATACTAGTTCTTGAGGCATACCATTCATCACATTAATATAATCATGTTCATGTGGAAACGAAAAACAATTATTACAGTGTACAACATATCCTATTTTATCTAAACCGCGGCGACCTGCGCGTCCAGCCATCTGCGTATATTCGTGAGAATGCAAATAACGTTGAAGATGTCCATCATACTTATTTAAATCGACAAAAATAGCTGTTTTAATAGGACAATCTAACCCGATTGCAAAAGACTCTGTTGCAAACAATAATTTAATATATTTCTTAGAAATCATTAATTCGACTATTTCTTTTAAAATTGGAATCATTCCCGAATGATGGATACCTACTCCTTTTTGTAAAAGTGAAACCAAATCATTATATTCAGACAATTTCAAATATTCTTCATAATTAGGAAGTCGTCGAATTATTTGCAAACATTCTTTTTCTATATTTGGATGTGGATCTTCTTCATTAAACAAAGGTACATTAATCATTTTAGCATACGATTCTACCTTTTTCCTAGAGAAAACAAAACAAATAGCTGGTAATTTATTTTCATTTTTCAACAATTTTACTACACTATTTAATACATGTGGGACCTTCATGTATATTCGATTTTTTTGATGAAGTTGATGTAATTGATATAACAACTTATAGTTTGCATGATTAAATACATTCTTTTCATTTTGCAAAGGAATTAATATATTACTATGTTTGCGTATTTTTTGTTGCGTCTCTTTATCTGTAATTACTTTAAATGTATGTTCGGTTGTTGTGAAAAAACTATAATGGTGCAAAGGAACAACACGTTTGTTAGTACTACATAAATATACTTCTTTATTTGATGATTTTTCAACCCATGAAGCAAATCCCTTTGGATTATCGATTGTTGCAGAAAGCATAATCATTTGAATATGATTTGGTAACATCAAAATTGTTTTTTCCCATACTTGACCTCGTTCCGGATCATTTATATAATGGACTTCATCAAATACAACACAACCTAACTCTTCTTTAATATTAATAGTAAAATCCGTTGTCTTTACTTCTTCATTTTCCTGAAAAAATAAATAATTCATCAAAATTTCTGTTGTCATAATCAATACATCTGCTTCGGGATTTGTTTTAATATCTCCTGTAAATAAACCAAAACTAATATGTGGAAATTTCTGTGAAAAATCATAATACTTTTGATTTGATAAAGCTTTAATTGGGCTTGTATAAATTAACTTTTTCCCTTTTTTGAAAAAATAATCAATCGCAAATTCTGCCGGTAACGTTTTTCCTGAACCAGTATGAGCGGTAACCAAAACATTTTTCTCATCTACGATCCCTTCAATTGCATATTTTTGAAAGTCACTCAATTCGAATAAATATGAATTAAAGTATTCTTCATATGTATTGTTTTTGTAAGGATCTGAGCAAGTTTTCACCATAATGTACTATATAGATTGCAAATTAGGCTTTAAATTGTTTTACTAATTGCTTGTACGATTTTCATTTAATACCTCTCTCAACCTCTCATTTTGATCCTTACTATTAAATGCTGATGAATTATGTATTCTATGCTTAACAAGTATTTCATCAATATTATAAAATTTCTTATTTTGATTTTTTAAACGTATCCATAAATCATAATCTTCAAGACCATCTCCCTTCCAAAGACATAATTCTTTTCTAGTTATAGAACTACTATTAATAATAGGATTTACTTTAGTAAAATCAACATTACTTAAGTCTCCAAAAGGAATCTGTGGCGATACGTTTTCTATATTTTCAAAATATACACACTGAGTACCAACAACATCGTAGTCTTTTAAAAAAGGCACTTGCTTTTCTAATTTTTCAGGAAGCCAAATATCATCCACATCTAATATTGCAATATAATCGTATTTTGCAAAAGTGATCATCTTATTTAATGCATCTGTTTTTCCTTTTAACTCATAAAAATCATATACACTAATTTTTTCATCCATTTTTGCACATTCTACTGCAAATTGATATGTAAAAGAATTTTTTTCATGACCGTTCACTCCAATAATTAATTCCCACTCTTCAAACGTTTGATCTATTATTGATGAAAGAGAATCATTAATGAATTCTATTCCATTATAAATAGGCATGAGAATGGTAATCATTTTTACTTATATACTTATTTATATTTAAATCTATTTATATATAAATGAAATTAACAAATAATAAATATTTATTAGCTTGCTTTATTGTCTTATTTATAATATGGTCTTTTAGTCTGAAAGAAACTTGTAGCTGTAACGAAAAATATAATGGATGCGTACGTTTAGAGGTATATGGTGTTCAATTAAATCATTTTGTACTGTTTCTATTTTTAGGTATTTTCTTTCCTGACTATTTTTTCACTCTATTAATATTAGGAATTTTATGGGAAATTTATGAATATATTTTGCATTTACATCCTAATTTCGTACACAACTATATAGGTGGATGTTTGGGCAAAAAAGAAAGAGATCAAAAATCAGGACCTTTATTTTACAGTTATGTATATCGTGACGAAGAGAAATACTACAATCCAATAGATAGATTTTTTGGCATTAAAAATTCAACAATACATGGTTGGCACCATTCTGCTGCTGAAATAGTTCCAAATGTCTTGGGATTTTTAGCTGGTTCTTTTTTAAGTAAATATCTAATTAAAAACTAAAGTTTTATATCCGTTTTTATTTATTCATCAATCCTTTTTCCCAAAATTATAAAATGAACTCTGAAAGACTCTTTGCCTTACTTCTTCCTTATCATATATTTTTGACAACTCATTATTATAGTATTTTAATAAGCCTATTTCTGTAGAAAGATTGTCAAATGTGTATAAATTACTTGAAATGTCACAACACTTAGCTATTTCATTACAAATAGCTATTTGTTTATTTAAGACAGATACTACATTTGTATAATAAATATCACTATAATACAGATACCAAATTTTATTTTCTATTTCAATTGGTAATTTATTCATATGTATAAACACAATAAAAGTTTTATATATATATATGTTCATTTATTCATCAATAAATGCACAAAAAACATCATTTTCAATATGTCCATTCAAAGTTGTAAATTTATAATCTTTATTAATCGATAAAATTTTTTCTTTGATCGTAGATAACCAGTCTATTTGACCATAACTTGTTTCTCCCCATGGAAAAGGTTGTATAATTAAACGCAAATCGTCAATCATAATGACATGGTCTTTACGTTCTAATGATGCAATCGCATTTAACTCTTCTAGTACAGGGCAAATTTTTTTAAAATTTTTAATATTTACATTATCAACATGTGCATCTAGAAAAAACATCGTCTTCTTATTAAAAACATCCTTGTGAGAATCTAGATGTACTTTCATGTTTGTACTATCATCATGAAATAAATAGTAACGATTTTTGTTTATTTCTTCTCGAAAAATTTCCTTACCTAGTTCTACCCACTGATCACGGAGTTCGACACAAAATATTTTTTCAAAATTTGCAGAAAGGGCTTGTTTGCTAGAAACATTTGATCGAGGATCCCATAATCCGGTTTCAAAAAAATTTACACAATTATGGTTCTTTCGAAATTCTTCCAAATCAAAACTAATAGGCATATAATAAATAACTGATTATATGTCTTTAAATATTTGTATAACTATATTTTTATAAAAAATTGATCTAAACTGGCCTTAATTAAAAACTTACAACAATAATGCCTTTCGGTGTTTTACCAAGAGAAGTATATTTGGAAGTCCATTTTTCAGAAAAGGATGATGCTAAAAAACTAGGAGCAAGATGGGATCCATCAAAAAAAAAATGGTATGTTATGAATAATCATTATAATTTACACGAATTAGAAGAAAAATATAAAATTAAAACAGACCCTATTATTTTATCTGGTGAAGACAGGAGTTATGGAGGAAACGAATTGTTTATAGATCTAATACCTAGCACATGTTGGTTTAAAAGTGCTCGTAATTATATTCATCCTAGAGATTGGGATAGAGTAAGAAAATATGTGTATAATCGAGTAAATAATATATGTGAATTATGTAATACTGATACAACAAAACCAGTAATACCTTTTATTGATTTTGATAAAAATACACCTGTAAAAATAAAAAATAGAAATGGACAATTAGTAGAAGGAAAAGTAGAACATATTTGTGGTCCTGATGAATATTTTATAATTTATAAGGATGAAAATGGAAATGAATATCCTGACTTTTATAAAAAAAATGATATTATAATAGAACCAATAATTGAATCAATAGAGGCACATGAAAGATGGCACTATGATTATAATACTAATACTCAAAAATTAGTTAGACTAGTGGGGTTATGTAAAAATTGTCATATTGCTACACATATGGGATTAGCTGGATTGAATAGAAAGGATATAGAAGCGTTTGAGCATTTAAAAAAAGTGAGAAATTTTACAGACGAAGACGCATCTGAACATAGAAAACAAGCAAGCAATTTATATAAAGAAAGAAGTAAAATAAAGTGGAATTTAGATTTATCTTTACTCACAAATAATAATATTAAATATATTGCAGACAATACATAAACTTAAAAACCAGTATTATAAAAAATTGATTTATACTTAAAATTTTGTGTCTTTTATATATATAAAAAATATGGAATACACTAAAGACAAAAAATTGTATTATTTGAAAGACAACAAAGAATACTTATTTGTACCAATCACAAATACCGAAAATGATGATCCTTTATCTATGAAAGAAAATTATGTATTTGAAAAATTACCCGATATAGTTTATGGAAAATTTTTACATAATTATCAAGGATATAATCCTGCTGGTTGGTGGAGATATATCAACGTTAAGAAAAACAATCTAATAGAAAAGTCCTAATTATCACATGAAAAATTGATTATTAAAACAAATTTATGATTAATTAAAATGATGGGAAAAGCAATATCCATAATGCAATTTAAACAAGATAATATTAAAATCAAAAGATGCAAAAGTACCTTATCTGAACCTGTATGTCAAATTTGTCAAAAGTCTTTAAATTCTGATAGCTTTGCGTGCTTTGCTTGTAATGGAGTATTTCATTTAGAATGCTATCAAAATTTAATTACAACTAAGATAAAATATTGCCCTGTAGAAGATTGTCAAAAAATAGATACACTTTTTAGATCATTCTCTCATCCACTATAATTACTGTAAATATCGTTGAAACAAAAACCAATTATCAAATTCTACCTTTTCTTCTTGTACTAAATGAAAATCCTGCAAAGAAGAAAAAATACAATCAGCTATAATTATTTGATCATCTTTTACTAATTGATCATACTTAAAATATAACCTTAATTTTGTATCATAATTTTTTTTCCACCATTCTAGTTTATCCTTATAACAAATAAAAAAACCACCAGCAACAGTAATTTGGTTATGTGGTATAGGTTCTCTAGGAATACCATATTTATCTTTATCTTGTACAATCATAAAAATATTATTTACATAAGCCTTGTCGTTATTTACCAACGCATAATATATTTTGTTTTTATTAAATAACTCTATTTTATTATTAGATGGCCAATTTATTAATAATAAAGTGGAGGTATCATTATTACGATTTCGAAAATATCCAATATCACACCAACCATAAAATTCTGTATCAAAATATTTTTTTACTTTGGTTTCATTAACAAAATGAATTTTTTCCGACCAAAGCATATTTACTCTCCAATCAACCATATTTTTCAATAATATGTTTTTTTCATGATTCTTAATCCAATATTCCTTATACTGGTAATTATAAAAATCAGTATATGGTTTTATGATAATCTTAATATTAGAAGAAATATACTTTTGTAAATACTTATATCCTTCTTCATCAGTATAAACAACCAAATAATAGTTATTAACGTTACTTAACATATTGTCTATCCAGTTAAAATAAATATTATAATTAAATTTTGCTTTAAAGCTATACCAACATGTTGAGAATGTAATATTAATCATTATATATTTATTTATTACTTTTTTATATATTTATACTATATAATTTAGTTATAATGAATGTGAATGCGCCTAATCCAATAATCAATACACCACAACACTTATTTGTAAAAAAACATAATTCAATTGATGACATTAATCATAGAATGAACAATAGAAATTATAGTGATATACCCTTACAACCTAATTACAATCCTCGACCTATTTCAACAAAATACTCTCATTTTCCTATGTATAACGGAAGAAAGCCAACACACGAATCTTTGCTTACTTATCCTTCTTTTCAAACAAATTCTAACTTTTACCCAGGAACTCAAAATGCACCAGTACAAGGATTTACAGACAATATTGATTTAGAAACTATTTTAAGAAATCAAACTACAAAATTACAACATGGCGCAGTACAGGGTGTTTATGTTCCTTCCTCGGATAGTGATTTATATAAAGTAAATTTACCCAAACCAAGCGAAACAACAGCTCAACCTCATCCTGGACTATTTAAAAAGGAAAATTATGGACCTAAACAAGATACTAACTTTCACCCTGAAATTGGAAATGAAATGTTCTTTAATCATACAAGAACTCAATTAAGAAATACATAAATTTACACATATTTATTTCGCAATTTATTATATATTTCAATCTATGATAAATTTCTTTAAACGACTTATAAACCCTACAAATAGAACAGATATAACTTTAAAATTTTGTATGACTTTAGCAATTGCTTTTGTATTTTTATTTATGTATAAACTATTAGTGCCATATGAAAATACAGAAGGATTTTCACAAAAAGAACCCTTTGAAGTAAAAGTAAACGAACAAAAATATGATGAATTCTTTGTTGATATGTATGAAAGTTTACATGATTCTCAGGGTAGATCTAACAACGAATTATATCAAATTATTAAAGCTACTGAACCCACAAAGGATAGTGTATTTTTAGATGTTGGTTCGGGAACAGGTTATAGTGTAAATAGATTAAATGATACGGGTTTTCATGCATATGGAATTGAGAAATCTAATGTAATGCATGATTATTCTAAGAAATATTATCCAGATATACATGTTGAAAAAGGCGATGTAAATGATTCTATGGTTTTTGATAAATCTACATTCACACATATTTTATGTAACTACTTCACAATTTATGAAATCAAAGACAAAGAATTATTTTTTAGAAACTGTTATTTTTGGATGAAACCAAATAGTTATTTGATTGTACATTTAGTTGATCGAAAACATTTTACAAAAATGATTCCGCATACAACGATGACAACAGATTGCGAAATACAACTGGTCAATCATCGATCTTTCCATAATAGTACAGTTTTTGATGACTTTCACTATAAAGCAACGGTACATGTTCCTTTAGACATTAATAATAGAGAAGTCAATCTGATTGAAACATTCACAGAAAATAATTCTGATCATATTAGACAAAATGAAAGCACACTCTACATGGAACCAATAGATAAAATATTAGATTATGCTTCGTTAAACGGCTTCATCTATCATGCAAAAATAAATATGAAAAATATGAATGAAGATGAACATCAGTATTTATATATTTTTGAAAGACCTTTATAATTTATTTTGATTATTGATCAAAATAAATCTTAACGTACATATTTCTTTGTTTTATTGAATGAATCTACAACAAAAATGATAAACACGCCTAAAAACAAATACAATATGAATTCTTCTGTTATATTGTTTGTTTTTTCAGCCTGATTTTCTTCCATCATATGAATTAAATAATTCATTTTTTCCATAAGTTTATCATTTTGAGAACCACCTGAGAGCCCCATCTTTGCATAATAAGGTTCTACTGCTTTAGGTGCATCGTAACTTTTAGAATAATTACTAAACGCTTCTTTGTTAATATTATTTGAAATAGAATTTTTTCTTAAAGCAGACGAACCGGCTTCATAAGAGTATTGAGGAGCAACATATTCTTTTGATTTTTTTACTTTTTCCATATCCTTTTTAATGTTCAAACCAGGAGGTTTTATTGGTTCAAAATTACCTAAGCCATCTTCGTCTTCATTCTCTTCATTCATCTTATTTAATAACTCGTTGACCCGATTTGTTCTTTCTTCTCCAGAGGTTTTCATTCCTTCTATACTTGTTTCTTTTTCTACAACATGAGAAGGATTCTCTAAATGCTCAAGTTCATCGCTATCATCGAGATCTTTTTTATTTTTTTTTCTTATAGTTGATATTCTCTTTTTAGAATCATTATTCCATGTAGATGCAGTTGCTAATAATGACATATATAATTTACTTAAAAAATCTTTAGATTTTATTTTTCATAAATAAAACAAGAATAAAATAGATACATATTATAACATGCATATCGAAATTACCTTTTTTTTAACAATCTTATTACTATTTTTATATTTGACTCAATTAGATTTGATTATCGAATATAGTGATACTATTTTAGGAAAATTAATTATTGTATTCATTATTATATTGTACACACTTTCTGATAAATTAATTGGATTATTTATGTGTGTTTTAATCATTTTGTTTTTACAATCTCATTTTATTGAAAATATGCTAAACATAAATGAATATGTTGAAAATTTTGATACTCTTCAACCTGCTTCTTTTTCACCATTCCAAAATGATTTCATTCTTCCTTCATCAAAAGGAAACACTTTAGAAAAAGAAAACATTCATCATTTATACAAAGGAAAAAGTGTGTTGAATAAAACAACTAAATATAATGAGGACTTTAAAAAAAACAATTGTAATGAATTAAAACTAAAATACAAAAATATGGATGTCCCTGATGACATGATACGCCATGTATTTCCTGAATTAAAGTTCCACGATGAAACATGTAACATTTGTCACAATAACTGCAAATTTTCAGTATTAGAAGAAAAAATGAAAACTCAAAAAGAATTACAACCAAAAGATAGTAATGAGGAATAAAATCTAATAATACTTTAAATGGCAAAAACAATATATAATACATTTGAAAGCACTTTTAGTTATCTTCATAATCATGTAAAAGTTTTAAATGAAAGTAAAATTTTTGCAGGATTAATGATTATAATTTTAAATATTGCTTCTAGATTTGTCACAATCAAAATGAGTAAAACGATGCAATCTTATTTAAAAGTAACATTTAGTCGATATATTCTTGTATTTGCAATTGCATGGATGGGAACTCGAGATATATATATTGCTCTTGGTGTAACATTACTGTTTGTTATTATTATTGATCATTTATTGGATGAAGAAAGCAGTTTTTATATTTTACCAGAAGAATTTAAGGATTATCATACTGCAATTGTTGATGATGATGAAGAAACAAAAGAAATAAGTGAAGAAGAAGTTAAAAAAGCCCAAAAGCTTTTAGAAAAAGCTCAAAAACAAAAAAATTTAAATTTAGATTTTCAGGGTTATAATTTATAATAAATTTATTTCCATATTATAAGTAAATTATAATATGGCATTAGAATTTGTAATCTCTATAGATGAATTAGCAATCACCATGTATACAAATATACCTGATGAAAATTTGAAAAAAATAAAATTCCAAAAAAGTATGCTTCATTTTTCAGAAGAAAATGAAGACAAGGAAAATAATACATTATTAAACGATCTTCCTTATTTTACAGGAGATATTGCCTATCCACATATCGAATTAGAAAAAATGACTTACATGGAAAGAATAGAATTTTTCTTTAATAAAGAAAATTTTACTAAAACATTAGAACCTTATTATCAAAAACAAATCAGTAATATAAATAAATCAAATGAAATTGCATCTCAAAATATTATATCTACTATTTTATTGATTTTCCCAACTCGTTTTCCAGTAATAAATAATGTTCATTTATCAATTAATAAAATAAAACAAATAGATTCTGTTATTCCTTTTCAATTTAATCCTTTTGGAACATTCTATTTTTCACATTTAAATTTACAGGGTAAAACATATACATTTAAAAAGCTAACATGGTTGAATGATATTATAAATAATCCTGTTTATCAGGAAATTCTGATTGAATATAATCGTTTTGTTCCAAAATTAAATGCAATTATTGATGAACGAGAAAAAATAGTCAATAAAACAATCAAAGAAATAAAAAAGGTAGCACAAGAAATAATTATAGCTTTTTTAAAATCTAAAATTGATGCAGATAAAAATCCTAATGTTAAAATGGTAGCGAAAAATAAAGATACATATACTTTTTTAAAAGAATCTATTTTACTTAATACAGAAGATTTTAATGGAGATGAAACTTTGGTGTTAGAAAATATTGAAAAAGCTGATCTAGCTTCTATCAAATTAGATAAAAGTATATATGAAATATGGCAAGATATTCCACAAAATGTAGAAGACGCTCTTAAAGGTAATCATTATAAAGAAACAAATTGGAAAATTGTTCCAAATAAATCTCCTTCCAAAGAAACAATCGATATAATTAAAAAAAGTATTGAGAAATTACAAGAATTATTTGATACACTCGGAAAAAATATTGAAAACTTAGATAATTTAACAAAAATATTTAAACAACAATTCAAGGCAAATGTTATAGATGGCTTGCCAAAGAATTTTCAAGATGATTATCGTAACTTTAATTATACTACATTAAATAAATTTAGACGACCTATACGTGCATCAAGTAACTTCTTTTTACAAGAAATACTAGATCCTAAAGAAAATCAAGATGTTATTGACTTTTATAATTTTTTGAATCATGCTTATACATCATTTATTGAAAATACCACGTTTGATGCTGAAACAATAGACAAAATGGATATTGGGGTTATTACAGTAAATCCTGGTGTAAAAGGACAGTCCAAGAAAGAAATTAGTTTAATGTGTGAATTTATTGAAGGAGAACTGAATAGTGGAAATATGTTAAAATTATATTGTCCTATTTATGATGATACTCTTGGTAATAAATTTCCTAATCTATTAGATAGCTTAAGTTCTAGTACAGAAAATGCATTTTGGAGAGTAGATTATAGTGAACCGATGTTTTCTATAGATTCAAATGAATCACAAACAGTATCTGATGAACAATTTAAAAGTATTGATTTAGCTAACAAGAAAGAAGAAATGAATAAAGAAATACCACCAAACATGGAAACAAGTTTAAAAAATAAAAAACTCTCACAAGTTGCTATGTCTAATTTTCAATCCACAGTTGTTATGCCAAATAAAAATGATATTGAAGAAAAATTAAATAATATTAAAAAAATTAAACCTACTTTTGTTGTAATGGCAAATACACTTCATACTTTTTTACAAGATAAAGATAGTACTTTAGTGCCACTTATAAATGAATTCACATCAAAAACATCAAAGAATAAAAATTTGCTTTTGGGTCTTAATAGTAAAGTGGGTGAATACAAGGCGTCAATCTCTAATAGAGAACTATTGATAAAAGAAAATAAATATGTTTCAGAAACTGAAAAAACTCAACATGAAAGTGAAACTGCTATGCTAAAATTAATGATTCAAGTATTAGAAATAATGGTAAAACTTGAACAAAATAAACCCGAAGCTACTTTAACAGGTGGTACAAAAAATAAAACAAAAAAGAAAGTGAGGTTCAACCTAAACAAATACAATAAAACTGTAAAAAAATAATTTTTATTATTAATATAAATTATTTTTTATTTACTTTTTAAATACTGGTACTCCATTTTCATATTTTCCTACTTCATCTCCAACTTCTTCGTCTTCATCTATTTCATAAATAGATCCGTTCTTCTCATCTGTAACATAGTAACTTACACCATTTATACTTGTTTCATATACTTCCTCCTCTTCCTCCTCCTCCTCTTCTTCTTCCTCTTCTTGTTCCTCCTCTTC
>CEQI01010319.1_pt1 | contig 17049 bp, 12 predicted proteins | sample 531011 | NCBI WGS metagenome assembly CEQI01 (sample SAMEA2621204, study PRJEB7988) | marine metagenome | biome: marine biome (ENVO:00000447); feature: surface water layer (ENVO:00002042); material: "saline water (ENVO:00002010), including plankton (ENVO:xxxxxxxx)" | depth 5 m
CTGACTGTTAATCAGAGGGTCCTTGGTTCGAGCCCAAGAAGAAGCGCACTGATAATCAAGGAGTTAGTTAATTTTTAAAACTAGCTCCTTTTTTTATGCCCAACAAATACTCAACATGAGCATAAAATTTCGACTGATTTTGTCATTAAGATTTATTACAATGGTGGGATTGGTAAATTAAATTAACACTTCACTTTCTCATTTTTTTTCTAACTTTAATTAAGAAATATTTGACTATGAAAAGGGTTTTAATCAAAATGAAATATTTAAATTCTGTATTATTTATAATTTCCATTGCTTTTTTTTATGGAGCTTACTATGAGTATGGGGTTTCTAGCGAATTAATAAAAAATGGAATTGAGACTGAAGCAACTTTTGTTGATTACAAAGTAAATGTAAGTAGATCTGAGAATAAAGAAACAACAACATATTATCCGATTTATGAGTATTTAGATGACTCAAATAATGTATGTCAATATACAAGTAGTTCGGGTTCAGGTTTTAAGAATATTGATATTGGTAGTAAGGTAAATTTACTTTACTCTAAGGACATAAACCAAGCAAGGATTAATAGCTTTTGGGGACTTTATAGTCTTAGTATAATTGAAATATTTCTTGGCCTTGTTGGTATTTCAGTTATGTTGTATCTTATCATAAGAAAGAGGAAAGTAGAAAATGGATAGTCCGTTGACCTCCCTTTGCTTTCTCAATACTTCACTTTATTAATCAAATATTGAGATTCTTGGAAAGTGTATTGAATTGAGCCTGTGCGCTTTTTATTATTCTAATCTGTTTTTTTATTTCTATTAGCGATTCATTTACAATGGTATTTTCTCCTGTCCAAACCTTTTCATGGTTTTTTGTCTTCTCTAGAAAGTGTGATTCATGCATCTGTATGCTTTTTTTAGCTTCTTTGACGGTCCTTGTTACTACAGACATTTCATTTAGAATAGTTAACTTTAAGTAGTAGATGCTGTCATTAATAAGTTTGTTATTATATGCATTCTCTATTTCTGTTCGATAGATATTTACATTTTTAAATATTTCACTTATAGATGTTTTAAGTGATTCCTGATTCCTATTGATTTGATCTATAAATTCAGTTTTATTAATAGAACGAAATCCACTTTGTGTAATCTTGTTTCCAAGCTGATTAGAAATTTTTGTGTATTCTCTCAATAGCGTATTCATCTCTTCTCCTTTTTGGGACATTTGTTTTTTAATGGCTTTTAGCTCATCCCATTCGGGTTCACTAGATTGAATTTTACTTTTTCCAGAAGCAATTTTTTCAAATCTTTTATTTAACGAAAATACTTCGCTTTTTTTTGTCCCAATAGCCATGTATACATTATTAAATGCTATTTTTTCTACTGATATTGACTTGAATGGCTCCAAGTTTTGATTTATAATATTTGATAATAGCTCATTGTATAGAGCAGATTTGCTTTTATAGTCGCTGTAAACCTTTGCTGATAGGGTGTTAATTTGATTAATACTCTTCTTAAAATTATCTCTGACTTCGTTCGTATGATAATACATTACACATGAAGAGAAGCAAAGAATACATAAAGCAAACGAGAAAATGTATGATTTTTTTAGCTTTAGGTAAGGCATAATCGACTGTATTTTTTGTAAACTAAAATATTAAAGTGCTATTCAGGCTGAATTTTAACTACTTCTATTTCAACTCTTCTATCGTCCTGCGGATTTTTATGAAGTGGGAATCTACCTTGAAAACCTACATATGAAAGCCTGGTTGAATCTATACCGTTTTTTATTAAATAATCATAAATGGTTTTTGCTCTGTCCTCTGACAAAGTTGGTGGGTAATTGGTATAAATTGTGTATTTATCTGAATAATTTCTTTCGTCATAAATATGTCCTTGAATCTCAACATAATAAGATTTATTCTTTAATAAATCAGCTGCTAGCTGATCTAAAGTTTCCTTATATCTGGGCAAAAATTCTGGTGAGTTTCCAAAAAAACCAATATTTTTTAATGTCATTTTTTCACCCACTTTAAATTCCGCTACAGAGCTAAGTTTGTTTTTTTTAATCTCTAGAAAATAGTTTATAACTGCTTTTCTATTCTTGATAAGCTGTTGATCTAAATCAGCTTGATCTAATGTTTTAATTTCACCTTGTGCTGAAAATTCAATATCGTAATCAGCATCAGTATTCATAAGTTTTAAAATATATTTTGCTCTATTATTTGATAGTTTATAATTATAACTGGATTTACCAATATCATTAGCGTAACCCAAAATGGTGATTTTTTTTACATCAAACTTGTTCAATACAGAATCATGAAAAGTACTAAACCTAACAATTTCATCTTTAGCAAGTGTGCTTTTATTATTAGGAAAATAAGCCTCATAAGGAATCTGAGTTTTTTGACTATATAAGTTGGATATTAGAAAAGAGAAAAAGAGAAATATGAATGAATTTATAATCAATCTAATTAGTCTTTGTAATTATCTTGTTCTAGTCTTTTTTTAATGACTTCTAAATGTTCAGCTTTTTTAGCATCTCTCATTTTTTTAGCTGACTTGGTAAAGTACTTGTGTTGGGTTAAAAATTTAACTTGAATTTCGTCCCAAAGACGATCACTTTTTATTTTGCCGTGATCTCTGAGTTCCCTTCTCAATGTTTCTGAAATTTCAAAGAAATCATCTCTTCCTAAATAATCTAAATCAGCATCGCAAATAATTTGCTCCAACTTATTTTTTGGTTCATGGGGAATTATTGTTGCATAAATGAGTTCTTTTACCTGATTAATTTGCTCATCAGTATATCCATATTTAGGTAAAATTTCCTCGGCTAACCTAGCGCCAATAGGTTCGTTTTTATCATATTCCTCTACAAAACCAGCATCATGGTAAGTAGCTGCAGATTTTAATACAAAAATATCATCGTCCATGACACCTTCCATAATAGCAATACGTTCTACAGCTCTTACCACATCATATGTATGATGTATACCGTGATAATGCAGATTATCTGGAAGACCTTCTTTTAATACTTTCATAATGTGTCTCTCTGCTTTACGATAATTAATACTACTATATAAATGAAGATCTACATATTCTCGGAATTTTTTATTTGGCACTATTCCTTCAGCTTTAACCGAAAGGTGCGGCTTTATACCGTCAACAAAATACATGGATATTTCACCTGTATTTTTTGTAGGTATTTTTCCTCTATCTGTACATTGGAAATATGGGAATATTTGCTCATATGTTGATTCTGAAATATTTACTTTCCATGTCTCCCCGCTTGTCTCTATTCTTTGAGCAACATTAACTGTACTTCCCCAAACATCATAAGCAATTCGTTTAGACCCAATCACTCCAGCAATTACATCACCTGTATGTATCCCAATTCTCAACTCCCAAAACCCCTCACCTCTTTCAATCGATTCTTGTTTTAATCTTTCCATAAATCGTTGAATCTCTAATGCCGCCAATACACAATTAATAGGGTTTTCCTTATCTCTTAAAGGCACCCCACCAACAGCCATGTAGGCATCACCCATGGTCTTGATTTTCTCAATTTCATATTTTTCTATAATCTTATCGAACTCTCTAAATAAATTATCAAGACTTTTTACCAATCTATCAGGATCCATGGTTTCAGCTACTTTGCTAAAATCTTTTATATCTGTAAACATAACGGTTACTTTTCGATACTGTCTTGTTTTAGCAACTCCTTTATTTTTTAATTCATCAGCTGTTTCTTGTGGTAGAATATTTAAAAGGAGTTTATCTGCTTTCTCTTTCTCTTTTTCAATTTTTTTGTTTTGGATTTCAATTTGATTTTTTTGCTTAGTAATTGTTTTTGTTCTACGTTCTACCAAAAAAGCTAATCTTCTCTGTTGTCTTTTAATGGCTTTCACCCTAAGTATGTAAACAAACCATGTCAATAACAAAATAAATATGCCAAGAGCTACATAAAACTCCCAAGTAAACCAAAATGGAGGTGAAACTATAATCACTATTTGCCTAGGCTCAGACCAAACACCATCTACATTGGAAGACCACACTTTAAACACATACTCGCCAGCAGAAAGATTTGAATAGTTGATTGAGTTTGTTTGCTTCATATTAAGTGGTGTATTATACATGCCACTTAAATGAATTTTATATTCATTACTTTTTGCATCAGAATAATGCAAACTTGAAAATGTGAAAACTAAATCATTCTGAAAAAAAGTAAGTAAAATAGTATCTACATTATATGGAAAAAGATTTACTGAAAAATCTTCAAATATTCCATCATTTAACCACTTTATATCCGTAATAAGCGTTTTTGGGGGAGTGTTATTTAACTTGATATTTTGTGGTGTGAAATAATTAAAACCATTTATCCCACCAAAATAAATACGACCTGTATTGCTTTGAAAATAGGAATTGTTGTTAAACTCATTACTTTGTAATCCATTTCCTTCATTGTAATTTTTAAATTTTTCATTTTTAGGGTTAAATTCTGATATACCAAAATTTGTGCTTATCCATAAATGGGTGTTTTGGTCTTCAATTATTCCATAAATATTATTGTTAGAAAGACCCTCTGACTCTGTATAAATTTCAAAATTATTAGTCGATAGGTTTAACTTATTTAGTCCTCCTCCAAATGTTCCAACCCATAGCGTGTTTTTATCTCCTTCACACATTGACAATACTGTGTTGTGGCTAATGGTGTTATCCGCTTGTTCATCTGCTATAAACTGCGTAATATTAAAACTTGACAATGCAAATGAATCATCTATTTGTTGAAGCTTACACAATCCACCTCCATCAAAACCAAGCCATATGTCCTGTTCTAAAAATAAAATCCTACGACATGGATGGTCTGGAAATAAACCATTAGAAAAAGAAGTATGATTGAACAAAATATGTTGATTTTTATTTAATTCAAAAGCGTAAAGACCATTTTTAGTAGCTACCCATAATTCATTACTATTTCTAAAGTTTATATCATAAATTGGCTGATTAAGTTCTGCTAAACTAGGTGAAAATTTCTTATAGTTATTTTGTTTTAATTTTGGGTTGAACTGATATATTCCAGAGTTCGTACCCACCCAAAATTGATTATTCTCATCAACACAAATATCCCATATGTCATTATTAGCAGCTAAAAATTTATTTTCTGAAAAGAATGGATAATTTAATGTTGTCTGATTGGCAATATTAATTTTTGAAAGCCCTTTTCTAGTACCTACCCAAACTACACTATCACTTTCTTCATAAATTGTCCAAATATTCTTATCGGAAAGGCGTTGTTCACCACCTATATTATTGGTGATTAGTGAAAAGTTTTGCTTCAGTGGATCAAAATAAGAAACCCCCTCCTCAGTAGTAATCCAAATATTACCAGAAAAATCTTGAATTATATCAAAAATCATGTCACTTGAAATAGAGCTCAAGTCAAACATGTTGTTTTTAAAGTTTCTGACACTTATATCGTCATTTTCGTGGATTATGCCATAAAGCCCTTCTCCTCTTGTTCCAGCCCAAATATGACTCGCGTCTTCACAAAAAACTGCAGATATTATTTTGTCTGATAGATATCTTTTTGAAGTTACATCAACATAACCATTTATACTTACTACTCCATGATTTGTACCTACAAAAATGGTTGTGTCATCATATATATACACATCATTGATGGTACTTTCTTCCAATAAATTATTCCACAATGGGATGCTAGTAAATGCGTCTTTTTTATTGTCATATAAAAAAAACCCATTGCCTTTTGAGGCAACAACTAATCGTTCATTGTAAAAAAAAGAACCTATTAATGAAGAAGTCGTAATTCCGTCACTAAACTTATATTGCCTTAAGCTATCATCTTGAAGTCTGTATTTATACAAGCCAGACTCTTCTGTAGTCATCCAAATAAATTTATCTTTAGATTCAAGAAGATCAATAATATTTAAATTGCCTTTTAATTGGTATTTGTCAATTCTTTGAAACTGACGATCCAGTGGGTTTTTATAATTCAACCCACCATTCAATGTGGCTACCCAAAGCAATTGGTCTCTAGATTCTAAAAGTGCTGTAACATAAGAGTTAGAAAGTGTATTCTTATCCTTTATACGATGTTTGTAATGTTCAACTTTTACCCCATCAAACTTATTTAAGCCATCTTGTGTTCCTAACCATATAAAACCATAATGATCTTGTATAATTGAATTTACTGAACTTTGGGAAAGCCCCTCTTTTATAGTAAGTCGTTGAAATCTTAGGTTATCCCCTTGAGCAAGGAAAAAACCATAAAAACTAATGAATATTGATATGAATAAAATACGATAATAACGCATCATTAATACTAGTCTACTTCCACGCCAAAAATCACGATGTCATCTACTTGACTATAACTTCCCTTCCAAGCCTCTATCTTTTGATCTAGTAATTGTTTTTGGTCTTCCATAGATTCATTAACAGTGGATAATAGCGTTTCTTTAAATTGCCTATACATAAATTTCTTACCCTTTAAGCCGCCAAATTGATCAGCATATCCATCAGAAAAAATGTAAATCTTATCCCCTTTTTGAATATCTAGTTCAAAAGTATTGTAGTGCTTTTCGCCAGCTGTAAATGAACCAATGGCAAATTTATCGGTCTTTATAATTTCCAATTCATTATTACGAATCAAATACACAGGATTGTAAGCACCTGCAAACTTTAATTTCATTGTTTTTTTATTTAACGAACATAAAGTGATGTCCATTCCATCTCTTACTGCATTTTCATCTGTGTGTTTATTTAAAGCCAGGTTAGCATAATTATTTAAATCATCTAAAATTAAGCCAGGATCTATCAATTTATGTTCATTCACCGCCCCATTTAACCCATTAGCACCTACTAAACTCATAAATGCTCCAGGAACTCCATGACCAGTACAATCAACTGCAGCAAACATACATTCGTTTTTAGATTTATTAACCCAATAAAAATCTCCTGAAACGATGTCTTTTGGTTTAAATAAAACAAAAGAGGAAGGGAAATATTTTTTAATGACAACTTCAGGAGGTAAAATCGAATTCTGAAGTCTTTTTGCATAACGAATACTATCTGTTACATCATTATATAACTCTTCTAATTTGGCACGTTGAGAATCTATTTCATCTTTCTGTTTCACCACCTCTTCAGTTCGCTCTTTAACCTTTTGCTCCAAAATCCTCTCCGTTTCAGCTAATTCATCTTTCATCTTTAGTAGAGCATGACCTAATACATCCTCATCACTCATAGGTTCATAGGAATAACTAAAATTACTTTGACCAACTTCATGAGCAAATTCAGCGGTTTTTTTCAGTCCATCTACTAACGTTATCATTGCTTCAGACATTTCTCCAATTTCATCATTACCCACTTTAACATTTCTGTAATTAGGGAAGACCCCCTTACCTAAAGCAAGAAGAATAGCCTTTAATCGCTGCACTGGTTTTGTAATACTTAAAGTTGTAAGAAATGCAATAAATATTGTACCAATAACAAGTATAATGCCAATGAAAATAATACCATTGATAAGCTGAGAGAATTGTTTATTAGTCTCCAGTTGCTGTTGTTCTGCAATTTTACTTCTAAGCTGTCCTAAATCATTAAGTTTCACAAACAGCATTTCATAATTAAACTGTATCTCTTCAAATAAAACTGTAGCCGTAAATAAAATTTCTCCATCTTGATAACTATCAATACTATTGAGCGTATTTCTTACATTGTCATTGTAAGAAATAATCAAAACATTTAAATCTTCTTTTATGTTACTTAACTCCGTTTTACCACTATTTTCAGTTGACCAGCTAGCAGATAGCTCAATAAGCCTTTCTAGATCGTTCAGTAGTGAAGAATCTAATGACAGAGCAGCTTCTAACTTAAAGGGTTCATCTGAACGAGCAGCAGATTGATCATTTACCCACTTTTGCATGTGAGAGTGAGTATTTGATAAGTTATCTTTTAATTGATTTATAGCAAAAAGTGAGGGCTGGTCAATGTTTAGAAACTTATCATTTGACTTAATGGCATCGTTTACTACTGAAAATGTAAAAACGAAGACTACTAGTAATAATAATACTACTACGGCAAATCCTCCACCTATTTTTTTACCAACTGAAAACCTCAAAATTACTTGTTATTAGAATTAGTATTCTTTAATTCTCTATATAGATTATAATACTTAGTATGCTGTTCAGTATCATTAAGACTATAATAAACTGCAGCTATACCATGTACAATAGCTACGTCAGTTGGTTCCATTTTATATACCTTTTTTAAGTATGGAAGGGATTTACTAAAATAATTAACTGCTTTTTCTTCCATGACTATGACCACCTCAAGGTCAGCATCAATTGGCAATTCTTTCATAATAATTTCTACCCCTAGATTATGATAAAGTATCCCAAGATTTTTGTTAGCGCTGTAGTTGTTGGGGTCAATAGCTAAAACATTTTCATAACTACTTATGGCTAATTTTATGAATTCAATAGCATTTTCATCGTTATGATATAATTGCTTATAAATTTGAGCAAGCATGTTATGAAATTGAATTTCATACTGGCTTAAATCTTCATTAGGGTTAACTATTAATTTTAAAGCTCTAAATTCCTGATAAAACTCTACCGCTTTTTCATAATTTATAGTATCTAAAAAACCAACATAATGGTTATAAAACCCATTGGCTATAACATTAGTCACTTTATGATTGTGTTCTAAATATTGGTTGTCTTTATCCAATTCTATTGATTTTAATACAGCAGAAACTGCCTCTTTGCGCGCCTTTGAAATTGGAGATTTATTATCAACCTTTTGAAATACATTAAAATTAATAAAAGCAGAAATATGCCAAAAATAGGCATTGTCTTTTTGATCGGGACATCGAAGTAACACGGTATCAATGTAAGCTTTTGATTGGATGTAATCTTCAGCTTTATACTTTTCTAAAAGAAGTCTTTTTTCAGGACAATAGTTCTGAGCAAGAATTGTAAAAGTGAAAGCACTAAAAATAATAGAAAACAATATGTTTAATCTACAATTCATGAAGGATTATAAGCTAATTTAGTTAATGTTTGATCAATTTTAAAACCATTTTGTTCCGCTTTTGCCTTGTTTATTTGATATTTCAAACTACCCTTGACATAAATAAAATTAAACATTGAGCCTGAAGAAACCAAATCATTTGCCTCTGACACTAATACTGTTTGCTTTGCAATAGAGTTATTTATAGTTGAAATTAAGGTCTTGTTTTCATCAATAACATATAGCAGGTGACAATTTTTAACTTCTGATGGCTTTTCAAAAAACTTAAACTTAATGGCTTGACTTCCAACCAATTTTCCAGTATAAGAAACACTTAATTGATCAAAAATTTCTTTACTCCCATAAATACCAATGTAAAAATCACCCTTTGTATATTTTTCAGGCCAATAAACTCTTCTAGCAAATTGGTATATATAAATACCTTTTAATTTTATTCTAGCCGCTTTCGCCTCACTTGATACTACATCTTGAGCAAAAACTACAGAAGAATTTAGAAATGTAGTAAGAATAGAAAGAAATAATATTTTATAAAAAAGTCTCAATGTTATTTTAGCCTAAAACAAAAATAACAAACAAATCAAATACCGTGCCCTTTAACGATATTTCATTTTAAGTTTATAGTGTTTTTCCCTGCTCTTCATTGCTTTTTTCTTCACATATTCTTTATTGTACTTATCCTTGATTGCACGTTTTCTTTGCCTATAGCTAAAGCTGTCACCATCTACACCAGAGGGCTTTTGACGCATATTACCACTTGAGTTAAATGGGTCGTTATTTAAGCCTACTAAACCTTTAGGGTTATGGATATTTCTGAATGGATCTTTGAGTTTTGTTGGATTCTTTTTAAATCCAGCAAATAAACCTTTTTTATTGCGTTTCTTGATTTTTGTCTTACTTGACTTCTCTGAAAAAGGATCTCTATACTGAGCAGAAAAATCAATCGGTAAAAAAAATAGACCAAATAACAAAAGACTAAATAAAAAAACGCTGTTTCGCATAGAAATTAAGCTACATTATCTGCTGTATTTATGTCGTTGAGATCACGGTCAAATAAATACAAACCACCTTTATCCTCTCCAATCATATTTAACTTATCAAGAATAGTTCTGGCTAAAGCTTCTTCTTCTAATTGTTCAGCAACATACCACTGCATAAAATTATGTGTAGTAAAATCTTTTTGTTCAAGACAAAGACCTACAATATTATTGATACTTTCAGTGACATTAAGTTCGTGTTCCAGTAATGATTCAAAGACATTTGTCAAAGATTCGAAAGTAGTTGGAGGTTTTATTAATGCAGGGATAACTGCTTCTCCACCTCGTTCATTGATAAACTTAACCAACTTTAACATGTGAAGTCTTTCCTCATCACTGTGCTTGTATAAAAAAGATGACGTTCCGCTTAATCCTTGCGCTTCAGCCCATGATGCCATAGCTAAATAGAATTGAGAGGATGAAGCTTCCAGCTCAATTTGTTTATTTAACGCTTTTTCAATAATTGATTTTAACATGTTTTTTTTTCAAATGTAATTGTTTTCAGTAAGTTTAGATACAATTAAACTGTTAATCATTTCTAAATCCCTAACTAAAAGTACAAATTGAAAGAAGATATACTTGAAATTAAGAACCTATCTATACGCAAAAGAAATAAAAAAGATTCTCTTGTTGACAGTGTCAATATTTCAGTTAAAAAAGGAGAAGTTGTTGCTTTAGTAGGAGAATCTGGAGCAGGGAAATCAATTACTTCATTAAGTATTTTAAAGCTCCTTTATCAAGGATTAGGCCTTGAAGTTAATGGCGAAATATGCTTGGCATTAAACAATGACTTAATTAACCTATCTCAATCAGATAAAGAACAAATAAATCAGATAAGAAAAGAGAAAATTGGGATGGTATTTCAAGAACCCCAAACAGCGCTAAACCCAGTATTAACATGTGGAAAACAAGTGAGTGAAGCAGTACTAAATACTGATCGTCTTTCCATTTTTAAAAAATTACTTTACGGCTTATCTAATAGACTAGAAAATATTCTTTTTAAAATTTTGAATAAAGAAATTATAATTTTTAAAAAAAGTTCATTTAATATAACTAAACAAAAAGTACTCTTTTGGTTTGAAAAATTAAATATTGAGCACCCTTTGCTAACTTATAATAAGTACCCTCATGAATTGTCTGGAGGGCAGAAACAGCGAGTTATCATAGCCATGGCCTTAATAAAAGACCCAATTTTATTGATAGCTGATGAACCAACTACAGCCCTTGATAAATTCACTCAGGATATACTTATGCACGATCTTAAAAAATTGCAAAAGGAAAATAGTTTATCCATATTGTTTGTATCACATGATTTAAATTTAGTGAAATCCATCGCTGATAGAATTTATATCATGAAAGATGGAAGAATCATTGAATCTGGAAGTATTGAAGAAATTTTTCAAAAGCCTAAACATCTATATACAAGGGATTTAATTGCAAGTTGCCCCCCAAAAGACAAAAAGTTAAGTGAGCTACCCACTAGAAAACATTTCATGGGGTTTGATGATGAAGGGTATTTTGGTGATGTCAATTTATCATTGGAAAAACTCATAAATAAAATGACCATAAGCCCTGCTGAATCTATAAAATGTAGCGAAAAATTAACATTGAATCAGCCTATTATTAAAGTAAATAGCGTCTATAAAAAGTTTAAATCTAAAAAGGATGCTGTGAAGCATAAAGCTTTAGAAAACATCTCTTTTCAAGTTCACAAAGGAGAAACTTTAGGTATTATTGGGGAGTCTGGCTCTGGAAAGAGTACTTTGGGTAAGGTTATCCTTGGAATTTTACCCTTAGATAAAGGAGAAATAATTTTTAAAGAAAAAAATATTCACCAATTAAATAAAAATGAGTTTAGTTCTTTTAGAAAGGCTGTTCAAATTGTTTTTCAAGATCCATACTCTTCATTAAATCCATCAAAAACAATTAGAGACATACTTATAGAGCCTTTAAAAGTTTATAAAATAAGTTCCAAACAAAATCGAGAAGACGATATAAAAAACCTTTTAAAACAAGTTGGCTTAGTTCCAGACATAAAATTTAAATACCCTCACGAATTATCTGGAGGACAGAGGCAACGTGTATGTATAGCAAGGGCTTTGGCAGTAAATCCAGAAATTATTGTTTTTGATGAATCGGTTTCCGCCTTAGATGTTTCAGTAAAAGCAGATATATTAAACTTATTAAATGAGTTAAAAAAACAACTTAATTTAACTTATCTTTTTATTTCTCATGATTTATCAGTGATCCGATTTATCAGTGATAGAGTCATGGTTATGAAAAATAGTCAACTCGTTGAATTAGGGTTTACAGAAGAGATTTTTAACTCCCCTAAAGAAGAGTATACCAAAAAACTTTTGATTTCAGATTCTTAATTTAAGAACATAATTGTTAAATTTAGGAAACAAAATCGTACTCAATGGTCCTTAATCAAAGGCTTTTATTTTTACTATTATCTTTTTTTTGCTTTTTTAAGTTAAGTCTATCACAAACCAATATCTCAGGAAAAATTATTGATGATGAAACTGGTGAAGAACTCATTGGTGCATCAGTTAAAATAGTTGATTCCAAATTTGGGGCAGTAACTGATTTTAATGGGGAATTTAAACTAAAGACTACCATTGCTCCTCCATTTGAAATCGAAGTATCATATATTGGTTATAACTCAAAAAATATTGAGGTAAATAATCAAAAGTTTATTAAAGTTTCGCTAGAAAGTATAAATCTAGAATTAGATGCTGTTGAAGTTCTTGGAGGTATTAGTGAGAAATTGAAAGAATCACCCTTGAGTATAGAAGCCATGAATATTAACGATATTAAAGAAACATCAGCAACTAATTTCTATGAGGGATTGAGTCATATGAAAGGTGTTGATTTAACTTCAGCAAGTCTAGGCTTTAGAGTAATCAATACAAGAGGTTTCAACAGCACTTCACCTGTAAGAACTTTACAAATTATTGATGGAGTTGACAATGCTTCACCAGGGTTAAATTTTGCATTAGGAAATTTTTTAGGAGCTTCTGAATTAGACTTAATGAAAGTGGAGATCATATCTGGTGCTAGCTCTGCATTTTATGGTCCAAATGCCTTTAATGGAGTGATTAGTATGCAAACAAAAGATCCCTTTTTATTTCCTGGTTTTTCTGCAAGTGTGAAAATGGGAGAAAGATTTCTTAATGAATATGCCGTTCGCTATGCTAAAGTCATTAAAAACAAAGATGGTAAAGATCGATTTGCGTTCAAGTTTAATGTGTTTTACATGAACGCTAATGATTGGGTAGCTGACAATTCGGCTAGCGTTGCTGACCTTGAAACAAATGAAAATAATCCTGGTGGTTATGATGCCATAAACAGATATGGTGATGAAAACCTAAATCCTACATTAAATCAAATGATTTATGGGCTAGATGGTGAAATAGACACGGCATCTATTTTACAGTATCCAGGGCTCGAAAGATGGCATAGAAGGGGTTACTGGGAGAAAGATTTAGTGGATTACGATACAGAGAACTTAAAAACTAGTCTAGGATTATATTCCTCATTTGACAATGATATGATGCTTTCTGCGTCAAGTAGCTTTTCTACTGGAACTACAGTATATCAAGGTGAAAATAGATTTAGTCTTAAAGACATATTATTTTTTCAGAACAAATTGGAGTTAAAAAGAGATAATGATTTTTTTATCCGTTTTTATGCCACTCACGAAGATGCAGGTAATAGTTATGATGCTGTATTGACAGCATTCCAATTACAAAATGCTACTGCTCCAAATGAAAATCTTGAAGGAGAATCTTTTCATGAATTGTACAAAACTTACTGGAAAGAGAATATAGCCCAGCGAGTAATTGACCTAGATCCTTCAGTTAATTGGTCTCCTTATTTTGATCCTGTTACCCAAACAGCATATCCTCCAGATTTTCCTGGGATTTTTAATGTGATTGGTAATATTCCAATGGATTCTCTTACCCTTTGGCATCAAGAAACAACAGATTACGCAAACAACAGCCATCCAAATATGGGTGTTATTCCCTACTTTGAAGTAGGAACGGAAAGGTTTGATTCTTTATTAAATAAAATTACATCTACAGCTTCAGTATTAGATGGAGGGTCAAAAATTGTGGATAAATCAGCTTTATACCATGGTCATGGAGAAAAAATATTTAATTCGGAATTTGCCAAATTTACCGTTGGCTCAAATTTTAGAGTATATACTCCAAAATCAGAAGGATCTTTATTTAGTGACACCAACGGAGTCAAAATAACAAATTGGGAAGTTGGTGGATATATTGGGGTAGAAAAAAGCCTTTTAAGAGATCAGCTCATATTTAAAGGCTCTCTGAGACTGGATAAAAATCAAAACTTTAATTTAATCCCTACGCAAGCCCTATCCGGAATATATAACATAAACGAAAATCATACAATAAGATCTACATTCACTTCTGCCATAAGAAATCCAACTTTATTAAATCAATACATGTATTACAATGTAGGTAGAGCTAAACTAGTTGGAAATAAAGATGGGTATCAAAACCTATACACCTTAGAGTCAATTTGGTCTTATGCAACATCTGGCAGAAACATTGATTCTTTGGAAAGTTTCGATGTAGCCCCTATAAGACCAGAAGAAGTTAAATGTATAGAATTTGGTTATAGAGGAGTATTTGAAAATAAAATATATGTGGATGCCAATTATTATTATAACTGGTACCAAAATTTTATTGGATTTGTTACTGGAGCAGAATTTTTCTATGACCTACAAAGTTGGAAAATATTAGATGTATATAGAATAGCTACCAATTCTACAAAAACAATTACTACACAAGGATTTTCATTGGGGTTAAACTATTACATAGACAATAAATTTACCTTTAATGGTAACTTCTCATGGAATAAATTAAACAAGCAAATTGACGATCCTATTATTCCAGCATACAATACTCCAGAGTTTAAATTTAATGTAGGTATTTCAGGAAAAGAAATCGATATTAAATTTGGGGAAAAATCAATTGTAAAAAATATTGGATTTAACTTCAATTATAAATGGGTTGAAGGATTTTTATTTGAAGGTTCTCCTCAATTTACAGGCGTTGTGCCCACCTATGGTCTTTTAGATTTTCAAATGACAAAAAATCTTAAAAAACAAAATTTAGCTATTAAATTGGGTGCTTCAAATATTCTTAACAATAGAGTTCTTCAGGTTTATGGAGGGCCATTTATAGGAAGAATGGCTTACATTTCTTTACTTTTTGATTTTAAAGATTAAAAACTTTGTTTTTGATTACAGATTATAGTTTTATTAAATTTATGTAAATTAGACGTATTAAATTCACGAAAACCAATCTTATGAAAAAAATTACTTTTAGTATTTTATTTATCTTTTCTGTTTTGTGTTCTTCCGTAGTTACTTCACAGACAAGATATTTAGATCCACTTTTTACTGTCGATACGACAAATAATATTACGTATGGTGTTAATTTTTCAGTAATGATAAATGACACTTTACCTATTCCTACTGGAATGACCATTCCTGTTGGAGTAGATTCAACAGGTTCTCCTATTTATTTTACAATGCCTCCGTTAGAGTTTGATTTATTTGAACCTGCTGGAGATACTGTATCTGAGAGACCATTAATCATTTACTTACATACTGGAACATTTGCTCCTATAATCAGAAATGGAAATGCAACTGGTCACAGAAATTTTGATTATGCTACACAAGCAATGTGTAATCAATTTGCTGCGAGAGGTTATGTAGTAGCTAATACGGATTATCGTTTGGGGTGGAATCCATTTCTTCCTACTGAGCCAGAAAGAGCTGCAAGCTTAATGCGAGCTGCATACAGAGGAATTCAAGATGTGAGATCAACTATAAGATATTTCAGGATGGATTATGAAAATGGAAACACTTATGGAATTGATACATCAAGAATAATTATTTGTGGTCAAGGAACTGGTGGTTGGATTGCAACTTGTTTAAATTCAGTAGATAAATTATCTGAACTACAATTGCCTAAATTTTTAGATGCCGTAACTGCTATGCCTTTAATAGATACTGCTATATATGGTGATTGGTTTGGATATGGAGGAAACCCTCAACTAAACATGGAAAATCACAAAGGATATTCTAGTGACCACGATATGATTCTCAATATGGGTGGAGCTATTGGAGATATTAGCTGGCTAGAAGCTGGTGATAAGCCAATTGCAGCTGTACACGGAAATCTTGACGCTGTGGCTAGATTTACAACTGGTGACTTATCTGTATCTGGGGTTAATATTGTTAGCAGTATTAGCGGATCGCATGACGTTGTAGCAAAAGCAAATATGCTAGGAAATAATGATGCCATTCCAAACCTATATGATCCTTACACTTTAGCTGCAAAATCTGCTTCTAACCAGCTAATAGGAACACTTGATTTTAGTGGTGACACCGTTTCTACATCAGTTGACAACTTATTCCCATTTGTTACCGGAAATCCTGGTGAAGGTGCTCCATGGGATTATTTTGATTCCACAATAACAGTAATGTTAGCTGTTGGTCAAGGACTTCCTGCTAGTGTTGGTACGGATGCTTATTTAAGCAGTTTAGCTACTAACCCTGATGTTAGCCTTGCTAAAGCAAATGCATACATTGATTCAACAATAAACTTCTTCTGTCCAAGAGTTGTAAATGCGTTGATGCTCCCAGGTAACTCAGTTGGAGTAAATACAAAAGATGTATTGTATAACGTATATCCAAATCCAACTTCTGACTTTGTTTCAATCAATTCTTCTGCAAATATTGAAGAAATTTCATTGTACAATAGCATTGGAACCTTGGTGAAAAGATATAATCCAAATGTATTTACCTATACTATTGATTTAAGAGAATTACCTAAGGGTGTTTATTTTGCAGAAGTAAAGGATACTTACAATACACATACAGAGAAAATAGTGCTTAAATAATTTTAAATCTATATAAGCTAGTTAAAGCCCCT
>CEQI01066323.1_pt1 | contig 17010 bp, 17 predicted proteins | sample 531011 | NCBI WGS metagenome assembly CEQI01 (sample SAMEA2621204, study PRJEB7988) | marine metagenome | biome: marine biome (ENVO:00000447); feature: surface water layer (ENVO:00002042); material: "saline water (ENVO:00002010), including plankton (ENVO:xxxxxxxx)" | depth 5 m
ATGAGGCTTTTTTAGTTATAGTGATTTAGTGTAATCTATAGCATTTAAACTCTCAATCACTTCCATTCCCAACTTTCAATAATTCTATAAATATCATTTTTAATAAAATTAGATATAGGAGAAATAGAATCAGTTTGTGGAGTATTAAAGTACAATGCTCCTCTAACAAAGTGATTTAAACTATCCGATATATAGAACTGTAAAGGTGTTGCAGTTTTACCATTAAATGTATAAACCATCCCATAAACTTGTGATGAATCATTGATGAAAAGTTGTTCGCTAATTGCTTCTGCAACTTGAGCGTGCTTATATGCTAACAATCTACTATCCTCTGTGTATATATTTAAATTATTATTTATTTTTTTATAACTCATATGTACTTTAGCATTATAATCCTTAAATTCTATATCAAACCAACACTCATTTTTATATTTAAAATTTAAATCACAGTAATTAGGTTTTAGAAAATTATATGGGCAATTGCTTTTAAATAATTGGGTGCTTTGTATCGGTAAATCTAATCTAGGGTACCCCCAAGGTTTTGGGGTATAATCATTTTTACAAGAGAATAAAATTATAATGCAAAAAAGATAGAATTTATTATTCATTTATTGTGACTTTAATTCGTTTGACTCTTGTTGTGTCTACAGATTCAATTGTAAATGCATAATGCTTATATTTTAGTATTTCTCCAATTTTAGGAATATTACCTTTGATTTCAAGAATAAGCCCTGCTAGGGTATCAGACTCTCCTTTTATTTGATCAAAAAAACCGATTTCACCATCGATAGTTTTTAAAACGTCATTTAAAGATGTTTTCCCTTCAAAAATATAGTTATTGTTATCAAGTTTAGAAAATTTAATACCATCATCATCAAACTCATCGTTAATATCCCCAATAATTTCTTCAATAATGTCCTCCAGTGTTACTATTCCTGATGTGCCTCCATATTCATCAACTACAATCGCAAGGTGAATTTTTTTCTCTTGGAATTCTCGCATTAAGTCATCAATCATTTTTCCTTCAGGCACGAAAAATGGTGTTCTAATCAAATTATTCCATTTAAATTCTTTGTGATTTAAAAATGGTAACAAATCTTTGATGTATAATATGCCAACAACAGAATCAAAATTTTCTTTAAAAACAGGAATCCTAGAGTATCCACTAGATATTACTAAATTTTTAACGTTATCAAATGTTGTATTTTGTTCAAGGGCACTTACATCAACTCTAGACTTCATAATTTCTTTAACTTGAATATTCCCAAATTCAACTATGCTTCTAAGTATTCTTTTCTCTTCTTCTTTAGTGTCGTTTTCTGCAGCTAAATCAAGCGCTGAAGATAAATCATCGACAGAAATTTTATATCCTTTAGTATTAAATCTTTTTTCTATAATTGAAGTAGAAGACACGAGTATTTGACTAAGTGGCTTAAATAATGAGCTAAGTAAAATTAGAGGACTACTCATTTTTTTAGCAAAACTTAGTGTTTTTTGATTAGCATAAACTTTTGGCATCACTTCGCCAATTAATAATAGCACAAAAGTGACCGCTATTACTTGAATTATAAAGCTTAAAATTGGGCTTTGGTTATAATCAAACAATACATTAGTTAAATAAGTAGAAAGTATGATAATAGCTACATTTATAAAGTTGTTTGATATCAAAATTGTTGCTAATAAGTGATTGGGTCTTTTTAGTAATTTTTTAATATTACTAATACTTGATAAATCCTTTTCTTTTTTCAATTTTGAAGCATCTATTGAAAAAAAAGCCACCTCAGAACCAGAGATCATTGCTGAACAATACAAAAGAATTAATATTCCTATAATTGCTAAAAATAAGTTTAGGTTAGTGCTATTATTTAATGAGTCTTGTATTAATAATATTAGGTGCCTAGGGTCTTCGTCCAAAAGTGTGATATTTAGTTAGTCTTAAAATGGCAAATCATCATCAGATAAATCTTGAGTAGGTGGTGTTGAATTATTAGCTGATTCTGTTGCTGAATTTTCAAAATTATCTGACTTTTTGCCAAGCATTTCTAAACTATCACATATAACTTCTGTAGTATATCGAGTTAATCCATCTTTGTCTTCCCAAGAGCGAGTGCGTAGTCGACCTTCTATATAAACGCTATTTCCTTTTTTGAGGTATGGCTCAACTACTTTAGCTGCTAAACCACCACGAGTAACTATAGTATGCCATTCGGTTTTTGTAATTTTTTCATTAGTTTCTTTTTTAGTGTATGTTTCGGATGTTGCTAAAGGAAATCTTGCTAGTGATCCGCCATTTTCAAAGTGTCTCACTTCAGGATCTTTTCCTAAGTTTCCAATTAAAATTACTTTATTTACGCTTGCCATTTAGTTAGAAATTATAAGCATTGAACTATTCAAATATAGCTTAATTATTTTTGTTTTCAAATTTTAGTTTCTATAAATTTTTCTATTATTCTGGGTATTGGAATTTCATCAATTTCATCAATTTTTATTTTTTTAAAATTGTATTTAGGTAATTCGTTGAAACAATTGATTTCCCAAAAACGAGCATTTATTTTTTTATGACTTAAAACATGTTTAAAAATACTAATTGAATCTAAATCAAAATCAATATTCTCTATCCACAATTGAAATTGGTGATGATTTAAAACATTTTCATTTTTCATAAATTTTTTACAAATAATTAGTGGAAATTCATACATATTTTGCCATATACCTTTTTCGGTTTTCTTTTTAATTAATGTATATCCATTCATTTTGAAATAGAAATATTCAAAATAATGAGTTTTTAATTTTATCTTGTTATTTTTTACTGGAAGAGCATTTATAGAAGAGTTAATATATGCTATGCATTTGTTATTAAGAGGACAGTTAATGCAATTTGGTTTTTTTGGTTTACAAATTTGAGAGCCAAATTCCATTATTGCTTGATTGTGTATATCTGGATTTTCTTTATTTAATAATTTTTGGGCTAAATCTGAAAATTGTTTTTTGCCTTTTGTGATATTAATTGGAGTTTTAATACCGTAAAAGCGAGAGAGAAGTCGAAAAACATTTCCATCAACTACGGCGTAAGGTTGTTTATATGCAAATGAAGCAATTGCAGCTGCAGTATATTCTCCAACACCTTTTAATAAAATAATATCGTCATATTTTGTTGGAAAGAAACCGGCTTTATCTATTTGTTTGGCGGCAACATGTAGATTTCTAGCTCTCGAGTAAAAACCTAATCCTTGCCATAATTTCAAAATTTTTTCTTCATTTGCATTTGCAAGAACTGAAAAATTTGGAAAAGTTTTTATAAATTTTTTATAGTACGGTAATCCTTGATTTACTTGAGTTTGTTGTAAAATGATTTCTGAAATCCAAATTTTATATGGGTCTTTGGTATTTCTCCAAGGTAAATTTCTTTTGTGTTTTGAGTACCATTCGACTATAATATCAGAAAAAAAATTCATAATGTCGTAAATTCTAGCTAGTTATAATTATTTAAAAACAAATAATTTAAATAAAAGTCAGTATATTTGCACGCTAAATTAAAATATTTAAACATCATTTAAATTTACCTAATTATGACAAAGTTAGAAATTGTTAACTCTATATCCGATAAAATAGGTGTAGAAAGAGTTGATGTGCAGGCTGTAGTTGAAGCATTTATGCACGAAGTTAAAAATTCTTTGTCAAGTGGTGAAGATGTTTTCTTAAGAGGTTTTGGATCATTTATTGTTAAGCAAAGAGCTCAAAAAACAGGTCGGGATATTTCAAAAAATACAACTATAATTATTCCTGCTCATAATATACCTGCTTTTAAACCTTCTAAAGAGTTTGTAAACAAAGTAAAAACTAATGTTCAGTTAACTGAATAGTAAAAGAAATTTAAAAATTTAAAAATTTAACGTTATGCCAAACGGAAAAAAAAGAAAAAGACATAAGATGGCTACTCATAAGCGCAAAAAGCGTTTGAGAAAAAATAGACATAAGAAAAAATAGAATTAAAGCTATTTTAGTATAAACTTGAGATCGACTATTCAGTATATTTGATCTCGCAGCCATTATTATTTTGAAATATGAATTGCTAGTAGATTCTAGACCTAATGAGGTTGTAATTGCCTTGTTAAAGGATAAAAAATTAATAGAACTACATAAAGAACCATTAGGAACAAAGTTTTCTGTTGGTGATATTTTTTTAGCTAAGGTTAAGAAAATTATCACTGGACTTAATGCTACTTTTGTTGACGTAGGCTACGAAAGAGATGGTTTTCTCCATTATTTGGATTTAGGTGTTAAATTCAAAACTTTTCAAAAATTTACACAAAGAAATCTTTCTGGAAAACTTAACACAGCTTCTTTAAAAAATTTTAAAATTGAAGAAGAGATTGATAAAAATGGTTCTATTACTGACGTTCTGCAATCCGGTAATCAAATTCTTGTCCAAGTTGCCAAAGAACCCATATCAACAAAAGGCCCAAGACTTACTTCCGAAATAACTATTGCAGGTAGGTATATGGTTTTAGTTCCTTTTTCAAATAAGGTTTCTGTTTCTCAAAAAATTGAGTCTAACGCAGAAAAAAAGAGATTAAAAAGACTTGTTCAAAGTATTAAGCCGCCAGGATTTGGTGTAATTATTAGAACTGTGGCAGAAGGTAAAAAAGTGGTTGACCTCGATGCAGATATCAAGTATTTGTATAAAAAATGGCAAACTCTATTTAAGCAAACTAAGAAAGGGAATCCTCCATATAAAGTGCTTGGTGAATTAGGCAGAACAGCTTCTCTTCTAAGAGATGTATTAAATGATGACTTTGTTAGTGTACTAGTTAATGATGAGAAACTTCATAATGAAATTAAAGATTATATTTTTACAATATCTCCCACTCAGGCTAAAATTGTTCGTAAGTACACAGGTAAAATTCCATTATTCCAAAAGTTTCAAATTGAAAGACAGATAAAGTCATCATTTGGTAAGTCTGTAACAATGCGCAAAAGTACTTACTTAGTTATAGAACATACTGAAGCAATGCATGTTATAGATGTAAATAGTGGCAAGCGAGTTAACTCAAAACAAGACCAAGAGGAAAATGCTTTGGAGGTTAATCTTATTGCAGCAGAAGAAGTTGCTCGTCAATTAAGATTAAGAGATATGGGAGGTATTATTGTTGTTGACTTTATTGATATGTATAATAATGAAAACAGAAAAAAATTATATGAGTCTCTAAAAGAATTTATGTCAGATGATAAAGCCAAACACCATATTTTGCCACCTTCACGTTTTGGACTTATTGAAATAACTAGGCAACGTGTTCGTCCAGAATTAAATATTGAAACTAAGGAAGGTTGCCCTAGTTGTAAAGGATCTGGAAAAATAGAAGCAAGTATTTTATTAATTGATGAAATTGAACAAAAATTAGCTAAGGCTACTAGTAAGAGCAACGATATTATTTTGAAGACTCATCCATTTGTTGCGAGTTATATTAATAAAGGTTGGTTTAAAAATCAAAGAAGAACTTGGTCCAAAGAATTTGGATGTAAACTTCAAGTCGAAGAAGACACCACATATCATTTATTACAATATCGCTTTTTTAATAGACAGCGAAAAGTAATTACTACTTAAGTGTTAACACTTTTTAATTCTATTAATTTTTTACGATATTTTATTAACGGAATTAATGCTATACATAAAAAAGCAGCGCCTAACAAATAACCAAATCTTACGTTGTCACCAAGATTAAAAAAAGGTAAAGAAAGACAGATTATTAAAGTTGTCCTAATGAGTATGCTTATTGAATGAAATACACTACCTGTTCTTCCAATTATATTGTTTGATACTTTTTCAAATAGAAAAGTTATTCTTAAAATTCGTGTGCTTGCGTTAGTTAGTCCTATTAAAAAACTAACTATAAAAAAGGCAACTACACTTTTAGTAAAAGTAAGAAGTACGCATCCTAAAACAGTAAGTATTATCAAATAAATAATATTAGTTACAATACTATTTTTTAACATTATTTTTCTTATTCCAAATCCTGCTAGTAATGCACCTATAGAATAATACACTTCTGATGAGGCAAAGACATCTCCACCTTCTTTTAAATAGTTGCTGACATAAACGGGAACTAACACAAACATTTCCACAATTAAAAAAGTAAAAATTGCATAAGAACAAACGCCAAAAATAAAAATTAGAGAATTTTCTTTTAGAAAATTGAATCCTTTTATTAAACGAGTCAACATATTTCCTTGATCAATATTATTTTTTACTATGGGTTTGTATTTTATAAATAGGATAATTATGAAAGCCAAAACATAGGTAAATGCGTCCATTAAAAATATTTCGTGTATATGCCAAGCTTGTATATTGAAAGGCATTTGAATCTTAAACCCTAATAAATTTAAGATGCCATTTTGTGTGCCAGTCAATAATATAGCGGCAAACGCACCAGCAAAAATACTTGTTGATTGCCCTTGTATTTCAATGTATGCATTAAGTTTAGCATAATTCCTAGGCTCTGTTATTTCTTGACCAAAAGCATATAAGTTTGGGTAGTGAACGTTATAATGAAACATAGTCGTTCCAAATACTGCTAATACTAATATCCATGGTGTTTGACCAAAAATCATTCCATAAACAGCTATACTTCCGATAATAAAAGCACAAGTTAAATTAGAGTATAAAAACATTTTTTTTCTTGAATACCTGTCTATAAGAGTGCCTGAGTATAAACCCCAAAATAAACTTAAAAATGTTAAAATAGCATAAGCTTTAGCATATGTCCCTCCCATAGCTAGTATATCTGCAAAATACCAAGGAATAGCAATCATACTAATGCCTTGTGCAAAGCCTGAAATGATATTAGCTACAAATAATAATCCTATTGCTTTTTTATTTTTCATTGGGTACAAAAATACTACCTTTGAAATGATGAATGGCAAAATATTCGATGTAAAAATTGTAAAAGAGCGAATTAAACATTATTGTGCTGTAATGGATCGTTGCCAATATCAGGTAATTATAAAGCTTAAGTCCTATGGCGTGAGTGATGCATTAGCTGATGAAATTTTAATTGAATTGATTCAAAATAAATACATTGATGAAGAACGCTTTGCACGCTCATATTGCAGTGGAAAATTCAAAATAAAACGCTGGGGACGAATTAAGATAGCTTTTGAATTGTCTAAGTTAAAAGTATCAAAAAGTTGTATTTTATTAGGTATGTCCGAGATAGATGATGCAGATTATAATGATGTTATAAAGCATTTAGCGAATAAGAAAATGGCTTTGTCAAAGAATAAAAACATCTATGTTAGAAAGAAGAAAGTAGTAGACTACTTAATTAGGAAGGGCTATGAATCTGAGCTGGCTTGGTCTTACGTGCACAAACTTTAAAATACTAAATTTGCCTAAATGGTTACAGAAGAACAAATAGACGATATTAAAAAAAGAATAGCTGACCTAGAAGGCTTTTTATCCATTCAAGAAAAGAAAGAATTTGTTGCCGCCGAGGAGTTAAAAACTCAAGCAGTTGATTTTTGGGATAACCCGAAATCTGCAGAAAATCACTTGAAAAATATTAATAAACAAAAGCTATGGGTTGTTGCTTTTCAAGATGTGCAAAGTGCTTTTGATGACCTTTCTGTACTTTTTGATTTCTTTCAGCAAGGCGAAGTAGAAGAAGATGAGATAAATAAAAGTTTCGACTCTGCGTTGCATAAAGTTGCAGAATTAGAGTTCAAAAATATGCTAAGTGGAGAAGAAGATAACTTAACAGCAGTAATGACTATAAATCCTGGCGCTGGGGGAACAGAAAGTCAAGATTGGGCAGAAATGCTTATGCGTATGTACATTATGTGGGGGGAGAAAAATAATTTTAAAGTCAAAGAGCTAGATTTTCAAGCTGGAGATGCTGCTGGTATAAAGTCTGTTACCTTAGAATTTGATGGAGACTTCGCTTTTGGTAATTTAAAAGGTGAAAATGGAGTACACCGATTAGTTCGTATTTCTCCATTTGACTCTAACGCCAAACGACATACTTCTTTCACATCAGTTTTTGTATATCCTTTGGTTGATGAATCCATAGAAATAGATATCAACCCTTCTGATATAAGTTGGGACACTTTTCGTGCTGGTGGAGCTGGCGGTCAGGGTGTAAATAAAATTGAAACAGCTGTTCGATTAAAGCATGCTCCTACTGGAATTATAGTTACAAATTCAGAAACCCGATCTCAACTAGAAAATAAAGAGAAAGCTATGCAATTATTAAAATCACAATTATATGAGATAGAATTACGTAAAAGACAATCTGAAAGAGATAAGATTGAAGGTAGTAAGAAAAAAATAGAATGGGGTTCTCAAATTAGAAACTATGTTTTACACCCTTACAAAATGGTTAAGGATTTAAGAACAGAATATGAAACATCCAATACCCAAGCTGTTCTTGATGGTGAAATCAATGATTTTATCAAAGCGTATTTAATGGAATTTGGTCAAAAATAAAATTATGGAAGTAATAATTTATCATAATCCTAGATGTAGAAAGAGTAGAGAAGCCTTATCTTTTTTAGAAGAAAAGTCATATAAAATTACAGTTATAGAATATTTGAAAGACTTATTGTCAACAGAAGAATTAATTGTTTTGCTTAATGATTTATCTATTAAGCCAATTGATCTTGTTCGTAAAAATGAAAGTATTTGGAAAGAACAATTCAAGGGAAAAGATTTGAGCGATACTGAAATTATTGCTGCTATGGCCGACTATCCTAAGTTAATTGAACGACCCATAATTAAAAGTAGACAGTGCACTATATTGGGGAGGCCATTGGAAAGGATTAAAGAATTTTTCTAAATTATTCTATGTCTTCTGTCAAATTACGATTTTTGTATGACTCGATAAACCATACGCCTATCCAATACGGTAAAAATGTAACAATGAAAGTTAGTAACCAAAATGCCATTCCTGCAATAGCTAAAAATAGGACAAAACCTATAAACATATCTTTAAATATTTGAATTAACTTTGTACAAAAGTAAGTGTTAATGTTTTAATAAAAAAATCATGAGCTATAGAATTGAAAAAGACACTATAGGTGAGGTGAAGGTTCCTGCCGAAAAGTATTGGGGTGCTCAAACCGAACGCTCTAGAAAAAACTTTAAGATTGGTAATTCGGCAAGTATGCCTTTAGAAATAATTTATGGTTTTGCATACCTCAAAAAAGCGGCGGCTCATGCTAATTATGAATTAGGTGTTCTTTCCATCGAAAAAAGAGATTTGATCTCTGAGGTTTGCGATGAGATAGTGCTTGGTAAGCATGACCACGAATTCCCATTAGTTATTTGGCAAACTGGCTCGGGAACTCAATCTAATATGAATTCTAATGAAGTTATAGCTAATCGAGCTCATGTTTTGAATGGAGGTAGTTTAAATGATGAAATTAAATTTATTCATCCTAATGATGATGTAAACAAATCCCAATCTTCAAATGACACTTTTCCAACTGCGATGCATATAGCAGCATATAAAATGATTTTAGAAACTACTATTCCAGGTGTAGAACTATTAAGAAAAACTCTTGATGAAAAATCTAGAGCATTTATGCATATAGTCAAAATTGGAAGAACACACCTAATGGACGCTACACCGTTAACGTTAGGTCAAGAATTTTCTGGATATGTATCTCAGCTAGATCATGGATTAAAAGCGCTTGAAAATACTTTAGCCCATCTTTCAGAACTTGCTATTGGGGGTACTGCTGTTGGAACAGGCATAAATACTCCAGAAGGTTATACCAATCTTGTTTCCAAAAAAATTGCTGAATTTACAAAGCTGCCATTTGTTTCTGCAGACAATAAATTTGAAGCATTAGCGGCTCATGATGCTATTGTGGAGTCTCATAATGCTTTGAAACAATTAGCAGTTTCTCTAAATAAAATAGCCAACGATATACGTTTACTAGCATCAGGACCACGAAGTGGAATTGGAGAAATAATAATACCATCTAATGAGCCCGGTTCGTCAATAATGCCGGGAAAAGTTAATCCTACTCAATGTGAGGCTCTAACTATGGTGTGTGCTCAGGTAATGGGTAATGATGTAGCTATCGGTGTTGGTGGGATGCAAGGTCATTATGAGCTTAATGTATTCAAGCCGATGATGGCAGCTAACATCTTACAATCAGCTCGACTAGTTGGTGAGGCATGTGTATCTTTTAATATTAATTGTGCTGAAGGAATAGAACCTAATTACGATAATTTAAAAAAGAACTTAAATAATTCTTTAATGTTGGTAACAGCTCTAAATACTAAGATCGGTTATGAGAAAGCAGCAAAAATTGCTAAGATGGCTCACCAAAATGGGACAACATTAAAAGAAGAGTCTATCAATTTAGGATACCTTACTGCTGAAGAGTTCGATAAGTGGGTTCGTCCTGAAGATATGTGTGGTAGTCTAAAGAAATAGATTAAACATATTCATCCCCTTTGTCTCTTTTTATATCATTTACAAATTTCTTTATTTGTTGCTCATCTTCTTTCTTACAAATTAGAAGAGTGTCTATATTGTCGATAATGATATAGTTTTCCATTCCTTGTACAACAACAACTTTGTCATTTGGCACATTGATAATATTTTTTTTAGAATTATAAGTCATAACATTATTGCCAATAATTCCATTTTTATTTTTGTCATGACTTAGATGACTATACAAAGAGCCCCACGTTCCTAAATCACTCCAACCAAAGTCAGATGGATAAACAAATACATTATCTGCTTTTTCCATTAAACCATAGTCAATAGATATATTTTTACTACCTGAAAAAATACGATTAATAAACTCTAATTCTTTATCAGTATTATAATATTCGATACCATCTTCAAATCTATCATATAAATCTCTTAAATGTTTTCTTAGTCCAAGTATAATGGCTTTAGCATTCCAGAAAAAAATTCCAGAATTCCATAAAAAGTCCCCACTGTCTAAAAATTGTTTAGCTAATTCTTTATCTGGTTTTTCTGTAAATGTTTTAACAATATGTATTTTATTATGTAAATTGGAATTTTCTTGCTTAAATTGTATGTATCCATAGCCAGTTTCAGGTCTTGAGGGCTTAATTCCTAATGTAAGGAGAACATTATTTTGTGAACATACATTAAAACAATCATTTACAATTTTGAAAAATTCATCTTCATTACTTATCAAGTGATCTGAAGGAGCTACAATAATATTTGCTTCAGGATTTTTTTGACTTATTTTGAAAGAAGCATAGGCAATACAAGGGGCTGTGTTTCTCATTGCAGGCTCACACAATATATTATCTTCTAAAATATCATCAAGTTGGTTTAGACACAATTCTTTATATTTAAGATTTGTAACAACTAGAATATTTTCAATTGGACATGATTTTGATAAGCGCTTGAAGGTTTGTTGAATTAGTGTTTCTCCAGTACCTAAAATATCTAAAAATTGTTTTGGGTAAGTGCTTCTACTCATTGGCCAGAATCTAGAACCAATTCCTCCTGCCATTATAACAGCGTAGTTATTATTGTTCATAATTTTACTATTATTCAACAAAAATACAAAATCAAATTTGTACTTCTGCTATAGGATTAAAAAGATATCTTTTATTATTTTCTAGAGATTTACAACAATAACGTTTTCTAAGTTTCTTTTCTTTAATGTATTTTTTACCATTACTTGTAGAAAAGATACTTCCACATGGGATATCAGATATAGTCAAAGTTGGTTTTTTATTATACTTTAATAGTATTTTTGATAGTCTATAGTCTGAACATGTAGATGCTTTTGGGTTTTTAAGATGAATTGCCAAACACTTTTGTATTTCAATTGGAAAAAAAGGTAATATGCCAAAAATTAATTTTTTAAACATTTCTTTCCACTCTTTTCCATGAGGCTTGACGTTATTTTTATACTTTTCCCATATCATCATATGTGCAATCTCATGAGTGAGAGTAATTAAGAATGCATATTTATTTAAATCTTTATTTACACTAATTGAATGTTTGTTATTATAATATGGGCTTCTGTAATCACCAAGTTTTGATTTTCTAGGGTAGCTTATAGTTACTTCACAATTATATTTTTCTAACCAATGATTAACCGTTGAGTATGCTTTTGTTGGAATATATGATAATATTTTTTTCACTCTAATTTTATGATTAGTTAATTTAACTCCTTTGTTTGATTTAAAGTTTCAATTTTTTAATAAAAACCAAAAACAAGAGCTAAATATCCAATAACTATGGCTAAAATCAATCCTACAATAGAAATAATTAGACCATCTTTTTTATTTTCTGCAATTAATACAAAAATTCCATCGCCGCTAGTTGCTATTCCTGCCGCTATTAAGGCAGCCATTGGAAAATCTGGAATAGTAATGTATGTAACAATAACTGCGATCATTCCACCACATCCTGGAATTGCTCCAATAACTGCAGCTAGCAAAATAATTAGATATGTTGATGAGGTCATCCACGAATTAAATTTTTCTGGACCTACAAGAATTTCAATAGCAAAATTAGCAATAAACAAACCTATAAAAACATAGTATACAACCATCGCAATATCATTTATCGCATGAGATAAAGTTGATTTTAAATTATCTTCATTATATAAACAATCTGTATGATTACACATGAATTTATTAATTAAAAAATAGATTATACATGTGCTACTAAGTCCAATTGAAACCCAATAAGTAATATTTGAAATTACATTAATACCTCCTCCCCAAAAAGCCATAATTGAGCCTGGAGCCAAAAAAATTGACATTATAATTATAGCATAAAATGCAATTTTTTTAATGAATGATATTGAATTATTATCTTTTAATTTATCGAGATGTTTGTTTTCAATTATTGTTTCTTGTTGATTTTTATTTTTTGATTGAAAACCAAAAATGTCAAAAGCAAGTCCAAAAATAAATCCTGTAATTAATCCAAATAATGTGATTATAACATATGCTTTAAGATTTCCTGATATATCTACCTCATTAGATGCTCCTAGCAAAACAAAAGAACCTTCACCTAAAGTGCTAATAAATGAAGCTAATAACCCTCCAAATGATATTTTTTTATTTTTATATAGTGTAGCTACTATTATCGTAGCTCCGCATCCAGGAACTGCTCCCATAAATGAGCCTATTAATGCATGTGTCCATTTTGGCTTAAAATTTCCTGTATTATACTTTATCCGTTTTTTTACTATGCGACTAATTAACGTAAATCCAATTATTGATATTGAAACATATCCTGCTATTGCACCTGCTGCCTCAAGATTTTCTAAGCAAAATGTCCAAAAATTAAATTTCATTTTATTGTTTTTTTAAATCAAATTACTTGGAGTGTATTTTAAATATTGATTTATGTGAGTTTGATCTTTCTTTATTTTTGAAAAAGATGGGCAATCACAATCTTTTTTTAATATCCTACAAGAGGGTAATAATATTATAATTAAGATTAGAAAAACTAGAATTTTGTTTTTACAAAACATAATTTTATAAATATTTTCAAAAATACTAATATGCTTTTAAGATACACATATAAATATTATTATTTTTGAGCTATTATGATTAATAGCTTAAAGCTTTTTGGTTTATATCTAAGTATGTTAGGAAATGTATTTAGTCGTCCAGAAAATAAAAAAGTATATTTCAAAAGGTTAATTGATGAAATGATAAAGTTAGGATTCAATTCCTTAACAATAGTTTCAATTATATCTTTATTTATGGGTGCAGTAGTAACTATACAGACTGGATTACAATTAGACAACCCTTTTATACCAAAATATCTTATAGGATATGCTACTCGTGAGTCATTAATATTAGAATTTTCTCCTACAATGATTGCACTTATTCTTGCTGGTAAAGTAGGATCTAGTATTGCATCAGAAATTGGCACTATGAGGGTTTCAGAACAAATAGATGCTTTAGAAATCATGGGAATAAATTCTGCAGCTTTTATTATTCAGCCTAAAATTATAGCATCGTTATTATTTTTTCCTTTTTTAGTTATTATTAGCATGGGTATTGGAATGTTCGGCGGTTTTTTAGCGGCAACTTTAGGAGGAATAATAAGTAAGCCAGAATTTCTACAAGGACTTATATATTGGTTTGAACCATATTATATTTTTTACGCTATAGTAAAGACAGTTTTTTTTGCCTTTGCAATTTCTTCAATTTCTTCTTTTTTTGGTTACTACACTCAAGGAGGTGCTTTGGCAGTTGGTAAATCAAGCACTAAATCAGTTGTTTACAGTTGTATAGTTATACTTATAATGAACTTTATTCTTACACAATTAATGCTGGCATGATAGAGGTTAAAAATATAAATAAAACTTTTGGCAAAAATAAAGTTTTAGATGACGTGTCTTTTACGTTTAAATCGGGTAAAACCAATCTTGTCATTGGTGCTAGTGGTTCTGGCAAAACAACATTGATAAAATGTATGGTAGGTCTACACAAACCAGATTCAGGGAATATCTTATTTAATAATCAATCAATTGATGAGCTGGATAAAAAATCAAGACGAAAACTTAGAAAAGAAATCGGAATGCTTTTTCAGGGAGGAGCATTGTTTGATTATTTAAATGTAGAAGAAAATATTGCTTTTCCTTTAAATATGTTTACTAAGATGAGTCAAAAGGAAAAAACAGATAGAGTAAACTTTTGTTTGAAAAGAGTAAATTTAAATAATGTAAATAAAATGTATCCTGCAGAATTAAGTGGAGGGATGATTAAAAGAGTAGCTATTGCTAGAGCTATCTCTATGAACCCAAAGTATCTTTTTTGTGATGAACCTAATTCTGGTCTTGACCCTCAAACTGCAATTTTGATTGATAATCTGATACAAGAAATTACACAAGAATATAATATTACAACTATAGTGAACACTCATGATATGAACTCGGTAATGGAAATTGGCGATAACATTGCATTCATATTCAAGGGTAAGCTAGCTTGGAATGGTAATAATGAGTCAATAGTTAAATCAGAAATTCAAGAATTGAATGATTTTGTTTTTGCTTCTAAATTAATTAAGAAACTAAAAAAATAAATTTAAAAGGCTAGCTCATGCTAGCCTTTTAAAAATTATTAATTAATAATCATTTTTTGTGTTTTTAGAGTCTTTTCTTTTTCAATAATATTTATGTTATAAATCCCTTTGCTTAAGTGGCTTAGATTTATTGACATATTTAATGAATTGGTTGGTTGTATTTTTTCAGAGTATACAACTTGTCCAATCAAATTTAAAATATTAAGGACTAAATTTTCAGAGTTTAAGTTTTGAAATTGAACATTAAAATGCCCATTATTTGGATTTGGAAAAATATTAAATTTATTTATGTTTTCTGCGATACCAACATTAACTCCAATAACAGATGGATCAAAATTTAGTCTGACACAGGGTGCAAATGTCGTGTATAGCCAAGTTCCCGGATCAATTCCTTCTTGAATGCCATCTATATCCTGAACCAAACTTTCACTATTATTTGGATTGCTTCCCGAAGTATTTACAAAAACAGTATCTATACCATTATAGTTTGCGAATACAGTTGGCAGAACAACTTGCCCTGCATCTAAGATAATTGGTGGTTCAAATGATACATCAAACCAATCTCCTGCAAATTCACCAAGATTAAGAGTTTCCGTTTCAACAAGAAAGCTAATTTCTCCACTTTCTGTATCTACAGTATTTAGTCTAATTGTACCTTGAGCATTTGGTGTTGTAGTCTCGTCTAAACGAATCTGTACGCCATAAAGGGTACTCGTTGCATATATATCATAAACATTTCCATATTGTCTTGATCCGTCAGAATTAATACCATATCTTCCATAGTTTGTTGTATTATCCCCATTATCTCTAGCATAGATATATTCAGAAACAGTAAATGTTCGTCTTAATGTATCTGTTATAACATAGCCAAAATCATCCTTACCAACTATATCTGCCGTGTAAGTTCCTACTTGATTTGGAGTGAATCCATTATTAACAAAAAGACTATCTTTATCATTTGAAATGAGAGAAATGCCATTACTTTGTGAAGTGAAATTTTCAGAAGAAATTTCGGCATGAATTCTTAAGCTATCAATTGTATTAAATCCTACATTTTCTATATATCCACCATAAAAATATGATGTTTCTAAAATTTGATCTAGTGGTATTACACGATATGATGTTCCTCCAAAATAATCACTTGGTACATTATTGAAGCTACTCAAAATATTAGATGCGTAAGGTTGTGTTTTAATAATTTTCACATCATCTATCATCCAATAATAATGGGATGCTGTATTTTCACCAACAGCCCAATCAAAACGAATTTGAATACTATCTTTTAATGCCGCTATTTCTGTGATGATTAATTCAAAATTTACAGTTCCTGATAAAACATTTACAGTTCCAATTTCATTAACTTGAAAGCTGGGAGCAGATTCCCACCCTGAGCCATCATTTATTGATACAACTAATTCATGGGAGCTAAAACAGCACCATCTGTATGCGTGTTCGAAGCTTAGGGTTACATTTGAATCATTTGATAAGTCAATGTATGGAGAGGTTAATTGACCTTGTTTTTCAGAGTAAGCAGAAACAGGTAATCCGGCATTTGAGCCATCTGCATCAAAAATCATCCAACCATTATCAGCTGACTCTGATTCTAATAAATAAGGAGTATCTCCTGCATAGTCACCATTTGAGCCATCAAAATCTTGGGCCCAAACATCTCCATCATTACCACTTGTAGTCCAAGCTGGATTTAATGAGGAGTTATTTCCATCCAATCCTTCTCTAAAGTCTTCATACCAAATTACATCTGCACTATCAACATTTAGTGAATTTTGTATTGTAAGTGGTTGATTATTTTGATTCATTGTTTTTTGAGGAATATTCATTATTGATTTAATATTCTCTTGAGCAATGGAATAGTTGCTTAAAACCATTCCTATAATTAATAAAGTATATTTCATAATTTTTAGTTTTAACAAAAAAAGCAGACATACGCCTGCTTTTT
>CEQI01010573.1_pt1 | contig 16797 bp, 18 predicted proteins | sample 531011 | NCBI WGS metagenome assembly CEQI01 (sample SAMEA2621204, study PRJEB7988) | marine metagenome | biome: marine biome (ENVO:00000447); feature: surface water layer (ENVO:00002042); material: "saline water (ENVO:00002010), including plankton (ENVO:xxxxxxxx)" | depth 5 m
TGGAGATTTTTTAACAACGATCAAAAGTTTGTAGCCATTATGATGGAAATGATAGATCGTCTTGAAAAACTACCTATTGCATTAGATAGGTTTCTTTTAGCGGAGTCCTGGGGACTTATAGAAAATTTTGGGGAATATACAAAAATACACTCTCATGAGCCAAATTATATTTCAGGCGTTCTTTATCTTAATGATCACCCTCAAAAATTATATTTTCCTGATATTAATCAGGAAGTTACTCCTAAATCAGGAAAGCTAGTTATTTTTTCTTCTTTTTTAAAACACTTCACAGATAGAAATAGTGAACATAAGGAAAAATATGCCATCTCATTTAATTTCAGATACGGATCAATTTTAGAATAACCTGATTAAATGCAGGTAAATAAAATAAAATGTGAATTGTTTATCCAAGACGTCCCTAATCATCAAACACATAAAAAAATATTGTTAGATTTAATAAAGCAGCTTCCAAACAATCCTTACGAAAATATAAGTAAAACAGATTGGAACTTGCCAAAAAAATTAAAAAGAAAATATTTAGATTATTTTTATCCAAATATATCTAAATCTTTAATGGATAATCTTCAGGTTTATTATAAATCCAAAAGCTGGAGGATTACAAATGCTTGGTTTCAACAGTATAAAAAAAATTCATATCATGAATATCACAATCATACGCAAACTAATTTCACAAATGTTTATTTTTTAGAATTACCAGATACTAATTTTAAAACTATTATAAAAATAGAAAACAAGGAATACGAGTATAAAGTTAAAGAAGGGCAATTAATAACTTTTCCTGCTCATTTACTTCATACCTCAAAACCTAATGGCGATAAAAGAAAAACTATAATTTCTTTTAATTCAGATTTTCATTATGACGTTTGATAAGAATAATAAACGTAAAAACCTTATTGGTCTTAGATTGTGTGAACATGATTCAAACATAAGTTATTATGATGGTAAAGAATTTTATTACTATAAATCTGAAAGAAACTATCAAATTAAACATCATGCATTTGATAATTTTTGGCAATGGAAAAATATTATTTATAATTTATGGAATCTAAAAGAAAAAGATATTGATGACATTGCGATTATTATCGACCCTTGGAGGCACAATCTACCCCTTAATAATGAGGATTTTTTTCCCAGTATAGATAATTATCCCTATTTACCTTTTAAAGCTACAAGACTAAATCATCATTACGCACATGCTTTAAGCACAGATGTCATGCATGATGATATATTGGGCCATATAATTATTGATGGTTATGGAGACCAAGATCAAGCCTTAACAGTTTTCAAAAAAGATAAAATAGTAGAAAAATTTAAACTTAGTAAAAAGGGGTCTTTAGGACAATTGTATAGTATAACGGCTGAGCGATATTTTGATATTAAGGGTAATACTTATGATACGGCAGGTAAATTGATGGGCTTACAATCATACGGCAAACTTGATCAAAATTTTTACAAACAATTAGATAAATATACTTTTGAAGATTATAAAAGTATTTGGGATCCAATAAATTATGTAAATTATAAGGATAGTGAGTTGTTAGCAAACCTTGAAAAATTATCTTGGATTAGAACTGTGCACGAAAAGACAGGTAAACTTTTAATTAATTTTTTTAAAAAGTTTTTTGAAAAGAATGATTATATAGGTTATTCAGGTGGTGTAGCTCAAAATGTTGTTTGGAACACAGAGTTAAAAAATCATTTTCCTAATTTACAAATTATGCCGTATTGTAATGACGAAGGATTAAGCATTGGTGCTGTAGAATTTTTACGGAGAAAACATGAACTAAAAAAACCGATTATAAATAATTTTCCATTTAATCAAAGCGATGAAGCACCTTTATTTCAACCATCTGAAAAAACAATAAAAAAAATAGCTCAACATTTAGCTAACAATAAAATTATAGCTTGGTATCAAGGTCTAGGCGAAGTAGGTCCAAGAGCTTTAGGTAATAGATCTTTGTTGTTTAACCCGTTCAATAAAAATGCAAAAAACATAGTCAATAAAGTAAAACGTAGGGAAGCATATAGACCCTTTGGTGCCTCTGTTCTTAAAGAAGATATTAATCAGTATCTCATAAATCCAATAGATAACCCACATATGTTGTATGTAGCCAAAGTTAAAAAACCAAATTTGTATGGAATTACTCACGTAGATAATACTTGCAGGTATCAAACTGTTGATCAAAAAAATAAATACTTTTACAAATTGTTAAAGGAGTTTAAAAAAATTACAGGTGAATCAATAATATTAAATACTAGTCTAAATATAGGTGGTAAACCAATAATGAGTAATAAAAGAGACCTGTTGTGGTTTTTAAATAATTCCGACATAGATTATGCTGTATATGGGGATGAAATTATAAACTAATTTTCAATCTAAAAGGGACTACTTTCTCTCTAAAAGTGCTTGTGGTATAATTTTGCATGCCTTTAAATTTTGTTAATATAAGACCAGGCTTTAACAAACAGATTACTCCTACAGCTGCAGAGGGGCAGTATATTGATGGAGATAATGTAAGATTTAGATATGGTCTACCTGAAAAAATTGGTGGTTGGGAGCAACTAACTGCTAGCACTATAGTAGGTGCTGCAAGAGCACAACATCAATGGACAGATCTCGATGGCAGAAGGTACGTTGTATTAGGAACACATAAAGCTCTAATACTTTATTACTCTGAAGCTTTCTATGATATCACACCTCTAGATACAGCTTTAACAGGTGCAACTTTTAATACCTCAAGCGGCTCAGCAACAGTTACTGTTAATCTTGCCTCTCATGGTTTAGAAATCGGTGACTTGTTTACTTTTACAATGTCTTCAGCTCCCACAGGTTTTGTTTCAGCAGATTTCGATGGAACTTTTCAAGTAATCACTGTGCCAGACATAAATTCTTTTACAATAACGATGAGCACAACTTCCTCAGGCACAGCAACAACATCGGGTTCTGCATCAATAAATCCATACGTCAGACCAGGAGCATTAAATCAAACCTTTGGTTTTGGTTGGGGAACTGGTTTATGGAGTGGTAGTTTGGCTGGTGCAATATCATCAACTCTAAACGGATCTTTGGCTGATGACGCTCAAGGTAACAATGGTTCAGCCACAAACATAACTTTAGCTGATGCGTCTTCATTCCCAACAACGGGTGAAATTTTAGTTGGCGGTGAATTAATAACATACACTGGTAAGTCATCAAACGATCTTACAGGGATTACAAGAGGAGCTAATGGATCGACAAGATCAGCACACTCTAACGGTGCCATAGTTGAGGACACAGCTGGATTCGTTGGGTGGGGAGAAGCCTCTTCAGCTAGCACAGTAGTTTTACCTTCAGCAGATTGGTCATTAGATAATTTTGGACAAACTTTAGTTGCAACAATATTAGATGGTAAAACTTTCACTTGGGAACCAATAAACACAAATTCTAATGCTCCACAAACCAGAGCTACAGTTGCAACTGGCAATCCAACTAAATCTGTTATGACAATTGTTTCTGATCAAGATAGACATTTATTTCATTTAGGAACTGAAACAACAGTTGGTACCTCAAGCACACAAGATAAAATGTTTATAAGATTCTCAGATCAAGAGGATATTTCGGATTACGCGCCGACTTCCACAAACACTGCTGGGACTTTTCAACTTGATGACGGAACAGAAATAAGAGGGGCTGTAAAAGGAAAAGATTATATTTTTATTTTAACAGATACTGCTGCATATATATCACAGTTTGTAGGACCTCCGTTTACATTCTCAATAAGAAAAGTTGGATCTAATTGTGGTTTGATAGGAAAACATGCAGTTGTTTATGCGGACGGTGTAGTTTATTGGATGGCTGACTCCGGTGGATTTTTTGTCTATGATGGAACAGTAAAAAGTCTTGATTGCTCCGTAGAAGATTTTGTATTTACAACTAATAATACAGGGGACTTAGGTATTCAGTTTGATCAAGCTAAAAAAGTTTACGCTGGTTACAACACACTTTTTGGTGAAGTGACATGGTATTATCCAAAGTCAGGATCAAATGTAATAGATAGAAATGTTACATTTAATTATACTGAAGGCGTTTGGACCACGGGCTCATTGGCTAGATCAACTTATTACGATGCTCAATTATTTGATCATCCTTACGCTACAGAATATAATTTAACTGGAGTCCCTACATTTCCTACGATTAAAGGAGTAACAAATGCTAATGGTGCCTCAACTTTTTATGAGCATGAAAAAGGTGTTGATCAAGTAAATACATCTGGCACCACTGCTATATTAGCAAATGTTCAATCAGGAGACTTCCAACTTTCTCTTGATGGCAATGGTGAACTTTTTACAAAAATAAGGAGGTTTATACCAGACTTCAAAAGAATAACTGGGGACGCTCAAATAACAATTAATTTAAAAGATTTTCCAGTGGATACTGCTGCCTCATCTCCTTTAGGCCCATTCACTATTTCAAGTTCAACACAAAAAGTTGACACAAGAGCAAGAGGAAGAGCTGCAAGTTTAAAAATAGAAAATACAAGCACGGGTCAATCCTGGAGATATGGGACTTTTCGTGCAGACGTACAACCTGATGGTAGAAGATAATGGCTAAAATTACTGCATATATTCCCGAACCTAAAGAAACTTATCAACCTGAAAATCAGAGACAAGTCTTACAGTCTTTAGATACTGTGAAACAACAATTGAATACTTCTTATCAGCAGGATCTGAAAAATGAACAGTCAACCTTCAATTGGTTTATAGCATGACAATACAATATAAAAACGCAGGCGTGAATTTGACAACAACAGATACTACAACTGTTTTAACTTCACCAACATCTGCTAGATTTTTAGTAAAACAAATACAAATAGATAACGCATCTGGATCACCTGTAAATCTATCAGTTCAGTTTACAGATAGTTCAGCGTCTTCGACTTTTAGAATAAGAAATAAAGCCATCCCTGCTAATGAAGTTGTGGATATAATAAATCAAACTTTAGTTTTAGAAGAAGGTGATTCTTTAAAAATGACTGCAGGCACTGCAAATGAGTTACAAGGTATTATTAGTTATGCTCAAATAGATAGATCACAGGAAAATGGCTAAGAAAAAACCAACTTTCGGTGTAAATATTTATACAAAAAGAACACCAAAAAAAAGGCCTGGCAGACACACAAAGAGATTGAATAAACATAAAAAAAAGAGTATGAAGAAACAAGGTTATAAAGGACAAGGACGTTAATATGGAAATAAGAAGAATACCAGCACACGCTGTAGAAAAAATTAAACATAAGAGAACTGGAAAAGAGTATAAGGATAAAGCAGAGTTCGATGCAGATGTTGCAGATCCAAATACAGATACAACTGCAGAAGACTTTCAGCAAGATCTTATAATTACGCCAGCTTCTATTGGTGGCAAAAGCGATACTAAATGAGTCCTCTAGGAGGCACTGAATTACAGTATCAATTATTGTACAAATATGTAGATAACACTTTATTAGATAATTTTCTAATAACTACATCTGTTCCTGAAAAAATACCATTAAGTAAAGATAAGATTAATATACTTTGGCAACAAAATTCTTACGATCAACCTAATTTAATTGATTGGTTCTCTAACAAAGATAATCATAAAAAGTATGATTTTTACGTTTTTAATTCACATTGGTGTTATGAAAAATTTAGGATGAGGTTTAAAATACCTTGTCATAAGTCAACTGTCATAAAAAATGCAGTTGAAAGATTTCCAGAAAAAATATTCATAAGAAAAAAGAAAGTTAAATTAATATATCATTCTACTCCTTGGCGTGGACTTAATGTATTGTTAGGTGCGATGCAATTAGTAAAAAACAAGGACGTAGAATTAGACGTGTATTCAAGCACTCAAATATATGGAGATCAATTTAAAAAGCATAATGATGACCAATACAAAGGTTTATATGAGCAAGCAAAAGCTTTACCTAATGTAAATTATATTGGTTATGTTAGTAATGAAGAAATAAGAAAAAAATTACAAGAATATGATTTATATTGTTTCCCTAGTATTTGGGAGGAAACATCTTGTATATCAGCTATAGAGGCCTTAACTGCAGGATTACACATGATTACAACTAATTATGGAGCTTTATTTGAAACATGTTCTGAATGGCCAGTGTACGTAAATTATACAAAAGATTATAAAGATTTAGCTAAGCTGTTTGCTTTTTCTATTGATGAGGTTTGTAATTATTTGTATAAAGGTACAGTGCCAGATTTTTTAAAAAGACAGCAAGCGTTTTACAATGACTTTTATTCCTGGGATAGACGTAAATCAGAGTGGAGTCAATTTTTACAAGGACTTTTAAATGAGCATAGATCCAAACTCTGAACCAATATGGTTTAATGAGAAAAAAGATTTAGACGAGAGAAGTATTTTTGTAGCCACACCAGTGCATTCAGAGGTTAGTATACATTATACTCAATCGTTACTTGAGTTACAAAAACAAGCAATAAAGAAAAAAATCAAGATAGTCTTTCAATTATATAAATCATCTTTAGTTACACAAGGTAGAAACTTATGTGTTTCAGCTTTTTTGAAAAGTGGATTCAGTCATTTACTTTTTATTGACTCGGATATAGGTTTTAAATCTCAAAGTGCTTTCAATCTCTTGGATGCCGATAAAGATGTTATATCCGTCCCGTACGCTTTGAAAGACATGTGTTGGGATAAAGCTTTGTATATGATAAAAAACAATAAAATTAAAACTGTTGATGATTTAAAATATAAAGCTTTTTATAGATATCCTTTTAAAGTTGCAGATGCTAAAAGTATTGAAGTTAAAGATAAAGCTATTGAAGTGACTCATTCACCCACTGGTTTTATGATGATTAAAAGATCAGTATTTGAAAAGATGATTAACAAATACCCTGAGTTTGAAATCGTACAAGACAATATAATTAATGGTAAAAATGAAAGAGTAAAATATTTTTACAACTTTTTCGACACGCTTCACGACCCTGAAACTAAGACCTATTTAGGTGAGGATTTTGCCTTCTGCAAAAGATGGAGAGATATGGGTGGAAAATGCTATTGTCTTGTAAACGACTATATTTCTCATATAGGAGAACATCAGTATACAGCGTGCTTTGCTGATGAGTTGATTAAGCAATTTTAGAATGGTAATATTGTAATACTATATAGTATTATTATGGATCCATTTACTTTAGCATTAGCCACATTTGGCGTTCAGAAACTACGTGGTAAATCCACAAAGAGAGCATTGAGAGATGCTGCCATCGTTGGTGGTAGCTCTTATGCTTTCTCCCAAGCTGCTGGAGCAGGAATGATACCTGGTGTTACGCAAGGCCAAGGTATAGGCAAAATAGGAACTGGACAGGCTTTTTCTGGTATTTCAAGTTTATTAGGTAGACCACAACTCACTAAAGAAGCAGCGCAAGCACAATTAGGTAAAGGTGCTACTGAGGCTGAAATAGCAAAAGCTATGAAAGGATCAGGTATAAGAGGTTTAGGCACAGGTGAAAAAATTTTCGCTGGTACAACCTTATTAGGTTTATTAGAAGGTGAGGACCCTGAAGTTAAACCTCCATTTACAGAGGAAGATTACAAAAAAGCTTACGATGAACAAGTCGCTAAATTAGGCGATGGATTTGCGCCATTCACAGGAGCTCAACCATCTGTTTCTGAATCATTCGCTCCTTCAACAATTTACGCAGCTAAAGGTGGTTTAGCAGAAATAAGAAGATTTAAAGAAGGGGGTGTAAATTTTTTACCCTCTAAATTAGAACATGATGAAAAAGATTTTAATAACTACGTAAGAGCACAGGGCTATGTAGAGGATGGAAGCGGAGCTGGTGACAAAGACGAAGATACAATGTTAGCACAATTAGCTGATGGTGAATTTGTTTCAAGAGCTGATGCTGTTTTAGGCGCAGGTATTCTATCTGGCGCTAATCCTAAAAATTTTAAAGTCATGAGAGAAAAAGGCGCTGAGTTTTTTTATGATCAACAAAAAAAATTAAAAAGAGTTTACGATTTATTAAATGAGAGCAAAACAAATTAAAATTAAAAAAGAAGTAAGTGTTTTATATATAGCACCTAAAAGTGTTGATGAATATTGGGCTTTATGTGAGTTTAATCTTATTGAAGGTCTTAAATATGATGGAGATCCAATGAGCATCAAAGAGTTAAAGAAAAAAATCAAAGACGGCACATATCAGTTATTTTTAATGTTTGGTTCTGATTGTGGAGAAAAATATAAAGTCTTTGGAGTTTTTGTGACAAGGGTGATGAGACTGCCTAACTACAATCAAATGGAGGTCATATTACTTAAGGGTGAAAAAAGAGAGTTATGGCAAGATGAGGCTGCTGATATGATTGAAAATTTTGCTATACAACATGACTGTAAAAAAATAGCAGTTCATGCAAGACCTGGTTGGCAAAAATTTTTAAGTACAAAAAATTGGAAAGTTAAAAGATATTTATACACTAAGGAGTTAATATGAGTTTTATATTTGGAGGCGGCGGAGGAGGCGGCGGGGGAGGATCCTCGTCAGGAACTCAGCAAAATATTCAAAGAGAAGCACCAGGCGTAGAGTCTAGAAAACTAGCCTTATATGATCAAGCTGCTAAATTAGCAGCTGAGCCTGTTCCATTACCAGCGATACAAGTTGCTCCTGCTACTGGTCTTGAACAAGCAGCGTTTACTCAAGCAGGGCAAACGGGTGTAGGTTCTCCAGCTGTACAAGCAGGAATAGCTGCTGCAGCTATGGGTACAACAGCTCCACAAATTTCACAATTTTTTAATCCATTTGATCAGTTTGTTTCTGATGAAATTACAAGACAAGCAGGCATTGCGCAAAATCAATTAGCAGCACAAGCCGTAAGAGCAGGCGCATTTGGTGGTGGAAGAGAAGGAGTGCAAAGGGCTGAGATAGAAAGAGCACGTCAAGCAAATATAGGTCAGCTAAGAGCTACAGGCTTCCAACAAGCTTTAGGTGCGGCGCAAGCAGAAAGACAAAGACAATTACAAGGCGGTCAATTATTAGGTGCATTAGGAGCACAACAACAACAAATGGGTTTAGCTGATATTCAAAGTCAATTACAAGCAGGTGCTGTGCAAAGAGGATTAGGGCAGGCTGCATTAGAAGCATCGAGACAAACACAATTGCAAAGACAGTTTGAGCCTTTTCAAAGATTAGAATTTTTAAAAGGTATTATGACAAACTTACCAACAACACAGAGTACAATTACAGCAACCACGGCTCCCGGATCAAATCCTGTATCTCAAGCTTTAGGTGCTGGGCTAGGAGCATATTCAACTTATCAATTTATGCAACCAAGGAGATAAGATGGATAGTGTGTTAACTAGAAAATTATTTAGAGATAAATACTTTCAACTACATAAACCTAAAAAGTTTAACAAGGGTGGTATTACATCTATACCTAAATTTCAAACAGGCGGATTTTTTACACCACAACAAGAAAAAGCCATTTTGGGTTTTACGGTAGCTCAAGAATTATTAGAAGGTAAACAATCTCCAGGTAGATCTAATATCAGAGGAGCACTTGCTGATTTATCAAGAGGTATTTCAAAATTACCAAAGGCAGCTACTGATTTAGCTAAAGCTAGACCAAAAGCTCCTGAACCTGTTGAAACTATTAGAGAAGCAACACCAGCGGAAAAAAGATCTTTTGGCTATAATGAAAAAGATAGACTTATTGTTAAGGTAAAAGGAGGCACAGTTACAGGTATAGCCGACAAACCTACTGCTGGTGAAAGGAAAGCTGCTGCTTCACAACAAAATACAATTAAAATGGCTAAAGATGTTTTATATTTATTAGATAAAACAGGAGATCCTACAGGAAAAATTGGTGGAGTAGGTATAGGTATAAGATCTTACTTAGGTAATAAAGATTTAGCAGAACTTTCTGTAACTGTACAAGATCTAAAAAAATCTGCCATCCAAGCATTAAGAGGAGCACAAGTAGGTCCAGCTGAAGAAGATTCTTTTAAACCGTTATTACCAAGTGTTTATGATAGTCCTACTGTGATTCGTACTAAGGTAGAATTGATGGTAAAAAAATTAAGTGATATAAATAATAGATTGTCTCCTTCATCAGGTTCAGTAGACAGACAACTAAGTCAAAGAGAAATAGTAGAGCAATATCAAGATGCTTATAAAAAATTAGGTATAGGAGAAGTAAAACTAGATCCTAATTTATCTACATATGATTTTGATGCAGATGGAAACTTATTTGAGGTTAAATAATTATGGGTAAAATAAATGTAAAAGGTTTAGGTGTAGTTGACATAGAGGGTAATGAACCTAACGCTAATGAAATAGAAAAAATTAAAAATGCATTAAATGATAAAAATCAAATGCTTCTCCAAAACATACAAGCGCCAACAGGTGAAGATATTGAAAATTCTTTTAACTTCAAAAGATTTTTATTAGAAGCTGGTCTTTCTATTGGTGGTGCACTAGCCACAGGTGGAGCGGCTTTACCAGCCATTGCAGCTAGACAAGGTGGCATGTTAGCTAGACCTTTCTTAGCACAGTTAGCAAAGTCTGCTGGAGGATCTGCGATTGGTGGAGGTGCTGGAGCTGGACTTGCACAAACATTTGACCCAAGAGAGGATATCTTACAAGAAATAGCAAGAGGTGCAGTAGAGGGTGCTACAGCTGAAATTATTGGTGCTCCTATAGCTGTAAAGGGTGCTCAATATTTAAATAAATATCTATCAGCACCTGCAAAAAAACCAAAACTTTTACCCGGTGCTCAAGAAGCAGAGGATGCAATAGTAAGAAGGTCACAAGATATAATGATAAAAGAAACAATTAAATCTGGTAACAGAAAAGGGTTTCAAAACTTAGTTGATGACTTTGCAAAAACGGGTAGAAAAGATATTGGGGATTTTGATACTTTAACAGAAACTTTTAAAGGTATGACAAAACAAGAAGTAAGGGCTTTAGATTTTGCAAGAGAGGGAGTAGAAGGTTTAACACCAGGAATTAAAACATCAACAAGAGCATTAGAAATATTAGAGAATATAGCACAAAAATCTTTGATCGGTGGTGGAAATATTACAAGAAGATACGAAGCCGTAAGAGAGATCGGTAATTTACTAGCATCCGATTACATAACTAATTTACAACGTGTTGCAGGTCCAGACACAATGGGTGAATTATTTTTCAAATCTCTAGCAGGTGCAGAAGATACATTCAAATCTGCAAGAGCTGGAGCTTTCGCTGCAGTGGATGATGCAATGGCTGCAGCTGGTTTAAAAAATTTTGGTATAGTGCCGTTTGGTAAATTAACTATGGGCGTTAAGAGAGGTGAAAAATTAGCACAAATGGCCAAAGCACAAACCCAGACTGCAGAGAGCTTAGATGATTTTTTATTAGAGTTTGAGGGTTTAGGTGATTTTCAAAAAACAACAAGTTTTATTAGAAATGATGTTTTAGGTTTTTTTGGTGGTAAGGCAGCACAACAAGGTGGAAGTCTTACTTTGAAACAAGCAGAAAATTTAAGAATAGCTTTAAATAATCAGATCGGCAGATTGAACAAACTAGAACGTGGTAAAGAAGTAGGTATACTAACTGCTGTAAGAAATAGAATAGATGATGAATTAGACTTAGTTTCTAAGTTAGATGATAAAACATTTGAGGCTGCTTACAAAGTTAAACCACCAAAGGATGCATTACTAAAATTACAAAACGCTATTAAATTTTCTGCATTAGGTGCTGAAAAATTTAATAAGTATCAAATTAAACAAATATTATCTAAAGGCTTAGATACAACTGCAGGCACTGTAGATGATATTTTTCAAACAGTGGTCAGAGGTGGATCTAAACCAGAAAGTGTAAAAAAAATATTAACAAATTTAGATGAGCTTACAAAGACAATAGACCCATTAACTAAAAGACCTTTAATGACGACTCAACAAGTTACACAAATGAAAGACTCATTAAAAGGACAATTGATGATGAACATTTATAACAAAGCACTTAAGCCAACTGGTTCGCAATATGGTGGTAAATTTGTTGATGCATCTAGTTTTTCAAATTCATTAGATGAGTATGAACCAATTATTACACAACTATTCAAGGGTAAAGAACTTGATGAGCTTATAGCTTTAGATAATCAACTTAAGTTTGCATATGGTGAACTTTCAAGATTAGGAGGATTACCAGGTGGTGTATTTATACAATTAAAACAAGCAGGTGCTGCAACACAAATGTTACAACTTGGGGCTGGAGGATTCTTAGCAGGAGGTTTACTAGGTCCTCTTGATGCTCCTACGGTAGCTATTTTATTAGGACCAGCTGCAATGGCAAAGGTTTTACTAAAACCTAGAATAAACAAAGGATTATTTAGTAAAGAAACACTTAGAAAATTAAGTAATGAAGATCCTAATGCTGCAATGGCTGCATCTATTGTTGCATTTAGACAAGCTATTGGTGGTATGTTAAATGATGGTATTATAGATAAGGCAACTGCTGATAAAGCATTAGCAGATACAAAAAAAGTGGAAGATTACTACAAGGTAAATAAAATTCCAATTTTGCAAAAGGCAACTGACCAAAACGTTGCTGACAGTCCTGACGATATAAGTCCTGAAACACCAACACAAACCCCTTTAAATTTACCGGAGTTAACAACTCCTTTACCAAACGTACAACCGTCTAACGTTGGAGCTTTGTTTCCACGAGATGGCTTATCACAAGCAATAGCAGCCAACAGAGCACCTGCTCAGTTGAAAGTTGGAGGAATTGTAAGTGCCAAGAAAAACTAATAAAGTCGATCCGATGGCTCATCAACGAATCACGGACCACGAAAAGCTATGTCGAATCATGCAGGAGGAGACTAATAAAAAAATTAACAATCTCCACACTGACGTGCATAGAATAGAAAAAATTCTTATTGCAGCATCTGGCTTTTTAATAACATCAATGTTGGGATTAATCATTGCTTTATTCTTCAGACTGTTCTAAAAGAACATGTGCAACTTCTTAAAGACAAAACGAAATTTTACGTAACAGATCTCAAAAGAGAAAATAAATACAATTATAAAAAGTACACACGTAATGATGGTAAGGGACCTCGTACATATAATGTGGGTGAGAAAAAAATTCCATCAGTCACTACAATTTTGTCAGCTACACAACCAGAAGAAAAAAGAAAAAAATTAGATGAATGGCGTGAAAGAGTTGGTTATGCGGAGGCAGCAAAGGTAACACAACAAGCTGCTTTACGTGGAACAGAGATGCATTTTGTTCTTGAAAATTATATTAATGGTAAAGGTTATTTAAATTTATCTGAAGAAGGTGGACTAGCTCGTGCCATGGCTCACGAAATTATTGTTAACCTAAATCCATTGAAAATAGTGTGGGGTAATGAAGTAAACTTAGCTTATAAGGATCAATGGGCAGGGTCTACGGATGTTGTAGGATTGTACCAAGATCAACCAACCATTATTGATTTTAAACAATCTAATAAACCTAAAAGAGCAGAATGGATTACAGATTATTATTTACAAATAGCTGCTTACTCACTAGCACATAAAGAACAATATGGACCTATAAATCAAGGACTTATTTGTGTTTGCACGAAAGATAAACTGTACCAAGAATTTCCAATAAGTTCTGAGATGTTAAAAGAATATGAGGACAAATGGTTCGAGCGTGTAGAAAAATATTACAAAGAAGTTAAGTCTTCTTCTTGTACTTAGTAAACATAATTTTAGTATTTTCAGCTGGATGTTTTTCTAAATTTTTATTTACAAAAATAAAATCAATGTACAAACAACGTTTATTAAAAAATACCTGCTCAACCTCAAATACTTCAAAGCCAAATTCATAAGCTTTATCTATAACTTGTTTAAAATTAGATCCACCCTCGTTATAATAATAGACCGGCACTTCTAGCTGTAACCATTTAGCTTTACTAATTAAATTTTTACCGCCGTCCATTATTTCACACTCAGCCCCTTGTGTATCAATTTTTATAAGATCGAATTGTTTGTCTGCAAATAAATGATCTAAAGTTCGAGTCTCTACTGTTATTGAACTAAAAGGCACATTAGATTTTTCAGGATAAAACGTATTGCCAGATTGTTGATCTAAGTCTTCTGCTACATAAAATTTTTTTGTTTTTGAAAAATCACTTAAATAGACGTCGTGGACTGTACCTAATTTTTTTAATTCTTCCTGATATATCGGATTAGGCTCAACCATGGTAAATTTTACATCAGGATAATGTTCTTTTACTAATTTTACCCAGTCACCATTACTAGCACCCACATCTAAAACATTATATAAGGGTATCTTAAAAACTTGTGCTGACCTTTCGAAATATCTACAAAGTACAAAACTCATAAGTATTTTTTTACATCATCTCCAAGAACTGTTTCACTTAACTGCTTTTTAGCCTTTAATGAAGTTAAAATCAACTCATCAATTGTGTTAGGTATTACAATGTCGATATAAGTGACTTTATACTTTTGCGATATTCTATGAGCACGGTCTTCACTTTGCTCCCTATACTCAAGGTTGTAATTATTAGAGAAATATATAACATTCCTAGCAGCAGTAAGGGTGAGGCCATAACCGCCAACACTAGGATTACCAACAAGGAAACGACATCGATTATCGTTTTGAAAACGGTCAACATAAGCTGAACGATCCTCGACGCTAATTTCTCCGTATAATGAAACCACGCTTTCCTTACCATATTTCTTCTCCAACATTTGCACTATCTGTTTGATATTAAATACGTATGTAGCCCATATTATACTCTTCTCATTAGTCTCCTCCAATATACACTCTAATTCTTTCATCTTTTTGTTTTCTAACTCTATAATCTCTCCATCGTCAGCTTTACTAAAACCACAAACTACTTGGTGTAATTTTATTATTTCTGTTAATTTATTAGAATAAGAAACTTGTTTATCTAAAATTATAGCTCGCGCATCTCTACTTAATTTTTCATAGAATTTTTTTTGATTCGGGGACATCTCAATGATTCGTTTTGTGTGTAACTTTGGGGGTAAATCTAAACACTCGTTTTTAGTGCATCTGTATGAAAATTGTTTTAGCTTATGTTCTAACTCCTCAAGATTTATATATTTTACTGGTATTTTTACAGTATGTTGATTCGTATATATTTCATGCATAACCGCATATCTGTTACGGAAACTATAATAAGATTTAAATCCTAATAAGGACTTGTGTAAAAACTCACATTGTGTATAGAGATCTAATGGAGATTTTGTTACTGGTGATCCTGTCAGTATTCTTCGGTATTTTGCATGTAAACCCAATGCAACGAGTGATTTTGTCCGCTGCGCTCCTTTATTTTTTATTGTGGTACTTTCATCTATTATGACCATTGATTCGCTACCTCTCTTCAATAAGTGGTCTTTTAAAAACTTAACACCACTAGATCTAGATAATGCCTCTACATTCATAAGTAGAAAAAAGAAATTGTTATACTTATATTTAGCTAATTTTTTTAAATTGTGTTTTTTCCAGATAAATATATCTGGCTTATTTTTAGAATGATTATAAATCTCAGATTCCCAGTTTCTATATACTGAATTAGGTGCTATTACTATAACATCATTAATCTCACCATTTTCAAAAAGATAGTTAGCATTATCTATGGCAACTTTAGTTTTACCAGTACCCATTTCCATAAAATAAGCAAATACTCTTTGTTTATGTCCTAGCTCTAAAGCCTTTGCTTGATGATTAAATGGTTTTGTTTTACACACATTTAATAACATGCACTCTTATACCTTTTATCTTTACAAATTCAAATAAATAAATTAAGAATCGCTTAAGGAGGTTCTATGGATTTAGAACAAGAGTCGACCATTGCGGTCGATGAAGGTGATACAAAAACTATCACTGAAGCTTGCAATAAGTTAATAAGAACTCAGAAACAAATTGAAACGCTTGAAGAACAATTAAAAAAGACTAAAGAAACAGAGCGAAATTTATCTGAGGAGAAAATCCCTAGCTTAATGCATAAAGCCGGAGTATCAATGTTGAAGCTCGCAGATGGAACTTCTGTTGAGATCAACAAAAAATATTACGCAAGAATCCCAGTATCAAAAATTGAAGAGGCTCATAGTTGGTTAAGAAGCAACGGCCATGAAGATATTATTAAGAACGATATCAATATGTCATTTGCTATGAAACAAGATAATGAGGCAAGATCTTTGGCTGAGGATTTAAGACAAAAGGGATATAACGTAAAACAAAAAACTCATGTACATCACGGAACTTTAAGTGGATTTGTTAAAGAGCAAATCTCTTCTGGTAATAATGTGCCTCATGATTTGTTTGGTATTTACGTTGCAGATAAAACAAAAATAATAACGAAGGAGTAACATGCAACAAGCAGAAAAAAAAGACCTCACTAAGAAGAAAGAGGCACAGGTTCCTGTAACAATAGATTTAGAGGAGACTGCAGGACAAGGATTGGAAAATATTACAGCTAGAGATGTAAAACTGCCAATCCTTAAAATTCTTTATGCTAACTCAAAAGTCTTAGATGAGTCTGATGGTAAGTATAATGAAAAAGCAAAACAGGGAGATATTTACTCTGAAACATCTCAAACACTTTGGAAAGGAAAAGATGGCGTACTAGTTGTACCATGTCTATATGTTAATACATTCAATGAATGGAAAGACAGAGGAGATAGCCCTGGACGACCAGTTAAAATTCATTCTGATCCAAGCATCATGGCACAAACTACAAGGGGCGATGATAACAAGGATAGACTTCC